>ENA-OYXR01001180-OYXR01001180.1-human-gut-metagenome-genome-assembly--contig:-NODE-1180-length-9544-cov-21.113711_pt1 | contig 9544 bp, 7 predicted proteins | sample MGYA00243241_ERZ653431 | MGnify/ENA primary metagenome ERZ653431 (study PRJEB26926, sample SAMN06165182) | human gut metagenome | biome: ENVO:00009003; feature: ENVO:2100002; material: ENVO:00002003... | reverse complement strand
TTCTTGCCCTTTTGGGACAGCTTCTTGTTGGGGCGTGCCTGCCCCAAACCCTGCTTAGGAGTGAGTGCGATATACTAGGAATTTATTTATTGCTTGCATCGGTTTTGTCGTTTCCCTTTTTCTTACGAGACAAACCTAAACAAAGATGCGTCGAGCCAAGGCAAAGAAATGATGAACCAAGACACAACCATACAACAGCCATAGAATTATCATTTCCACTTATGAAGCTAATAAGTGAAGCCATATATAACAGAGCAGAAGCTGCATAGAATAAGATAGATTTCTTGGTTTCTTTTTTCATAAATAATCGCCTCCACAAATCGATTTGTTGAGTCAATTATACCACGTTCTTTATCGAAATTACACCCTCTACATGGGAGAACTTGGCCGATTTACTGCGTACGTGCGTACCCATCTTCCGTATACACGTATGCGGCGATTTGCCCGAAACGCACTCTATACAGCCGTTCCCCCTCGGAGAGCCCACTACACTTTGCAGACCACAGGGATGAAAGTGTCATAGTGGGTTATTACACTTCCGCAGAAGTGCCTTCTCCTCGCCGCAGACAGCCGGGTGTGCCTTTTGTGAGAGCTTTCTGTGCGGCGAATCTACATCGCCCACAGGCGATGTAAGCAGGGATTCCAAAGGGGCGCAGCACCCTTGGCACACGACTTTGGTACAAAGTCTAGTGTGTTACACCTTTCCAGAGGTGTATACGTTCCTGAAATGCAAAAAGCCCCATACCCAACACCTTAACGGTGCGGACATGGGACTTGATGCTTCCTCGGCCTAGCCGGGTACTCCGTAACCAATCCTGACAGGCAGTTGCCGTGTCATTTTTCGAAAACTGTTTTACGGATACCCAGCAAGTGGGAACTTCCTGTTTTTCGTTGTTTGCATGATGAGCCTGTTCTGCCTGCCATACGGCAAACTCCCGCTGGCCTTCCTCGCTGTTCCAGCAGGCAAGGATGGCCGGGTAGAATGCCCGTGCCAGACGGTCGATGACTTCATCGGGATAAGGGGAAGTGTTTGTGGACTTTTTCTTTTTGTTCAAACGCACGCTCCTTTGGACATCGGTAAACAGCATATCTATGAAAAGGTCTTCTACGCTGATGTCCAGACCCTTGCAAATACGTTCCAGCGTGTTCAAGGTTGGATTCTGAACGCCGCGTTCAATATGCCCAACGTATGCGGCATTCATGTCACAACGTAAAGCAAAAAGCTCTAGGCTTAACCCCTCTTCTTTGCGGATCTTTCTGATCCGCTCTCCAACAAGGGATGCTAGTTCGGCTGGTTCAGATCCAGGCTGATCTTTCGCTTTTTTCACAGAGGACACCTCATTTGCGGGCAATCATCAGATGCCACGGAACGTAAAGGTGAACTCCACAGGCTTGGTTACATCAGGAATATACTCCGGGTGGACATTGGCACCCCAGCTGTCATCGCCGCCAACGCCCATCTGCTCGCCCATAGCACGGATGACCGTGTAATGGACCGGGGGCAGCTCGTAGGGATGCTTGGCACTCTCCATTTCATGGGGGGTGTAGGGCAGCGCAGAGAAGAACATGGGCTTTGCGGCATCTGCGGTAAACAGCAGCCCGCGACCCTTGCGGTCCACTACCTTTGCCCAGCGCACAGCGGTCTTTGCGCCACACTCCTGCGGCACGAGGTACTGCGCCATGTTGTCTGCGACCTTGTTCTGGTAAATGCCCAGCTTTGCACCATGCTGACGATCCCAGTAGGTCTCCGCAGGGCCGTTTCCGTACCACTCCACCGTGTCGTAGTCAGCGTCGATCTTGAACAGTACGCCGAACTCCGGCATTGCTGCAAGTCCTTCCACCGGGTCATAGTGCAGGGTGGTCTGGATGCGGCCATCACCGAACACACGGTACTGCAGGCTGCACTCTGCTGCGGGGCTGGTCTGGAGGTTATAGAGATAGGTCACGACCACGCTGTCGGCTTCCACCTCGCAGGTGGGGTTCTGGAGGATGGTGCCGCCGTGAACAGACGGAATCTCCTTGCCGATGCCTTTGGCGGTAGCGTACAGGCTTGCCAGCTTCCACTGACCGCGAACGCCGCCCATGTTGTTGCCGCAGTCGTTGTCGGTGGGAGCGCGCCAGAAGTTGGGCCGGGGGATCTCCTGAATCATCTCCTTGCCGGCATAGCGGTAGGAAGTCAGACCGCCATTCAGATCGGAGAACAAAACATCGAAATTCTCACCCCGGACACCGATGTTGTGTGTACCGTGCGTAACGGTAAACGGCGTGACCTTCTTGCTGGGAATGGAACGGACCACAGCGATCACACCCTGTCCAAAGGCGACTTCATGGCCCTTCTTTGCCCAGCTGGTGTCCTCCTTCAAACGGAAGCTGATGGTCACTGCATATTCACCGGGGAGCGCAGGAACTATAAACGGTAGCGGGAAGCTGGAACGCTCTTCGGGAGCAACATCAATATTGGTCAGTTCCTGCTGCTGATACAGCTTTCCATCACGGTGCAGCAGAGCAACGCAGTCGAAAGCACCCGTAGAGGTGAACAGGTTCTTATTCCAGACTTCAAATCCAGAGTTGTCGATGGAAACGGCGATATTCTGATAGCAGAACTTGACCTCCTGCATCTTGGGAGAAGGAGCACGATCACCACCGTAGGCAATGCCGTTTCCGCTGAAATTATAGTCGGTAGGACGCTCACCGAAGTCGCCGCCGTAGGCTTGGAACCACTTGCCGTAGCGGTCTTTTTTCCAGATGGACTGGTCGATGTAATCCCAGATAAAGCCGCCCTGATAGCCGCAGTCCTTCTGGTCGGCAAGTTCCGTGTACTTGTGCAAAGCACCGTTGGAGTTGCCCATAGCATGAGAATATTCGCACTCGATATAAGGCCGCTTATCGCCCTGTGCCAGATACTCTTTAATGTCCTTCACAGTGCTGTACATATGGCTCTCAATATCGGTGGTTTCGAGGAAGCGGGGATCATTGACCACACCTTCGTAATGCACCAGACGGGTGTCATCAAAGCGGCGGACCATCTCTGCCATCTGGAGCAGGGTCTCACCACCAAACGATTCGTTGCCCAGAGACCAGATCAGAACAGCAGGATGGTTTTTGTCACGCTGGTAAGTGGAATTCATGCGGTCAAACAAGACAGCTTTCCACTCCGGCTTATCATTGGGCAAAACGCCCTCGATGCCGCGAATGCCAGCCTGATGAATATCCCATGTGCCATGGGATTCCAGATTGTTCTCTGCGATCAGATACAGACCATACTCGTCGCACAGGTCGTACAGTGCATCCTGATTCTGGTAATGGCTGGTGCGGATGGCATTGATGTTGTTCTGCTTCATGGTGATGATATCCCGAAGCAGTTCCTCATGGGTGTGTACGCCCACAGCACGACCCGTAATGGAGCTGAACTCATGACGGTTGGCACCCTTGAACACGATGCGCTTGCCGTTGAGCAGCATCCGATTGTTCTTCAGCTCAAACTTGCGGAAACCGACTTTCTGCCCAGTCACCTCTACCAGATGGCCTGCATCGTCCAGCAGCTCAATTTCCAGTTCATACAGAGCCGGGTCCTCTGCACTCCACAGGTAGGGGTTCTCCACCGCATGGCTGAACAGAGCAGAACCGCCGTTCAGTGCGATTTTTTCGGAGAACACTTCCAGTTCACTGCGGCGCAGGGTCAGACGGGCTGCGCCCTTACCCTCCACCTGCAATGCAACTTCCAGCGTGGAATGAGTAAAATCATCCCCGGCAAACAGCGTTTTGACGGATACATCTTCCAGATGCACGGTGGGGATGGCGTACAGCCACACGCTGCGGAAGATGCCGGAGAAGCGGAAGAAGTCCTGATCTTCGCACCAGCTGGAGGAAGTCCACTTGAACACCTGCACAGCAAGTTTGTTCACGCCCGGCTGGAGATAGGGAGTCAGATCGAATGCGTGTGCGGAGAAGCTGTCCTCGGTGTAACCCACATAAGACCCGTTCAGCCAAAGAGCCATGCCGCTTTCCACACCCTCGAACTCGATGTGGACGGGCTTGCCCTGCATGGATTCCGGCAGCTCGAAGTATTTTACATAGCTTGCCACCGGATTGAACCGCTGCGGGATCTCACCCGGCTGTACTTCTTCACGGCCATCCCACGGATACTGAACATTCGCGTACTGGGGAATGTCGTAGCCCTCCATCTGGATGTGTGCCGGAACATGAATGTCATCCCAGCCGCTGCAATCGTAATCCGTCTTTTCAAAGCCGGGGATGGCACTGGTGTAGTTCTTTGCGTAGGCGAATTTCCAGATACCGTCCAGCTTCAGCGCCAAAGAAGAGGAGCCTGTCCGATATTCTTCGCGGGAAGCGTAAGTACGGAAACTTGCATGAGCATTCAGCACGTTTTCCTTGAAAAAGGTGGGGTCTTTTACTTTTGCAAAATCAAATGCAGCCATAGTATTTCCTCATTTACCTTTTATAATTTTATAATATTTCTCCAGCCTCCCCGGAGGAATCGCTGGATTCCTCCGGGGAACAGCAGATGAAGGAGAAATGATAATGGCTTGTTATCAGACTGCTGCACGCAGTTTTTCATTTGCTTCTTCGACCTTCATACGAGAGAGAATGAAGGTGATGATGGCATCCAGAGCAAACGGAATCACCAGATACATGATCTTCAGCATCGAGATGCAGGATTCGGGCTGAACGGTCAGAGCGCTGTCAAAATGGCTTGCTGCCAGCAGCCAGCCGGTGATGGCGGTGCCAAGACCGCCGCCCAGCTTCACACCGAGAGAAGTGCAGGAGTACATCGTGCCATCCACGCGCTTATGCTTCGTCAGCCAAGTATATTCAGAGCAAGCAGCAATCACAGCGTTCATATCGCCCTGCCAAGGGCCCTGACCAAGAGCTGCGATTGCAGTAAAGAGCAGCATCAAGGTCACATTGCCGCTGCCCATGTAACCAGCTACAGCAACCAGTGCACGAGAAATCGTTGCCAGAGTATAGCTCATTACATTCAGCTTATACATTCCATTCCACTTTGCAACCAAGGTCGGGGTGAACACCAGTGCGATGATCAGAGGAATGTTGATTGCCCAAGAGAATACACCGAACAGATTCTGGTTGCCAAGGATGTAGGTTGCATAGTAGGTGCCCATGCTGATCATGGCACCGTAGATCTGCTGCAAAATGTAGGTGACGCAAATCATCATATAATATTTGTTACCAGCAAGCAGCTTTGCAGCCTGAACCAGATTGTACTTTTCGTCCTGCTCGATTTCCTTTTTGTCGGTGGTATCCACCAATTCGCCTTCCGGCAGTTCCTTCACGGAGAAAACGGAGAGGGTGTTGACAAGCAGACCGATGATGGCGTAGATGATTGCAACAGTGCGCCAACCGGCAGCACCACCGCCCAATGCCGTAACAGCACCCAGCGTGATGGACTGGATGAGCAGGCTGGTGGCAAAGGCGAACATGAAACGCCAAGAACCCATCTCGACCTGTTCGGCACTGTTCTTCGTGACGAGAGCAGTCAGTGCAGAGTAAGCAATGTTGTTGGCAGTGTAGAATACAGCGTTCAGCAGAGTATATGCGATCAGGAACCATGCGTACTGTGCAAACTGTCCCAGATTGGTCGGGATGGCGAAAATTGCCACCAGCGTAATGGCACAGCCAATGTAGCCGTACAGCATCCAAGGACGGGCTTTGCCCATCTTAGAATGCGTTTTGTCAATCAAAGAACCAAAGAAAATGTCCGTCACACCGTCCAGCAGTTTGGAAACTGCAATCAGAGTGCCGACAATACCGGGGTTCAGGCCAACGGTGTTGGTCAGATAGATCATGACGAAGGAGGACAGGAATGCATACACCACGTTGCCTGCAATATCGCCTGAACCATAGCCGACTTTATTATACCACTTTAGATAACGTTTCTCAGTCATTGTGCTTTCTCCCATCTTGCTTGTTTTGTGTGGGCGCGACCAATCTGCTGCGCACTTCAGACTGGAATTCTCATTACGCAAGTTGCCCAAATCTCTTGCGTTTCGTCTGAAAATATTATAGAATCTAATGGAACGAAAAGATATAGACAAGATGGAACAAAATATGCACAAAATCAAAGAGTTTGTAATTTTTTGATAGAACATTTCTCAAATCACTGTAAAATCTCTGAAGATGAGGAGGACGCAGGGATGTATTTCAACTCAGGATATTTGAACAACTCCCGGTTGGATTTCAAAGACAACTCAAAGCCGCTGGTCGTAGGCAGCTGCGGCACTTATCGCTTGAAAAAACGCCCTAAGCTACCTACTTTTTGGGCAAAGGGTCGCAGAGACTATCAAATCCTCTATGTGGCATCTGGTAAAGCACACTTCTGGTTCGATGGTGTTGAGGAAGTGGTGACTTCTGGACACATGGTGCTTTATCAGCCGAAAGAAATCCAGAAGTATGTCTACTATGTAGAAGATCATCCAGAGGTGTTCTGGGTTCACTTTACAGGATATGATGTCAAAAACATCCTGAACTATCATGGAATACCCTTGGACAAGCACGTTTTTTACAGCGGCACACTGCCGGATTACAAAATACTGTTCCGAAAGATCATCCGGGAACTGCAACAATGTGAATATGGCTATGAAGACTATATTGCTTCTCTCTTCAACATCATTCTGCTTTTAGTAAGCAGGCAACAGCAGGAAAGTGAGAAAACAACTACAAGCATCCCCGAAGAAATCGAAGCCGCCGTTGCCTACTTTAACGAGAATTATAATACAAAGGTCAGTGTGGACGATTACGCAGAATCGCTGCATATCAGTACGAACTGGTTTATCCGTAATTTTAAGCAGTACATGAAAATAAGCCCTGCACAATACATCCTGTCCCTTCGGATGGTAAATGCACAAAGCTTATTGGAGAACACCGAATACAATATTGGAGAAATTGCAGAGATCGTAGGGTATGATAACCCACTCTATTTTAGCCGGGTATTCAAGAAAGAGTATGGTGTCAGTCCGGCACAGTACCGAAAGAATCTGGAAGAATCTACTGAAAAATGAGAAAAATTCCTTTGGCTTTGACCACAATGCGGCGATTTTATATTGCGATAAAAAGCGGGCAGCCGTTTTGTAGCTGCCCGCCGGTGGATATAGAATGCATTATTTGTCCTGAAACCAGGAAGCCGAGTTACAGAATATACTCCATCTGCCGTTCCTTGGTTTTCATGCCCATTTTTTCATAAAAGTGCTCTGCCGAAGTGTTCCCCGCCCAGACGTTCAGGGTTACCTCGTAGCAACCCAGCGCTTTTGCCTGCTGCTTTACATATTTAAACAGGCTTTCCCCGATGTGCTGTCCGCGCGCCTGATTGTCAACGCAAAGGTCATCAATGAACAGTGACTTGAAAGGCACCATGTTGGTGGAAAAAGGCTGCTTCTTCAGCTGACAGAAGGCATAGCCCATGCACACATCCTCCTCGTTCACGGCAACGTAGATGGGCTTGTCCTCCTGCTTCAAAAGCTCTGCTAACTCGCAGACAGTGTATTTTGTGGTGCCGGGGATAAAAATATCTGGGCGTATCTCTGCGTGGATCTGCAGCACCTGCCCCAGCAGTGCAAGCAGTCTGGGAATGTCTTTTTCTTCGGCTTTACGAATGTTCATTTGTACTTTGCTCCTTTCCATTTTTGCCTCTACGTTTCCAGTATACCACACCGGGCGGCACTGGAAAAGAGAAAATGCAACCACCGATAGCAAACAAAAACGCGAGCGACCGTTTTGGCCGCTCGCGTTTTTATATGTTGGACAGGCTGCTTACACAAGATATGAATCCAGCAGAGCGTCCACTTCTTTTTTGCGCTTAGGGGAGGGCTTTTTCACGGCACGGCCGCGGCAGACCACTAGTTCCAGATGTTGCAAAGCCCGCAGATCCTCCAGCGGGTTTTCGCGCGTTACGATAAAGTCTGCGCTTTTGCCGGGCGCGATAGAGCCGGTCACATCGCCGATGCCCGCCAGCTGCGCGTTGCGCAGGGTGGCCGTGTAGAGGGCAAAACGGTTGCTCACACTGCAGTATTTGTGGAAGTAGCACAGCTCCCGCCAGAAATCGTACTGGGTAATGTAGGGGCAGCCTACATCGTTGCCCAAGCCCACCGGGATGCCGTTTGCCAGCGCGGTTTTTGCGCTTTCAATCACGCCGTCAAAGACGATCTTTCCGTTATACTGGTCTTTTTCCGACGCGCCCGAAACGGTAGTGTCAAACAGCGCATAGGGCAGTGCGGGGGAGATGGTCGTGCACAGAAATGCGCCCCGCTCCTTGTACAGACGAACCGTCTCCTCGTCCATTTTTGCGCCGTGCTCAATGGAATCTACACCGTTTTCCAGCGCAGCCTTCACGCCCGCAGGAGATTCGGTATGAGCGGCAACAGTGTAGCCCAGCTTGTGGGCTGCATCGCAGACGGCTTTGATCATCTCCGGCGGCATCTTCATCTCGCCGGGCGTGCCCTTTTCGGTGGCATCCAGCACGCCGCCGGTGATCATCAGCTTGACAAGGTCTACCTTCTGTGCGCTGGCCTTTTCCAGCTGCGCCAGCGCCTCGGCGTTGTTGTGTGCCGCTACTGCTACCGAGCCTGCCATGTGCCCGCCCGGCACCGAGATGCCCTCGTTGGCGGCCAGAATGCGGGGTGCCAGCACCTTTCCGGCGGCGCTGTCGTCCCGGCAGCGGGTGTCAAAGTCCGCAATGCCGCCCACGGTGCGCACGGTGGTCACACCGCCCAGCAGCTCCAGCTTGGCATAACTGCACACCAGCCGGTATGCGATGGCGCGGGTCAGCCTGTTGCTCAGGATCTTACGTACCAGCGCTGCATTGTCCCGGGGCTTTGCGCTGGGTTTGCCGTTGCCCGCCAGATGGACGTGCAGGTTGATGAGCCCCGGGCACAGATACCCGCCGTGCAGGTCGATGACCTCGTAGCCGTCAAGGCTTACACTCGCATCTGCAATGGCGGTGATCTTATCGTTTTCGGTCAGCAGCACCTTGCCCTGTACCGGTTCCATCTGCTCGGTACCGTCCAGAAGAATACCGTTTGTGTATGCGCGCTTCATGTGTTCCATCCTCTTTCCGTTGTATTTTTAGAGTGCAGACTGCCTTATCCGTCCAATTTCTCCTGCGCCCGGTACTGCAGCGCTTCCAGCAGGGAGTCCTCGTCCAGCAGGGTCTTACCGGCAAGGTCGGCCACGGTGCGGGCTACCCGCAAAATGCGGTCGTGCGCCCGGGCAGAAAGCCCCAGTGCATCGTAGGAGCTGCGCAGCAGCTGCTCCGCACCGGGGGTCATACGGCAGATACGCCGCACCTGCCCGGCGTTCAGCTGGGCGTTGCAGTGCACCCCTTTAAAGCCCGGGGCAGCGTAGCGCTTGGCCTGAATGGCGCGGGCAGCAAGCACCTGTTTGCGCAGCTCCGCGCTGCTCTCGGAGGGTGCGGCGGTGTGCAGCTCGTCAAAGGCGATGGGGTCCATCTCCACGCACAGGTCGATGCGGTCCAGCAGCGGGCCGGACACCCGGCTGCGGTACTGCCGCACCG
>ENA-OYXR01001158-OYXR01001158.1-human-gut-metagenome-genome-assembly--contig:-NODE-1158-length-9664-cov-5.241440_pt1 | contig 9664 bp, 9 predicted proteins | sample MGYA00243241_ERZ653431 | MGnify/ENA primary metagenome ERZ653431 (study PRJEB26926, sample SAMN06165182) | human gut metagenome | biome: ENVO:00009003; feature: ENVO:2100002; material: ENVO:00002003... | reverse complement strand
AGTAGAAGATAATTTCAATAACACCTTTCGTTAAATATGTCCTTCCAACTCCCTATCTCATTAGTTCATTGGAATTGGTGCAAAGATAATGAAAGGTTCTAAATTAATAGGCATGGAATAAGGAGAAATAGTAATTATTGTGCCATTAAACATAGTCTGCATGAGATATTTAATCAGAGTTGCATCCATACTCTGTAAATCCATGTGGGTATCAAAATGATAAATCCTCTTATAAGAAGTGAATTTTAGAAATTGTTACCCACATGGATTTATAAAGCTAAACTCAGTTTCTCCGACTGAATTTAAGGGTAGGACAAATTCGGATTGGGGTATATAAGATTGACCTTGCTCTAAATTTGTCCTGCCTTTCAAAGTGACTTCACGACATCAACCCTGCTCTGACAAGTAATCTCTTGACTTGTGTAATCTGAAACTTGCATCCCTTAGATGTAACAAATCCTTGCTCATTTAACAGACAAGTCATTTCAGATAATGATTTACCTTGCATTGACAGCGACCGTAACAGTGCTATTGCTCTCATGTTATTTGGATTGTTATCCGCTTTAGCCTTGTTGGTAACGATACTATGTTGAACAGCTTGTTCAAATTTATTCATCAAATTCTCTGATTTACCAAGCTGCACACCCCTTGCTTTTTGGGCTTGAAGTGATTGCTTGGTTCTCTGACTAATTAACCCTGCTTCATATTCGGCTATGCTGCTGATGATATGCAGAATTAATCTGTTGGCTTGTGGAAAGTCACAGAACACAATCTCAACATCACTTTCTAACAACTTTGAAGTAAACGCTACATTCCTTGACAACCTATCCAATTTAGCTACAATCAGAATAGAGTTAGTTTTCCTGCACATCGCTAAAGCTGCAAGAAGTTGAGGTCTGTTAGATTTCTTCCCACTCTCCGTTTCAATGTATTCAGCAAGTATAAGCTTATTCTTTACATGGTTGTGTATAATCTCTCGTTGTGCTTCTACACCAAGACCAGAGATTTGCTGCTTCATGGTGGATTGTCTTAAATATGCTATGTATGTCTTCATAATTCACAATTATTAATAGTTGGTTACAAGTGCTGAATGTTCGTTCAGCTTATGTAAGTAAGGACACCCAACTTAAAAATTGAGTGCCCTCTACCTTATTATAATTCTCCCTCGTCTGCGAAGCTGTAATATCCTGTATCTGTAAGTATGATGTGGTCTAAAACTGTAATTCTCATTAGTCTTGCAGCTTCTTTGACCTGCTTAGTAATCTCCATATCCTGCCTGCTTGGTTTCATGCTACCGCTTGGGTGATTATGTACAAGAATGATAGCTACTGAATTGGTGAGCAATGCAGCTTGTAAAATTACTCTTACATCAGCACAAGTTTCAGTAATTCCTCCCTCTGAAATGAGAGTGTAACCTAAAATTTGTTTGGCTTGGTTTAGAAACAAGACTTTAAAATATTCCTTGTAACAGATAGTTCCTTCCTTATAGGTAGGAAGTAAGTATTTATAAGCATCCTCTGAACAACTTACTTGATGCAGACTTTTAAATTTGGGTTTGTAGGACAGTTCTACTTCTCCCACAGTATAATCTATATCCATAATTTGATGTCTTAATAAGCTGGTAGATATAAAGAAAGGACAACTAATTGAATAGCTGCCCTTTCCTCTCTCAATCAACAATCCACTCAGCCCAAGAACCAAGCGTATTCACTGTCTCCTAATTTGGCACGTTGAATGCCTTGTACAAACTCTGTACAGTTAAGATTCCTTTCCAAGAAGTTATCTATGTAACTTGATTTTACAGAACCATTGAGCAGGTTTAAGAGCTGCCAGCCTGTAATGCTGTCCCCTGTGCTTTTAAAGTTCGCATCAGAAACGAATGCTCTGCAAGCTGCATTAATTTGACTGTCTCCCAACAATAGACGAGGTAAGCGTTTCTGTTGGTTGGGTGTAAGAGCTTGATATAATCTCATCCTACCTATTATCTGACAAAACTCGCTTGTTGAGATTGACATCTGCCCAAGTGTCCTTAACAGATGCAGGTCTTTGGATGGATTGTAAGCATGGAACAGATTTAATGCTGCTGCATATAGTTCCTGTACGCTTAGGACTTCTACCTTATCCTGTAAACCGTCAGTGGTGAGCATTAAATTTGAACACACACGATTCCTAAAACCTATGAAGATTTTAAATCTCTCCACAGATTTCTTACTGTATAGGTTAATCTCGTTATATGCTCTCACTCCACCAATGGATAACGCTAAACGATTACCGTATTCATCGTGTACAATGGATGGAATTTCAAAGCAGAAACACATTCTCTGATAGAACAAAGTTTTCTCTTTGTCTGTCAGTTCAGAAGCCTTCTTACCTAATGCACTTGGTATTCTACCATTGATAGGGTGTGAGATTCTAATCTCTGGCATATCAAACTGTTCTCCATGAAAGTAATCCTTAGCAGCATCTACTACTGCACCTATAAAGGATTGGTGACTAATGGTTTCTTCCATTGATGCAAAACTTGGAATGATGCAGTCTTGTTGTAGATGCTGTAAGGTTACTTCCTGTGTATTAGCTTCAATGAAATGGTTTACTTTCTTGGGTGCTGCAACTTCTTCCACAATAATTGCTTCTTCTGTAAACTCACCCATGTTTAATGATTCTCTACGCTGTGCCATAGCTGGCATAATTACTAAATCTCTCATAATGAAATTGAATTAAATGGTTATTGATTGAATGGATTTAACAAGAACAAACCTAAAACACAAGTGAATTTCTTCGCTTGCATCTTAGGCTGTTCTATGTCTTTCCCTAAAGATTCTTTCAAAGGGAATGAGGAGCATTAGTAAATTATTGGTAGGCTGTGGCAATAGTACATCGTGCCTGTTCTTGGATTAAAAAGAATGCTTATTCCTGTCAGCTATCAGACTGTATTTCTAAAGCATTCTTTTTATTTAAGAGCCATGAGGGGGGATAAAATAGTAGTATGGTTGTCCGCTTATATTATATTCTTCTTTTGTAGTTAGCAATTTTCCACTTATAATGGCATGAAGGGCACTCTGTATGCGTATCGTCAAACTCTGTTCCACATTTGGGACAAAATAATGTGTGTAGGTCTTTATGTCCTTTTCCTAATCTATTATTAATCCATTGAGGAACAAGTCTGTTAGAGGATAGGTATTTATTAGCCATTCTGTCAAAAAAATCATTAGAGCAGCAGGTTAAACATTCTGGGCAAATGCACAATCCATTGGGACATCTTTTACTTTCTCTGGAATCAATAATTCCATCTTTGCAATTAAAGCAATGATTAATGTAGATTTCTTGATGGTATTCCTTACATTGTACATTTTCACAATGATAATATGTGTATTCGTTAGAATCGTTTCCTTTACTACGTTTGGCAGGGAATAGAATATGACCACATTCTTTGCATTGGAGCCTATCTACAATCTTTTGAGCTTTAAGCATTATATCAACGAATTTATTATATTCTCCATTTGCTATAAAGCCACACCCTTTATCTTCTATGATATTATGTCCTAAAATATTTAGCATATCTGTTAGTTTGTAATCCTTCCATGATTGCTTATGTTCAATAGCGGTTCTAAAACATGGTTGGTGTTTACACCAGACAAAATTTTTGTTAGTGATGTGGTGCTTCTTCTCAGACAGATTACCATAGCAAATATCAGTAGGTCTGAGTAAATTGTTTTTGAGATTGTTGTAAATATCCTTCCAATCAGTAAAGAATGGTTGGCTGCTCTCACCTGTGTTGTGGACATAAAAACCCTTTAAGATTCTATTGATAAGTTCTTTGTTTTGAATAGAAATTATCCATTCTTCTTTACTGTCAGAATCAGTCCATTCGTTTAGGGTATTAATGATATTTTCTTTTATTTCCTCTTTATTGGAGAAAGTTTCAATAGAGGAGTTTAAGGTAAATCTTGCCTTGTTTATAGTTAGAAGTTCTGGTATGAGGCATTTGCTTATTTCATATGCATCTTTTATGCTCCAAGAATTGGCAGGGTATTTATCTTTTAAGAAAAGTAGCAGCTTGGGTAAGTCTTCTTTGCTATCATTTAGTTCGTTAATTAAATATCCTGCATAATCAATATCATCATAGGATAAGTCCTTTAGACTTTTCATTCTATTGATTGCAATATCTATGCGTTCTCTGAAATTATCTAAAGCTAATGTGCTATTTGTTGCTATTTGGTATTCAACGAGAAGAAAACCGTTAAACTTTGGATTAACTCGCAACCCTCCATTGCAGGTGTCAAACACTCGCTTAGAATCTAAATTTATTTTTATCTTTTGACTGCCAGATTGCTGTATAGCTATGTCAATAACTCCATTAAGGGTTAGAAATGTCTTTTTATCTGCATAGCTTTTTATGGCATCTAATAGTATTTCTAATGATAGATTTAATTCTGGTCTTAAACCAAATAATGTAATTTGATAGTCTGCTAATAATTTGCGTTTGGAGTTTAATAGGGTTTCCAACCAACCAATGTTTATTGAGTGGTTATTATTTCTATGTTCTTCAAATAGCTTTCTTATTATAAGCGTTCTGACATTTATTCCTAAATAGTAGAAGTATTTCTCAATAATGCTCATGTTTACCATCGAATGCAAATCATTGAGCCATAGTATTAGTTGGATGATTTCATTATGTGCTTGTGAAGTTATATTTATCAGACGATAATCATTCTCTTTCTTCCATTGCTGAATTTTGCTATATATAAGTCTGAATTGGTTGAAGATTCCTAATTCCCTATAAGTAAAAGATTCACCAATGATTTCCATTGCATCAGTGAGTAATCGTGGCTCTATTACTTTAAAGTCATAGCCAAACTCATTCAATATAGGAAGGATAAGCTCTTGTTTATTTAGAGATGCGAATGAGACGTATTTATATAGGTCTTTTATGAACCATTCCTGTATAGTAGGGTAGTCTGTTAGCTGTTTGTGAATGGCTCTCTTAAATGCTTTTGATTGAAATTTGGATGTATTTATTGCATTCAGTATTCTTAAAAGGTATAGATAGTAAAATTTGTCTGTAACCTTATCGTGGAATATATATTCTTGGAACAAACTATTCCAATCTTGTTCACTGTAGCTAAATAATCTGAACCGTTGAGTTTGTATATTATAAAATCCTGTGGCTGTTTTCCCTTTAGATTTTGATATAACTTCTGGCAAGTGTTTAACCTGTAATCCCTTATCTGTAGCCCAATAACCTTCTTGGGTTTTATGATTAAGAAGCTCAAAGTGTATGTAGCAGAGTTGTTCCATGAATATTCTTTTTATGTATCTACAAATGTAGGGCTAAATAAAGAAAAAACAAATTGATTCTCTAACATCTATTCTCTTAATATGCTTCTTGTTATTAAAGAATTTGGGCATTAGGTGCTTGTCAAGTTTAAGGTTGGTTGGGGATTATTCGTACCATCTAATAAACAGTATAAACAATCCCAACTACCTGTTATTGGAACATTATTCGTTATAATTGTGAATTTTTCTCTCTGCAATATCTTCATCAGTGAGAATATTGGAATAGACATTCTTTACAAATGCAAATGTTGATTCAGAGGTAATGATGAATATCTTTCTGTCTTTAAGGTGTATTCCTTTATCATTCCTTTTTATATATCCGCAATCTTCTGCCTGTTTTAAATATCTTGAAATGGAACTTGGGCTTATGTTCAGTTCTTTGGCTAATTCACTTTGGGTATATTGACAGGTATTTGTAGCGTTCAAACACTTGCACTTTAGTAAGACAAGAAATCCTTTTAATTGGCGGGATATGGGTTCACTGTACAACTTCTTGCTTATAAGGACATAGTGCTCAGTATTCAATGTATATTTGCATCTGTCAAAACTTCCATATTTACCTTTAATTGGGTGTTTGTCTATCTGAATCAAATTCAAGTTCTCAAACTTGTGTAACCATTGCCTTATCTGTTCTTCTTTCTTTATTCCATAGAACTCTGTCAATGCCTCTTGCTTGACATTTGAAACCATTGTGTAGCAGTCAGAGCATAGAGCCAAACAATAGAATAAGTATGCTTCCAACAAGTCAAGTTTTCCAGCAATGTTCTCAGTTATTTTCCTGTATGATAAATCTTCTTTTCCTGTCATTAGCAACTGGTTTATTATAGTCAGTAAAATAAATCTTGTTCTCTTTTACCAATCTCCTGTATCTGTGGTTGCCAAAATAAGACTTGGCTTCCTTTTGCGTTATGAATTTCATTCCTGTAGATAAATGGATTATCATATAATTAAATTGGATTTATAAACTTGTCTCATCTTTATAAGTTCCAATCCATGCGGCTTGCGGAGCAAGACGAATGGTAGGTAGAGTATTTATCTGCAATAGGTGTTTATATATAGGTATTTATAAGTAGCCTACCTGTATGAAAGTTCCACCCTACCTATTTGAAAGAGCCGCCCTACCTGTTTGAAATCTCAATATTTCAAACTTTAGATATGTGTCAGCTTAAATATTACTGAGTTAATAAGCCAACTTCTGCAATGAGATATAATAAGTAGAAACCTTTCCATTCTTCTTTCTCCTTGTCTTTAGATAGTTGTTAAGGTTAGCCCACAATCCAATGTGAACCTTGTTATCTTTTATTCCTTGTTTAAGAGCCTTAGTCCTTATCTGTTCATAAGTAAATTCTTCCATTTTAGATATTCTGAATAGTTTGTAAGTCCGTCAATCTGTGTGGTGGGATTATCTGTCTGTGGTACTGTAAAGATAGTAATTTCATGAGTGGGGAACTAATGGTAAGACCACAATTCAGAAGTATTAAGTAGGCAGGGAAACCTCTCACATTTCCCTGCTTCTTGTCAATCCTCCTTGTCATGTTCAAAACATAGGACTAAGTGTATAATTCCATTCTCATTCTTGAAAGCTATTCTTGGATTATCAACTTCCTTATATGTAATGGAAGTTATAATAATGGGGAACAGTTCATTCTCATTATAAAGTTTGAGGCTATTTGCAATATATTCATTAGAACTATATTCTGGGAGAATGAAACTGAACAGATAGAGCTTGACATCATTGTATTGCTGCATTTTAGCTCTTAGTATTTCTTGCTTAGCAATTATTGCTTCGTAGATAGTGCTTAGATATAAGCTGGATTGTATGATATATGGATTCATTGTTTTATTATTTAATTGGTTAAGAATTAAGCCCACCTGTCACATGGGCTTTGCTGTTAGTGGCTTATGCAGCCTGTTCTTCTTTAATCACTCCATGATTCTTTAGATATTGGGTAAGCATCTCAGAATAAATGGTATTCACATGGTCTGACTTTACTTCATTTATAATTTTGATGCTACTCTCATTCAATGTCTTTATGGTACTTAAAGTTTCATCCAACCCAATCTTCTTGTCTTCTCCGTTCGGTGCGTAATTGGCAAGTTGGGTAATTGCATCAATCATGTAGCGATGTCTGATAGTGTCTTTAGAAATCTTCATGTCATTTAAAGTCTTGATAATTTCATCTCCTACTGTCAGGTCATATTCTGCAAGTTTGGTTTCACAAACTCCCTGCATGGCACTGTTCCAGACTTTCAAACTTAGTGTCTTACCAAAATTATAATATTTGGTGATTACACTAATGTTTGCTTTCAATTCCAATGCCTTTTGGAACACTCTGTTAAAGAACTCCTGCTGTGTGGCTAATGCTGCGTTACCTGCTTTCTCCAATCCATTGAAACCTCTGCTCAACACATTGTTCACCCCTCTGTATTTGCCAAATTCCTGTAATGAATCAAACGTTTTAATTCTCACATTCTCTATGGTCAGTTCTGCATCATCCTTGACGATAGCATTGAGATTGTATTCATGGTAGCTTGACCATTGCCAATATCCGTTTGCTTTATCAACAGGAACATAAACATTAGGAGTACCTTTAGGTACGGTGTTTCCGTTAAGGTCTTTCAGCTCAATGTCTGCATTGTAAAACAGGGCAGCTTCTGTAATGTAGAGAGGAACTTTATCAAAATGTTCATTGGTTATCAAATCCTTGCCACATTCAAGGTTTACCTTGCTTACTGCCATACTGTAAACAGATGTAGCGATGATGATTTCCTTTTGCTCTTTAGTGAAGATTACCTGTTCGGCTGTGTTGGTAACTTCATTCCAAACTTCTATTTTAGTGGTTGGAAGTTCCACTTTTTTAAGTGCTTCAAGGTATGCAGTTTCAGCTTTACCAACATTAACTTGTGCAGATTTCTTGATATTGGCTTCTGCATCCTTGTTGGCTTCAAGCACACTTTTGGCTTTCATCAAATTCTGACGGGCTTTTTCTACTGCTTGCATCTTAACTTCTACTGATGTCATTCTTACTTCTTCCATATTATTGTTCTGATTTGAAGATTCAACTTCATTCTTCACTCTCTCTTCGGTTACATTTGTTAATTCTGTCATAATTCTAATCTTTTAAGTTGTTATTATTCATTCAGTGCAACCCTCAAACCTATGTACACTTGGTTATCTGATTACGCTGCAAAACTACTTGCTTCTGGGCTGATTAAAAGAGAGAAATTAATGAGTGGTTTTACTTCCCCTCTTAATTGGTAGCTCGTCCGTTATCGTTTTGACGCTGCAAAGATGGGATATAATGGTAGGATTAAAAGAGAGAAAAAAAGTCCTGCTTTCATGTACCCTCTTAATGGTATGAAGCAGGACTGTATTAATTATCAGAAGTTTATTAGAAATATATGCTGTTTGCAGTATCAATTCTTTTGTCTTTATATTGCTTGATGTAGCCTTTTAAAACATCTTCATCATCTGAGAATTTACTATGTTTAGATAGCTTGGTGAAGTAGATAAGCCTTGATATGAGCAATGTCTTACTATGTGATATGGTGCTTCCTTTCTTCTGTCTGACATTAAACTGCTTGTTATATGGCTCTAAATTGAAGAAGTCATTGAACATCTTATAGAACAGCCATATCTGAACAGATTCCTTTTCTTCTGCATGGGTACTTATGCTGACTTGTTGGCTCTGCATCCAAGGGTGTTCCTCTATCTCTTTTAGGTTGTTGGCAATGATAGTAGCCAAGTAACCTATTGCATTGGCATTGTCAATTACTATCTGATGCTTGCCCTCTATTTTTACAGAGATAGTGATAGGTTTCTTAAAACTCACTCCAAATTGGTTAATCTCCTTATGGTTGTCAGCTATGGCTTGGGCAAATTTGGTGAGTTGTTCTATTCCAATGCCTATTGCTTTCATTCCATCCAAGCACGTGCCACATGTATAGTCAAAGATGAACAGAAGCAGAAACCAGAACTTATCTATATCAACTCCCAAACCTTTCAATGTATTCTGTATGTCCTCATTAGCTATATAATCTTCGTATGTGAAGTTACCATATAGTTTATTCTGATTGCATCTTCTTATAAATATGGGTAAGGCGGTAGTGCCACAGATATATTGCTCTCCTGTTTCAAGGTCTATATCTACATCTGGAACATATTCAACGGCTATGGCTTCCATGTATTCCAAACGAGTATCAATGCTTATATAATCTTCCTTTAACTTCTCCATAATTATTAGTTTAGGACAAAATTAAAAAATAATCCTCACTTGTATCTGTCTCTTATACACATCTGACGCTGCCGACGAATAGCCTTGTGTAG
>ENA-OYXR01001143-OYXR01001143.1-human-gut-metagenome-genome-assembly--contig:-NODE-1143-length-9754-cov-5.310651_pt1 | contig 9754 bp, 10 predicted proteins | sample MGYA00243241_ERZ653431 | MGnify/ENA primary metagenome ERZ653431 (study PRJEB26926, sample SAMN06165182) | human gut metagenome | biome: ENVO:00009003; feature: ENVO:2100002; material: ENVO:00002003... | reverse complement strand
TTTTTTAGCTATCTTAGCAACTTAAAATATGGAACAAGTATAACCATTTGTTATAACGATTTGCAATGGTGTTCACTTGTTCCTTAATACCCTTTTTTAATCGGTTAGAATATATTGTTGTTCTGCTCATACAGCCTTTTGATGTCCTCTTGAAACATATCGAAATGGTGCGCCAGCACATTGTCAATGTAGCTGAACAGCGACACTTCATCCTTGCCGATAACCCTCAAAATAAGCTGTATGCGTTCGTGGTACTCCTTGCGCACATAGACTGTCTTGCCGATCCGCGCGGGAACGTCCGCCTCTTTGAGAAACAGCGAGCGGTATATCGCCTGCCGAGCTTCGTCCATGATCTTTTTTCCATCTTCCTTTTTCATTGTCTCTAAATCAAATTTTCGAGTTTTCGCTTATACAGTTCCTTTATCTCGTCCTTGTGCTGCTCCAAATGGCAGGCAAGGACGGTATCTATATACCCGCCGACGGTTATCTCCTTGTCGGAAATGACATTTACGATGCGGGAAATTTGGTTGTGTATTTCCCGGCTGATATAGACGCATTGGCGCGTTTTGATCTCGTTGCGTTTGAGGAACGTCGCCGTGTAATCGACGCTTTGCCTCTTGCGGCGGCCTCCCTCTTTCGGGGCTTCCGTAGCGGCGGGTGGCGCCTCCTCCGCTTTCAGGACAGATGCATCCCTCGTTTCCTGCGGCTGCACGCTGCCGTCCTGCTTGCGCCTGCCGATGGAATCCAGCAGCAGGGCTTCGTCTATTCCTTCCGTATCCGCTTTACGACTGCTCATACCCGCTGGATTTTCATGACCGAACAAATCTCCTCCGCAAGCTCCTTGATGTTGCTGCCCCGCATCAGGGCGTTGTCCATCGGGAATATCGTCGAGCGGAATATCGCCTTGCGCTCCTCCGACAAATCGCGGCGGAAACGCTTGCTGTCCGGCAGGCGGGTTTCCAGCATGGGGATATTCATACCATCGATAATCTGCCGGTAGAGGTCGTACAGCTCGCTCCTTTCGCGCCCGTCCACCATCGTCCAGAACAGGTACAGCCCTTTGGTCTTGGCGATACCCGTCGTGATCAGGTTCTCATGGAACAGGGCGGCGAACTGCAACGTGCTTTCCACCACGAGGCGGTCAGCACTGATCGGGGCGAAGATGTAGTCCATCTGCGAGAGCGTCTTTACCACACCCTCGCTTTTGAGCGTGCCCGGCAGGTCGAAAAAAACGAGGTCGGGTTTCGTCGCTTCCCCGCGCAGCAGCCTGTCGGCATCGTCGAGCGCGTCGGCGGCGTTGCTCGTAACGACGGGGTATGCCTTTTTCTTCACCCGCCGGAAGTGGTCGCAGGCGAGAGCCTTGAAATAGGTACTCTCGCCGATGACCTTGACCTCCCGCGCCCGCAGGTCGGCGATGCTGTTCTGCGGGGCGTCGCAATCGACGACCGCCACGTTGTAGCCTTTCACATAATGAAGATAGCTTGCCGTCAGGACGGTAAGCGTAGTTTTTCCAATGCCACCTTTCTGCGTGGCGAAGGCGATAAAAATTTCCTTGTCCATAACATTGCTTTTCTAAGTTGTTAATTCTCTATTTCCGTAGGTTTATAATTCATTACTTATCCGCTGGCAGAACACATTAAAGATTGGTAGAGACAGCGAGAGGAGGACGTGCAGACCCGCAGCCGCAAGTCGGCGGTGCAGTACAACGACACGACGGTACGACAGTAAATCCGTAAGTCTGCACGACACTGCCTCTTTGCCGCAACACTTCTCCGAACCGTCCGCTCCGTAAATCGGCTGGGCTTTGCGGCGACACGTCCGCAGGGTTTCAAATCGCTGTATTTTCCGTTCCATATCTCTGTCGTTATTCAAACCTGCCGCAAATAAACAAGGAAAAAATGTCGCTTGTATCGCTTCTGCCGAAGGTGGCAGCTTGTGGCGTCCGTTTGGCAGCGAGTGGCGTTTTCGACCCCTGAAAACCTGCGCACAAAGCCTCTACCTTTGCCCCCAAGCGACAGGGCACGCCGCAAGGTTCGCCGAAGCGGTCGGGGTCGGCTCTCCCGCAATCCGTCTTCCGACGGATTTTTATGTTCGTCGGAACATAGCAAGGTGTGTATCGAGTAACTCGATACTTTTCGGGTTACTCCCGAAAACCTTGCCCTTGCAGGGGGCTGGGCTGTCCCTCCGAAGTCGGGCAGCCCTGATCTCGAACCTGCGGTCGGCACAGGTGCGGCGGCTCATGGCGCGTAACCGCTAAATCCATAAAATATGAACGGTAAGAAAAGAAACGTCGGGGGCAAACCGCCCAAATCCGACAAGGCGAGCCACCAAGTCATGGTGCGCTTCACGGACGAGGAATACGCCCGTTTCCTCGCCATGTACGAGCAGTCGGGCGTGTACGCGAAAGCGGTCTTTGTCAAAGCCCGTGTGTTCGGAGCCGAATTCCGCGTGCTGAAAGTCGATAAGACGCTCGTCGATTATTACACCAAACTCTCCTCCCTGCACGCGCAATACCGCGCCGTCGGGGTGAATTACAACCAGACCGTGAAGGAGCTGAAAAGCCGATTTTCGGAGAAGAAGGCGATGGCCTTGCTTTACAAGCTGGAGAAAATGACCGTCGAACTGGCCGGATTGAGCCGTCAAATCCTCGCCCTGACACACGAATTTCAGCAACGATGGTTGCCAAAATCAGTGTAGGAAGTTCCCTTTACGGGGCGTTGGCGTACAACGGGGAGAAGGTGAACGAGGGGCAGGGACGGCTGCTTCTGACGCACAGGATTTTCGACGACGGCACGGGAACATTCGACATACGGCAGGCGGCGGAGGACTTCGCACGCTGTATGCCGCCGCAGGTGCGAACCTCGAAACCCGTCGTGCATATCTCCCTGAATCCGCACCCCGACGACCGCCTCGACGATGCGGAACTGGCGGCCATAGCCGGAGAATACCTCGAAAAGCTCGGCTACGGCAACCAGCCTTATGCCGTATTCAAGCACGAGGACATAGACCGCCACCACCTGCATATCGTAACGCTATCGGTGGACGAGATGGGGCGGAAAATCGGCGACAGCTTCATCCGTCGCCGCAGCAAGAACATTACCCGCGCATTGGAACAGAAATACGGACTGCACACCGCCGAACGCAAGCGGCAGACGCAGACAGAACCGCTCCGTGCGGTGGATGCGGCGGCGGGCGATGTGAAGAAGCAGATCGGGAACGTGCTGAAAGGCATATCGGGCAAATACCGTTTCCAGACGCTCGGAGAGTACCGCGCCCTGCTCGCCCTCTACAATGTAACCGTAGAGGAGTGTCGCGGGGAGGTGCGAGGCCGGGAATACGGCGGGTTCGTGTATTCCGCGCTTGACAGCGAGGGGAATAAGGTCGGCACGCCGATTAAAGCCTCCCGCTTCGGCAAGCGCTACGGATACGAGGCGTTCGGGAGGTGGTGCGCCGCAAGCAAGGAGCAGATCAAGGTACGGAAACTCGGCGACATGACCAAAGCGACGGCGATGGCCGCCCTGCGCCGGACGAAAGACCGCGCGGAGTTCATCGCCCTGCTCCGAGCCAAAGGCGTGGATGTCGTGCTGCGCGAAACCGACACGGGGCGTATCTACGGCGCGACGTTCATCGACCACCGCACGGGGTGCGTCCTGAACGGCTCGCGCATGGGCAAGGAGCTTTCAGCGAACGCCTTGCAGGAGCACTTCGAGCCGCCGCGTCCGGGCATACCCGTTTCCATATCCCTGCCGCTGCACGACACGCCCGACACCGTAAGGCTGGCTGAAAGCCTGTCCGATGACGGCATTGCCGCCGGAGGCTGGGGGCTGCTCTCGACCGAAGGGGGCGCGGCGGACGCGGAGGAGGAAGCCTTCATGCGCGAAATGCTGCGACGAAAGAAGAAAAAAAGAAAACATCGTAAAATCTAATTATCCTAATCATTATGCAACAAGAAGACGATCTTCGGGCATTGGCGAAAATCATGGATTTTCTGCGTGCCGTAAGTATATTATTGGTAGTAATGAACGTGTATTGGTATTGCTATGAAGCGGTACTCGCGTGGGGCGTGAATATCGGCGTGGTCGATAGAATCCTGATGAACTTCGACCACACGGCGCACCTGTTCCACTCCATACTCTACACGAAACTCTTTGCCGTCGTGCTGCTCGCCCTCTCGTGCTTGGGGACGACGGGCGTAAAGGATGAAAAAATCACATGGCCGAGAATCGGCACGGCACTCGTGGCGGGCTTCGTGCTGTTCTTCCTGAACTGGTGGCTGCTCGACCTGCCCCTGCCGCTCACGGCGACGGTGATACTCTACATCGTAACGGTGGCGGCGGGATACGTCTGCCTCCTCATGGCGGGATTGTGGGCGAGCCGCCTTTTGAAGAACAACCTCATGGACGACCCGTTCAACAACGAGAACGAATCGTTCATGCAGGAGACACGCCTTCTGACCAACGAATACTCCGTGAATCTGCCCACCCGTTTCTACTACAAAAAGAGGTGGCACAACGGCTGGATCAACATTCTTTTGCCCCAACGTGCCTCCATCGTATTGGGCACGCCGGGCAGCGGCAAGTCCTTCGCAGTGGTCAATTCTTACATCAAGCAGCAGATCGAAAAGGGCTACTCGATGTATATCTACGACTTCAAGTTTCCAGACCTCTCGACCATTGCCTACAACCACCTGATGAACCATTTGGACGGGTACGAGGTGAAGCCGAAATTCTATGTGATCAATTTCGACGACCCGCGACGCTCGCACCGCTGCAACCCCATTCACCCCGACTTCATGGAAGACATTACCGACGCATACGAGAGCGCCTATACGATCATGCTTAATTTGAATAAAACGTGGGTGCAGAAGCAGGGCGACTTCTTCGTAGAATCGCCCATAATCCTCTTTGCAGCAATTATCTGGTATCTCAAAATCTACCAGAACGGAAAGTATTGCACCTTCCCGCACGCCGTCGAATTTCTGAACCGCAGGTACGAGGATATTTTCCCGATACTATCCTCTTACCCCGAACTCGAAAATTACCTTTCGCCGTTCATGGACGCATGGCTCGGCGGAGCTGCCGAGCAGCTTCAGGGGCAGATCGCATCGGCGAAAATCCCGCTCTCGCGCATGATTTCGCCCCAGCTCTATTGGGTCATGTCCGACAGCGAGTTTACGCTCGACATCAACAACCCGCAGGAGCCGAAAATCCTCTGCATGGGCAACAATCCAGACCGCCAGAACATTTACGGCGCGGCACTCGGCCTGTATAACTCGCGCATCGTGAAACTCGTCAATAAGAAAGGAAAACTCAAATCCTCGATTATCATCGACGAGCTGCCGACCATCTATTTCAAAGGTTTGGACAACCTGATAGCGACGGCGCGAAGCAACAAGGTAGCCGTGCTGTTAGGCTTTCAGGACTTCTCCCAATTAGTCCGCGACTATGGCGACAAGGAGGCCAAAGTCGTGATGAACACCGTCGGCAATATTTTCTCCGGTCAGGTGGTCGGCGAAACGGCCAAGACACTCTCCGAGCGTTTCGGAAAGGTCTTGCAGAAACGGCAGAGCATCACCATCAACCGCAACGACAAGTCCACCTCCATCAATACCCAGATGGATTCGCTTATTCCTCCCTCGAAAATTTCCTCTCTGACGCAGGGAATGTTCGTCGGCTCCGTAGCCGACACGTTCGACGAGCGCATCGAGCAGAAGATTTTCCACTGCGAGATCGTCGTGGACGCTGAAAAAGTAAAACGGGAGGAGAAAGCTTACAAGCCCATACCCGTCATTACCGATTTCACGGACGAGAACGGAAAGGACTGCATGAAAGAGATGATACAGGAGAACTACAATCGTATCAAAGCCGACGTGAGGCAGATTGTCGCCGACGAATTGGAGCGAATACAGAACGATCCGGCATTAGCACATCTGTTACAGCAGAAATAGCTATAATTGAAAAACGGAGGGCAAAAGTCCTCCGTTTTTGCGTTATTCCAAGAGAGTTCTCCCTTTTTCAGTAAGACGGTATTTTTGTTTGGGATGGTTCGGTTGGTCTGGATAGACGGCCTCCAGCACGCCTGCTTCTATGGCCGGATTCAAATAAGCGACAAGGAAATTCTTCCTGTCTTTCAGTTGCAAGATGTCCATCATTTCCTTGACAGAACGGCTCGCATCGCCGACCGATGCGATAAGGCGTATCACTTGCGGGGTACTTGTGGGGTACTTGTGGGGTACTTGTGGGGTTGTCGGACGCTTGCCCGGCCATGTGCCGAATGTATCTGAACACCACCCATACGAATTCCCCGTCGGAATGAAATTCAGGATCGGGAATACCTACACGGCGGCATTCATTCACCATAAGGGAAATGCCGCGCCCCCAATTCTCCAAAATATCGCTTTTATACAGCACATTGGCGATAATCGGATTGCGTGGCTTCGAGCGGTGCTCCCGCAACAGTTCCGCAAGCGGCAAGTCAGCAGGGAAAGAGCCCGTATTTTCAATTTCCACCCGATCATCGTATATGGCGATACCCACCGAACTGCCGGGATGGGCGTATGTACGATGGCAAAAAGCATTGATACAGCACTCGCGCAATGCTTTGTAAGGGATACTCAACTCCTCCTCCCTATACAGCCCCTCGACTTTCGCCGATAACGAAAGATGCTTGAAACAGAATGCCATCGCTGCATCCAGCAACTCATAGATGTTGCCCTGTGCGCGTTGGTTGTCGAAAAATTCCTCTTTGGTCGTGCCCTTGAAGCGTGCAAGACGCAGCAGGCATTGAGGATAATTGTAGAACTTGCGACCGAACAGCACGGCGGCAGCATTGTTCAGTTTGCCGTTATGCAACAGGTCGAATTTTTCGAGTACGACCGGAAGTTCTTCCCGTATCGTGATTTCAGGCAGACGACCGCTGCGGATACCCGCCCTGACAGCTCCCATGATGGCATTCTCATCGAGGTCGGAGATATGCAGATCGGGATTGACTGCCACCTCCCAGCCGTAACGACCACCCCGCTGCATAAGCAGTTGGTGGTAGGTTTCCTGCGGCATTATGGAGGTCACGCTCTCCATACGCTGATAGGGGCGTCCCTTATACATGAAAGGACGGGCAAGCTGCCCTGCCTCAACATGGAGTGCAACAACCTGTTTCGGAGTATCGGGGATAGGAATGTACGAAACATGAACGAGAGCCAACGGTTCTATACGGCGAATAGCTTCGACAAGGTCGCGTCTGGTTTTGTCGCTGATCTCCTGACCTTTGATTTCACCTTTGTCCGTCACCCCGAACAGAACGGTTCCTCCGTCTGCATTCAGGAAGGCACAAAGCGTTTCCATACCCCGCTCCAACTGCCCCGTCGTTTCTTTGAACTCCAACGTCCGGCTTTCCGCCGTTTGTGTCAATGCTATAATATCGTCATGTGTCATAATTCCATCTGTAATGCCGAAAATCATATTTCCTGCAAAGGTAGGAAAATATACAGAAGAAGGCTCTTATTTCTCGTTTATTTATACCGATACCGACAGATTATCATACTATTGGAAAATTCCCCACACTGTGGAGAATTTTCATGCACCGCACAAATCGGCTCACCGTCTTGCTCGCTCTTTGGCATCATCGCGTTGCATCCGCAGGTTCAGACGCTCGCGCATCTTGTCGAGGAAATAGGTGCGGCTCTCGCTCTTGCGGCGTTTCATGTCCGTATAGGCGTTATAACAATGGCTATCTTTGATTTCCAGACCGAGCTGCGAGCCGAAGAACGCCGTCAGCTCCTTGATGTCGTTCTGCCCGTCATTGATACAGCCCATCTCGTCGAGGGCATAGATGATTTCGATCAGCTCGACGAGGCTGCCCGTCCAACGGAAAGGCGGGGGTTGAATGTCTGATTTTTGTGCGGCGGATAGTGGCGGCACTTGGGTTTGCAGGTTTTCCAGCATACGCCGCACGAGCGCAAGGGCTTTTTTCAGATAGGCGGCTTGCCCATCCTTCCTATCGGGAAAGGTGTCATGGAGGCTTTGCAGCTCTACCTCCGCGTAAATCAACGCGAAAAGCAATCGGTAGGGATCGCCCGCCTCCACGTAGGAGCGGAATATCGTTTGTGAAAACTCATCGTAGGCCGCCTGAATGTCGGCAGCCTCCGTATTCTGGCTGACGAAGCGGAAAAAGTCGCTTTCGGTCAATGTATGGTAGTCCATATCGTTCGGGTTTATCAGGTTCATACTTCATTGTTTCCTGCCCTGTTGCGCAACGGGTCTCATGGAAACAAGGGACAAACCCCGAACCTGAAACGAAGATCGGAAGCATATTTGAAAATATCTTCCTGACGTTCAACGATATATTTTTTCAATCTTCTGTTTAGGACTGATTTTTCGTGTTGCAGCCTGCAACGTTTTTTCGCATCTTGCAACAGTCTATTGCAACAGCTTGCGGTAAACGATCCGGCAAATGCCGTTCCCGTACCGTCTTATCTGTACGCATTTCCACTCCGCAGCGGAAAATTCCCCGACGATGGAGACACCGCCGCGCCGGATTACGGGCAGCAGGTAGAAGACGATTTCATCGACTGCATGATAGAGGAAAAGACCGTGTAGCAGGCGCAGGTGTCCGGCATCGTAGATCTCGGCCAGATAGGTCGCCCGATTGTCGGGGCGGTCTTTCATACAGAGAAAATCGACGAAGGGTTCGTCGTCCGACAAACGGCGGTCGCACGATCCGTACCAGCGGCGAAAGCCCCTGCGGTCTGTTTTCAACCACTCCAACCGCCCGTCCTCCTTTGCAGGGAGACAGCCGTCCAATGTCATTGCGACAACTATCCGTACCTTTGCCATATCCTTTGCCCAAATAAAAAGTAGCGTGCATCTACACCACCTCCGACGTAGGCTCTGGAATGCCCTGAAAGGAGTACGTGAGCGCACGCTACGCAAAAGCATAGCATAAGCCTCACGCAATAGTCCCTTTCAGTCAATTTTCCAGATTCACGCCGGAAACGTCTTGCGTACTTATGTATAATTACGGCGGCAGGCTGTCGGCCTCCACCGCTATTTTATCTATTTTCAGCCCAAATATACACCTTTTCAGTGAGATGCAAAGGCTATAAGTCCGTTAATTATTCATTCAGTCCGTATTTTCTCATTTTACGGTAGAGGGTGGCGCGGTCGATGCGCAGCAGTTTTGCCGCCTCCGTGCGGTTTCCGCCGCATCGTTTCAGGGCTTCGACGATACGGCGTTTCTCACCCGCCTCGTCCCGGATGGCCAGCGAATACCCCGCGTCGCTTGTCGGTTCTGCTGGCTCCAATCCCATGTCCGCCACACGGACGATGCCGCTTTCGGCCAGCAGCACCGCCCGCTTGACCTTGTTCTGCAACTCCCGTACGTTGCCCGGCCATGCGTAGGCGAGCAGCCGTTCGGCGGCATCCTCCGTGAACCCGCATGTTTCGCGCCGCAGCTCTTTCGAGTAGCGCTCCCGAAAGAACTCCGCGAGCGGCAGGATGTCGTCGGGACACTCCGAGAGGAGCGGCAGCCGGATCTCGAACTCGCAGAGCCGGTGGTACAAGTCCTCCCGAAAACGACCGTCCCGAATCGCTTTTGCCATATCCTCGTTCGTGGCCGCGACGATCCGCACGTCCGCTTTCCGTTCCCGTTTGCCGCCGACGGGCAGGTAGGTGTTTTCCTGCAACACCCGCAGCAGCATGGCCTGTATTTCATCTGTCTCTTATACACATCTGACGCTGCCGACGAATAGCCTTGTGTA
>ENA-OYXR01001135-OYXR01001135.1-human-gut-metagenome-genome-assembly--contig:-NODE-1135-length-9829-cov-13.897278_pt1 | contig 9829 bp, 5 predicted proteins | sample MGYA00243241_ERZ653431 | MGnify/ENA primary metagenome ERZ653431 (study PRJEB26926, sample SAMN06165182) | human gut metagenome | biome: ENVO:00009003; feature: ENVO:2100002; material: ENVO:00002003... | reverse complement strand
AGGGTCTCGTGGGCTCGGAGATGTGTATAAGAGACAGTAATATAATTTTGTGAAAAGGATACTCACTTTTTCATTCTATTTTTAACAAATTTCATACATATAGCTGCTTTGGAATCGATTCCCTCTAATATCTTTTCAGGATCATACCAGAAACATGTCCGTTTTATTTGAGATAATCATTTCTCAAAATCTGGTTCACACGTTCTACTTCTTCCCGAAGCCCACGGGAGGACATCCGAAGTGCGCCCTGCCCCATGATGATCAACTGTTCCAGTCCATCTGAGGAGGCAACCGTCACCTTATATTTTCTGCCAAGCTCATGTGTCGTCTTTTCTATATACATATCAGCAGTCTCTGCTTCCTTCGTATAGACCACATGGATATTTCCATGCTTTGTGATGCTGCCCGGATTCTGTTTCACCTTATACGCATCAAATACGAGGATCAGCTCGCAGCCGACATAGCCCTGATAATTCGACATAACATCGATCAGCTTATCTCTGGCACTGTCGATGTTCACCGCCGCCAGTGCTTTCAGGTCATCCCATGCAAATATCACATTATACCCATCAACTAACAGATATTCTTTCTCGCCCTTTTGCTTCCTGTATGCTCCGGGTCTGGCAATTCCGGTATCCGCTGTCTTTGAGCCGACAGACGGTGTCTGCGCACCGGCAGTTTTGCTTTTACCATGTTCTGCCGCCTTTTTCACATACCAGTCCGCTTCCGATACACTCTTATTACGCCGATTGAAACCTGCTTTATTATAAGCTGCATTTTCCCGGCTGTTTGAACCATAGGTACGGACAAATATATCCTCTAACTCTTTCTCATCATACACCGGAGCACCTACGCCCTGCCGCTCACGCGCCATCCGTTTTCGATTATCCTCGTCTGCCTCAGTAGGCTCTGACGTTATATTCCGCAGAACATCTTCCATTCCCGCAAGCGCAAATCCCGGATCTTCTTTTACATGCATCATATCATACACATCGTACCAGTCCACAATATATCCGGCTCCATGTGCACAGAATACCGACGATGCCGGATTCGCCATATCAAGCTCCGGATCATAGGTGCTTGCCGCCAGCACTTCATCTTCATTGTGGCATGGCTCATATCCCTGCAGGGTACAGGATAACTTACCCTGTCCTCTGGTATATGCCGTCACATCCTGCTGGTACTCCTGCATCGTAGCAACCGGTGCAGTTCCTGTCAGGATACTCATTTCACCCTCGATCTCCGGCTGTGCAAATCGTCCATGCATCCGTGTGATATCGTTCATCGCCCGACCGGTCATCTCTGTAGGGATCTCCAGTCGGAACGCATACACGGGTTCTAACAGCCTGCATTCTCCCATCATAAGCCCCTGCCTTACTGCACGATATGTCGCCTGACGGAAATCACCGCCCTCTGTGTGCTTCTGATGTGCCCGTCCTGCAGTCACCGTGATCTTCATATCCGTGATCGGTGCGCCTGTCAGCACGCCCCGGTATTCCTTTTCTTCCAGATGTGTCAGGATCAGCCGCTGCCAGTTCTTATCGAGTACATCCTCGCTGCATATCGTATCAAACTGCATGCCACTTCCCGGCTCCAACGGTTCCATCAGCAAATGCACTTCGGCATAGTGACGAAGCGGCTCAAAATGTCCGACTCCCATTACCGGTTCTGCAAGTGTCTCTTTATATATGATCCTTCCCATACCAAATGATATGAGATAGCCAAATCTGTCTTTTATAATCTGCGTCAGCACCTGAAGCTGCACCTGTCCCATAACCTTCACAAAGATCTCTCCGGTCTCCTGTGCAAATTCAACATGTAACTCCGGTTCTTCTTCCTCTAACTGCCTGATATCCCGGAGCACGACAACTGCATCCTTGTCCTCCGGATAGCTGACTTTATAGGATAACACAGGTTCCAGTCCGGCAAATACATTTTCCTGTTCACATCCAACGCCCTGACCTGCGGATGTCTCACCAAGCCCGGTGACCGCACATACCGTTCCGGCAGAAGCCTCCTCTACTGTCTCGTAACGCGCACCGGAATAAATCCGTATCTGATTGACTTTTCCTTCGGTTCCCTCGATCTGCTCTCTGCACTTTAAGCTTCCTCCGGTCACCTTCATATAGGTAAGACGTTCCCCTTTTGCATCTCTCGATATCTTGAAGATCCGTCCGCCAAATTCTGCATTATATGTAGGCATCACCATATAGGTATTCATCGCATCCAATAATTCCTGCACACCGGAGAGTTTGAGTGCCGATCCCCAGAAACAAGGAAATATCTTTCTGTCAAGAATTGCTTCGATGATATCCTCTACCTCAACCATACCACTATCCAGATAGGTATCTAACAGTCTCTCGTCTGCCATCGCGATCTGTTCATCTCTGTCCCCGGATGAGAAATCAACGCAATCCCCATCCAGCTTTTTTCGTATATTTTGGAAAACAGTATCTTTATCTGTCCCTTCCATATCCATCTTATTTACAAATATAAATGTCGGGATCTCGTACCGCTTCAACAGCTTCCATAACGTATCGGTATGACTCTGTACCCCGTCCATGCCATTAATGACAAGAATCGCATAGTCAAGCACCTGTAAGGTTCGTTCCATTTCCGCCGAGAAATCAACATGCCCCGGCGTATCAAGCAGTGTGATCTCCATGCCATCATATGTAAATACCGCCTGCTTGGAAAATATCGTGATCCCACGCTCCCGCTCCTGTGCATCCGTATCCAGGTAAGCATCCTTATGATCCACCCGTCCAAGCTTACGGATCTTGCCTGCCGTATATAACATGGCTTCCGATAATGTAGTTTTTCCCGAATCAACATGGGCAAGAATACCCACCACCAACTTTTTCATATCTGTATTTACCCTGTTTCTGTCCATCATATATCATATCGAGCATATAGCTGATGGATATTTTTCCATCCATCCCACATTTCATACGGGTCAGACTTCCTTCTTCTTATTCTTTCTCTGTTTTATAACTGCAAACTTCGCTGCATAGGCCGCGCCCAGTGCACATGGAAATACAAATGTTGCAAAACGGTATAGCAGTGCCATAGCTCCTGCTTTCGCACTTCCCACGATCGCACCAAACATTGCGATCATTACAAACTCACTGGAACCAATTCCTGCAGGCGTAGGAATAACTGCCGCCAACATGACTGATACCGTCGTGATCGCCAGTGCCACATCCGGCGAAAATGCACCGCTCTTGTACAGTACGATATACGGAATCATAAACCAGCAGGAAAATTTACAAATGTTGATCAGCAGAACGCCAAGCAGCAGCTTCCAATGGTGCAACAATTTCTTTGATTCCGTTTCCATGATATCACACTGTTCTTTGATTTTATCAAACTTTTCTGTAAATCGTCCTTTGTAATTCACCAGATCCATCATCTTCTTTAAGATCTGATGGAACCATCCGGCACATACAAACAACAGTAAACATATCGTAATAATAACTGTGGCCACAAATCCAATTCCAATATATGCTTCATATTCCGCAAAGGTTTCATTCATATAATGGAAATGCAGCAGATACAGGATCACCGCCATGATTCCGATGCTTAATTTGTGCACTGCATATTCAATCATATACATACCAAATGCTTCTGATGTCTTCACTCCATACTCATTCAGGTAAACCAGAGCCGACACACCCGCTCCGCTTCCAAGCGTCGCCGTTCTGTAAAATGACACAAAATATGTCATTCCAAACGCCTGTCTGAATGTAAACGTCGGATTATACTGTCTGGCAAATAACATCGTGATCGTACTCTCAAACACACCATACAGCAATGTCGCCACAAGGATCAGCACGACGATCCAAGGGCTTGTCTTCACAAGCTGCTTTGCGATCGGTCCTGCCATATCCCGGAACACATAGACGATCAAGCCGAGAAGCACCAGCACAAATGCCCACTTTATAATACTTTTCTGTGTTTCTGTTAATTTCTTCATACTCAACTTATTACCTTTTATCTAATTTCCATATATATCCGCATATAAATATACTATACCATATCCACACGCTCACCGACAACATAAAAGGCTGTTTGTTGTTACAGGCATTTGCATCTAAACTACTGTGCCATTTCCGCCTGTGCCACTGTGCCATGTATCATGATATAAAACATTAGTGTCAGTCTCGTTATGAAATGCATATTGCCAGCGAATGCGGGTGCATGTTTGAGCCGAAGGCGAGTTTGCACAGAAGCATGAGCGAATCAGGCATATGCATTGAATAGAAACTTACATGAGTTTTTATCATGGTACATGACACAGTGCACAGGCGTAAAGGTCACAACAATATAGATGCATATGCCTGTAACAGCAAACACGCCCCACCACATTGCTGTATGGTGGAGCGTGTCTGCTTTGAGATAAATGATTTATTCTAAAAGGACTTATATATTCACATTCGTTTCAATTACATCTTAGCCAAAGAGCGGAGTTGAGTAATATCTGTCACCACTGTCCGGAAGGAGAACGACGATTGTCTTTCCTGCATTCTCAGGACGCTTTGCAAGTTCCTTTGCTGCTACGAAAGCTGCACCGGATGAGATACCAACGAGAATACCTTCTATACTTGCGATCTCTTTGCCGCCTTCAAATGCTGCATCATTGTCGATTGTGATGATCTCATCGTAGATTTTTGTATTTAATGTATCCGGTACAAATCCTGCACCGATACCCTGAATCTTATGTGCTCCTGCAGTTCCCTTTGAAAGAACCGGTGATGTAGCCGGCTCTACTGCTACAACCTTAACATTCGGATTCTGCTGCTTCAGATATTCACCGACACCTGTTACAGTTCCGCCTGTACCAACACCTGCTACAAAGATATCAACCTTTCCGTCTGTATCATTCCAGATCTCCGGTCCTGTTGTCTTTCTGTGTGCTTCCGGATTTGCCGGATTTACGAACTGACCTGCAACGAAGCTGTCAGGGATCTCCTTAGAGAGCTCCTCAGCCTTTGCGATCGCACCCTTCATACCCTTTGCACCTTCAGTCAGAACGATCTCTGCGCCGTATGCTTTGATGATATTTCTTCTTTCAACACTCATGGTCTCCGGCATAACGATGATTGCCTTATACCCCTTTGCTGTAGCGATAGATGCAAGACCGATACCTGTATTTCCGGATGTAGGCTCAATGATCGTAGCGCCCGGCTTTAATGTTCCCTTTCTCTCAGCATCTTCGATCATCTCTTTTGCGATTCTGTCTTTTACGCTTCCTGCCGGATTAAAATACTCTAACTTTGCAAGAATCTTTGCATTTAAGCCTTCCTTTTTCTCAATGTGATTGAACTCTACTAATGGTGTATTTCCGATTAACTCTGTTGCGTCTTTATAAATTTTACTCATAACTTTAATCTCCTATTCTGATTCTATTATTCGTTTTGCAGGTGACCGATGATCTTCGATCACCCATATTTTTTTATTATTTTTATGTTCAATTATCTACTGTTTTTATTATTGATTATTCTGCGATTGCCTTAAATGCTTCATCCAGATCTTCGATAATATCGTCGATGTTCTCTGTTCCGATGGACAGACGAATTGTATTCGGCTTGATACCCTGATCTAATAACTCAGCCTCGTTGCACTCTGAATGAGTGGTTGATGCCGGATGGATAGCAAGGGATTTTACATCTGCAACATTTGCAAGGAGTGAGAATAACTCAAGCTGATCAATAAATGCCTGTGCTTCTTTTGCTCCGCCCTTAATCTCAAATGTGAAGATTGATCCGCCGCCATTTGGGAAATATTTCTTATATAATGCCTGCTGTTCAGGATCCTCTGAGATGGATGGATGATTTACCTTCTCAACCAGTGGCTGATCTTTCAGATACTGTACAACCTTAAGTGCATTTTCAACATGACGTTCTACACGCAAGGATAATGTCTCAAGTCCCTGAAGGAAGATGAATGAATGTACCGGTGAGATAGTTGCTCCCATATCTCTTAACAGGATTGCTCTGATGTAAGTAACAAATGCAGCAGGTGCTGTATCCTTTGCAAAGCTTACTCCATGGTAAGATACGTTCGGCTCTGTTAACCATGGGTATTTGTCACTGGATGTCCAGTCGAAATTACCACTGTCGATGATGACACCACCGATCGTTGTTCCGTGTCCGCCGATAAACTTGGTAGCTGAATGTACAACGATATCTGCACCGTACTCGATCGGACGAACGAGATATGGTGTTGCAAATGTATTATCTACGATCAATGGAATATTATGTGCATGTGCGATCTTTGCGATTCTCTCGATATCTACAACCTCTGAGTTAGGATTTCCGAGTGTCTCGATCTCGATACCGGTTGTATTGTCCTGAATAGCAGCTTCGATTGCATCATAATCAAATGGATCAACGAATGTTGTCTCGATTCCAAAATCCGGAAGTGTATGTGCAAGAAGGTTATATGTTCCACCGTAGATGTTCTTTGCTGCTACGATGTGGTCACCCTTATGTGCAACTGCCTGAAGTGCATATGTCAGAGCTGCTGCTCCCGAACCAACTGCAAGTGCTGCTACGCCACCCTCTAATGCTGCGATTCTCTTTTCGAAAATGTCTTCTGTAGGATTTGTAAGTCTTCCGTAAATGTTACCTGCATCTCTAAGGCCAAATCTGTCTGCCGCATGCTGGCTGTTATGGAATACATATGATGATGTAAGGTAGATCGGAACTGCTCTTGCATCTGTTACAGGATCCGGTGTTTCCTGTCCTACGTGTAACTGTAATGTTTCAAATTTTAAATCTCTTTCGCTGTATGATTTCTTTGCCATAATTTTTAATCTCCTGTTCTTTCCTCCCGGCTGATGTACATTTCCGTTTCTTCTATTATTATGTACTGCCGTTTTATTATTTGTCATTTTATTCTGTATTCGTTATTTGCTCCCTATGCCGGAGCTTATCATTTCGTCATTCATGGATATTCTTATCCGGGCTTACTCTAGCGACAACATCTGTAAATTCCGCCTGCTGATAACGCTTGTCTGGTAGTACACATTCGATTGTCTTCATTCAAATATTGTGGTTGATAATACTTGTTCAACATACCTTTTACCTCGTTTCCGCTTATTCCTATCAACAAACTATGATTTAACTTATGCATGTATATTACACCTCTATTCCTACTTTGTCAATAGGATAATGGAAATATTTTTCAGAAAAAAGAAAAAGATGCTAAACCACAGGCTTTATCCCGTGGCTCAGCATCCTTTATTTTAATTTATCGGTTTATATTTATTTGTTACATCTAACTGCTTTAGGCATTATTTAATTTTGATCTTTATAGTTGCTTTCTTTCCGCTTCCATCTGTTGCAGTTGCTGTGATCTTTACAGTCTTTCCTTTTCCTGCTTTCTTAGTCGTAACAACACCCTTGGAATTTACAGTTGCATACTTCTTGTTACTGCTCTTATAAGTCAGTTTCTTGTTTACGTTCTTTTCAGGAGTGACAGTTGCTTTTATTGTTACCTTTTTACCGGCAGTTACTTTTGTTTTTGATGCTTTTAAGGTAATTTTCTTAACAGCTTTCTTCATGATCTTTATACGGTAGGTTGCTTTCTTTCCGCTTCCATCCTTTGCGGTTGCTGTTATCGTTACCTTCTTGCCTATTCCTGCTTTCTTTACAGTTACAACACCCTTGGAATTTACAGTTGCATATTTCTTATTACTGCTCTTCCATTTTACTGTACGATTTGCTGCAGCCTTTGGAGTTACGGTTGCTTTCAGCTTGACTTTTTTACCTGCTGCGATCTGCTTGGATATTCCTGCGATCTTGATCTTCTTCACCTTGATTTTAGTCCATTTTGCTGTCAGAGTCAGATTTTTCTTAACCGGGGTATCAAACTTATATGCAGTTTTTCCTGTATACCAGCCTGCAAATTTATAACCTTTTCTTGTTGGATTTTTCGGCTTACTTACTAACTTACCTTCTTCTACCTTCTGCGCCTTAACTGCGCTTCCACCTGCAGCTTTAAATGTTACGGTATATGTCTTTGTCTCTGGATTAACCGGAGTATTATTATCTTTATTGTTGTCTTTCTCTTTCAGACCTGCAACAGCATCCTCAATAGATTTTGCCATTGCATCTACTATCTTCTGCTCATACTTGCTCTTTTTACGGTCAACAGCATTAATGGCCGCCTTTACATCTTCATAATTAGAATACAGTGTTCCATCTATCTTGTCCGCTTTTGCAATAGCCGCATCAACTGCTGTATAATCTGCCGGAATATTTCTGTCATCCCATGCAAATGTAGGATGATCGATTCCTGCTACCCATTCAATGCCTGCTCCCTGCTTTGCCTGAAGTCCGGAAAGCACATCCGCAGATGTGAAATCTGACACAGCAGTTCCATCCTGCTCTTTAAGAAGCGTTGCCTGATACCGGTCATCTGCCGGCCAGTAATTGTTTTCTGCCGTACCAAGACTAAGTCCACTATAGACAACCCAGCAAGTATTACCACCTTTATCTGCAGCAAGGTCTGCAGAAGTTACCATACAATTAGTAACACTTGCATTGTCTGAATATCCAACTATTCCACCAACCGTTGCCTGTACAGAATTAACATTGATTTTTCCAGAAAACCAACAATCTTCGACTGTAAGGCTTCCATCTAGCATTCCCCCTGCAATACCACCCAGGCAGTCAAAATACGTCATTACATTTTCATTTTCTTCTTCATAATAAGTCCCCTTATAATTTCCTGTAATAGTTGCAGTCGAATAACATCCTGCAAGAGTACTATTTCTCAAGGTACATCCTGCAATTCCTCCAACATAATGCTCCAGATATGCCCCACCCGAAATAGAACCGGATGTCCAGCAATTTGTAATTTTGGAATTACAAAGCCAGTCTACTAATATACCTTTTCCATATGTAGATGCATCATTGAGATCAACTATAATATCAGCATTTTCAATACCAAGATTCTTGACCTCACCATCATAGACATTTCCAAATAAGCCCTGTCTATAACAATTTTCCTTATCATCCCCCACATTCGTTTTTGGCATTAGCGAATCACGGGAATACAAATTAGAAATTACATGTCCCTGTCCGTCAAATATACCACAGAAACTATATGCTGCCTGATTTCCACCTTTACCTTTTCCAATGGATATCCATTCACGTTTATCCAGATCAAGATCATTATCCAAATAAACAGTCTTTCCCTTAAAGGTTATAGTACCTGTGTTAATAAGCTGCGCAAGTCCGGCAAGCTGTTCTGCCGTCGTTATATGGTACTCATTCTCTGTCTCATGACCCGTGTACCAGCTTGTATCTGCTGTACCATCCCATATGTCTGTTGTTTGTCCCTCTGCTGCCAGTGCTGTTATTGAACCAAATGCCATAACAAAGCACAATACTAACAGAAGGCTTAGAAATTTTTTCTTCATTCCTTATTCCTCCATATCGTTTTTATATTATCCGCTTATGCTTCCCTACGGCAGCGGACACACCGCGAGAAAAGAATGGATTGAATCCGGTCGAAGACCTTGACCGGTTGGATGTGAAACGTCAATATCGAGATGACGGCAGTATTCTATTGCCTGTATCCTGAACGATCTTCCTAATACCCCATTGAAAAACGTGCTCATTGACAATAAATTGTCAGATTGCCATACCCTCGTTATATTGTCGTTTGGTCTGACTATATCCTATCCAATTTCTTATAGAAACAGTCAGTACCAATTCCCCATATACCACCTTTTACAAAACCAATATACCAAATTATTGATGAAAACTCAATTTTAAATTCTGCTTTTAATTCTTACTTTTATATTCCTACTTTATCA
>ENA-OYXR01001124-OYXR01001124.1-human-gut-metagenome-genome-assembly--contig:-NODE-1124-length-9881-cov-7.147059_pt1 | contig 9881 bp, 10 predicted proteins | sample MGYA00243241_ERZ653431 | MGnify/ENA primary metagenome ERZ653431 (study PRJEB26926, sample SAMN06165182) | human gut metagenome | biome: ENVO:00009003; feature: ENVO:2100002; material: ENVO:00002003... | reverse complement strand
CGAGATGTCTTAGGGTCTCGTGGGCTCGGAGATGTGTATAAGAGACAGGTATGTACGCTGGATCTTCCACTTGGGAGCTATTATGTAAAAGAACTGAAAGCACCGAATGGATTCGTATCTTCTGATGAAATACTGAGATTTGATGCTTCTTATCAGGGTCAGGATGTACAGACGGTAACATTAAAATCCGTAAAGAAGAACCAGCCAACAACTGTTGAGATTACAAAATCAGATGCAACAACCGGTGTAGAACTGGATGGAGCTTATCTGAAAGTAACGGATAAAGATGGAAATGTGGTGGACAGCTGGACATCTTCCAAAGATGCACCGCATGTGATCAAATATCTGAAAGTGGGTGAGACTTATACCCTCCATGAAGAATTTGCACCGCATGGTTATCTGGTAGCCAATGATGTAACATTCACAGTTAAAGATACCGGAGAGGTTCAGAAAGTGGAAATGAAGGACGAGGTACCGGTTGGTGAACTGATCATCAACAAAAAGGGAGAATTCCTGGATTCTGTTACACTGGCCGATAAGGTCAAAGGTGTGGTGGAGCACATTTTCAACTATGTAACCGGAAAGCTGACAGATGTTACTTTTGAAGTCTATGCTGAGGAAGATATTAAAGCTGCAGATGGCGTCAGTGACGATTACTATAAAAAGGATGAACTGATTGCAACGATCAAGACAGATGAAACCGGCATTGCAAAACTGGAAAATCTTCCACTTGGTAAATACTATGTGAAAGAAACAGGAACTGCTTACGGCCATGTACTGGATGATGAAATCCGTCATGTAGATCTGACTTACGTGGATCAGAATACACCGGTTGTAGTCTATGACAAAGACTGGCAGAACAACCGTCAGAGAGCAGAAGTCAGTGTACTTAAGAAAGAAAAAGACTCTGACCGTACACTGGAAGGCGCTATCTTTGGATTATTTGCCAAAGAAGACATTAAGTCTGAGACAACTGGTAAAGTCCTTATCGAAGCCGATGAGATCATTGAACTGAAATCTACGGATGAAGAAGGAAAGATCACATTTGTTGCAGATCTTCCAATAGGAGCAGCTTACTATGTAAAAGAACTCTATGCACCGGACGGATTCGTAACCAACGACGAAGAAAAGGAATTTACCTTTGAGTATGCAGGTGAGAACCAGCCGACTGTAACCTATGATTTTACCTTTGAAAATCAGCCAACCGTTGTAGAATTTACCAAATCCAGTCTGACAACCGGAAAAGAACTTCCGGGATGTAAGCTGAAAGTGGTAGATGTCGATGGAAATATCGTGGATGAATGGACTTCCGGTAAAGAAGCACATGTGATACGTGAGCTGACTGTCGGAAAAGAATACACACTGGTCGAAACAAAACCGGCCGATGGTTATGTGACAGCTGAAAGCGTGAAATTCACCATCAAAGATACTGCCGATGTGCAGAAAGTTGAGATGAAGGATGATGTGACGAAGGTGAAAATCTCCAAACAGGATATCGCTGGAAAAGAGCTTCCGGGAGCAAAACTCACAATCCTTGATCAGGATGGAAAAGTTGTGGAAAGCTGGACCAGCACAGAGAAAGCACATTACATCGAAATGCTTCCGATTGGAAAATACACTCTCCGTGAAGAAACAGCACCGGATGGCTATCTGGTTTCAAAAGATGTGGAATTCGAAGTAAAGGATACCGGTGAAGTACAGCATGTAACTATGGTGGATGAGGAAAAACCGGTCAGTGATTCACCAAAGACTGGGGATAACACCAATCTGTGGCTGTGGTTTATGCTTCTCGGCATTGGTGCGACTGGTACAGGAGCCCTTGCATTTATGAGAAAAAAGAAACACTAATTAAATAAGAATGAGCGTTCATGGAAACCGAAAGGAATCTGTGGACGCTTTTTTAGATGGGAGAAACCATGAGAAATATCATTATTTTTGTTGCTCTTCTGGGAGCAGCGGCAATATTTACAGTTTTGTATTGTCTCATTGCTGCCGGGAGTCAGGCAGAGAAAAAACTGACAGAAATCATGAGAAAAGAGGAAGAACAGAATGAAGACAAATAAAGATCTGATCATAGAACCAAATGCAGCTATTGAGGGAAGAAAGTACAGCGAAGAAAAGCCATGGTCCTGCAAATACTGTTACTGGTGGGGAGGCAAAAAGAAAGGCTGTAACTTGAAGCAGTGTCATTATCTGCTTCCCGAAAAGAAAAAAGCAGTAAAAACAACACCATGTGGTGGTTGTCCGTATGGGAAGCCTGTTCCATGCATCGGATATTGTATTGCCCGTCTTTATTCTGAGATGAAAGGAAAGAAAGGACGTGGGTAATTGCAGGAAGAAGTAAATCAGAAAGTGATCAGCCTGAGCATCCAGGGAGTCAAGATCACTGCCAGTGTGCTAAAAGCAGCCCTTCGGAAGTTCCTGGAAATGGACAACCGCAGGAAACAGAAAGCAACGCAGGTGAAAATGGCAGAAAAGACCGGACGGGCTCAGGAGAAAGGAATGGAAAAAGCCCGAAAAAAGATTGAAAAGAAAAAGCCACATGGAAAGCAGACCATCAAGCAGCTGAATGCACAGGGAGTACAGCTTTCCAACATAAAGATCACAGATGAAAATATCAAATCCTTTGACCGTGTGGCAAGAAAATACGGGATTGATTACAGCCTGAAAAAAGAAGTCGGTGCGGATCCACCAAAATATCTGGTCTTCTTTAAGGCAAAAGATGTGGATGTGATGACAGCGGCTTTCCGGGAATATGCCGGAGTAGAACTGAAAAAGAAACAGGTGAAGAAACCATCCGTCAGAAAGAAACTGCAGAAATCTGTAGAAAGAAAAGCAAAGCACCGCCAGCGTGTGAAGCAGAGACAAAAATCCAGAGGTCAGGAACGATGATGCGGGAGAAATTACAGAAGATCCAGATTAAACGGCTGGTGATCTTAAATCTCCCATATTTCTTTATCTTTTATGTAGCAGATAAAGGATCCTGGCTGTACCGACATTGCCTGGGAGAAAGCATGGTTCAGAGACTTGGCGTGATGTTAGTCAATTTCCGACTGGCATTTTTAAGCTGGCTGCCAAGTATCACTTTGCAGGATCTTACAGTAGGTGTTCTGGTTGCAAGTGCATTAAAGCTGGTGGTCTACTATCGTTCCAAAAACGCAAAGAAGTTCCGGCAGGGTGTGGAGTATGGATCTGCAAGATGGGGAAATAGAAAAGATATCGAACCCTTCATGGATCCGGTCTTTGAAAACAATGTCATCCTTACAGAAACGGAACGTCTGACTATGAACAGCCGACCAAAAGCTCCAAAGTATGCCAGAAATAAAAATGTGATCGTCATCGGTGGTTCCGGATCTGGTAAGACAAGATTCTATGTGAAACCCAATCTTATGCAGATGACGGATCATGTGTCTTATGTGGTCACTGATCCGAAAGGAACGATCATCGTTGAATGCGGGAAGATGCTGGTAAATGGAGGATACCGAATCAAGGTGCTAAATACGATCAACTTTAAAAAATCCATGCATTACAATCCGTTCCATTATATCCGGAGTGAAAAAGATATCTTGAAGCTGGTCAATACAATTATCGCGAATACCAAGGGTGAAGGCGAAAAATCCAATGAAGATTTCTGGGTCAAAGCGGAACGTCTTTTGTATTCTGCACTGATTGGATACATCTGGTATGAGGCACCAGAGGAAGAACAGAACTTTTCTACTTTGCTGGAATTTATCAATGCCAGTGAGACCAGAGAGGATGATGAAGAATTTAAAAATGCAGTGGATGAATTGTTTGAAGAACTGGAAGCAGAAAATCCGGAACACTTTGCAGTAAGGCAATATCGCAAGTACAAGCTTGCTGCCGGCAAAACCGCGAAGTCGATTTTGATTTCCTGTGGTGCCAGACTTGCACCATTTGATATTCAGGAGTTAAGAGAAATCATGTCGTATGACGAGATGGAACTGGATATGATCGGCGATCAGAGAACAGCCATGTTTGTCATCATCAGTGATACCGATGACACATTCAACTTTGTGGTAGCAATCATGTACACCCAGCTCTTTAACCTGCTTTGTGATAAAGCGGATGATGAGCATGGAGGCAGACTTCCTTATCATGTACGGCTGCTTCTTGATGAGTTCAGCAATATCGGACAGATCCCAAAATTCGACAAATTGATTGCTACGATCCGAAGCAGGGAAATCTCCGCTTCTATCATTCTGCAGTCACAATCTCAGCTGAAAACCATTTATAAGGATGCTGCTGAGACGATCACGGGTAACTGTGACACTGTTCTTTTCCTGGGTGGAAAGGAAAGTTCCACACTGAAAGAAATATCAGAAACCTTGGGAAAGGAAACCATTGATCTTTACAACACATCAGACACCAGAGGCAGCAACCGGTCCTATGGACTGAACTATCAAAAGACTGGAAAAGAACTGATGAGTAGGGATGAGCTGGCGGTCATGGATGGAGAAAAATGTATCTTACAGCTTCGAGGAGTCCGGCCGTTTTTAAGCAACAAGTATGACATCACAAAGCACAAACGGTACAAGGAACTTGCCGATTTCAATAAGAATAATGCGTTTGATGTCGAAAAATATCTGGCACACCGACTGGTGATGTCGGAAGATACAGAATTTGAAATGTATGAAGTAACTGTAACACAAGAAGACGTATCAGCGATTGAAGCTGAGGAAGGAGAACATGATGAGACTTAATACAAACACAGCAAAAAGTAGATTAAATGAAAAACACTATCAGAAGGAATTATTCAAATACAAATTAAAACACTGGTTTGAATCCATGAATACATTGAGATTAGCTAACTATATAGATGTTGGTCTTACAGAGGTGAAAGAGGATGGAGTCATTGAATGTGCAATGGATCGGTATGCGGACAGTCTATTTGAATATTTGGAAAAAAATAAGACTATGCCGCTTATAGTCTGTGGAAAAAATAGTGACGAAAAGGATTTATTTGACTTAGAAATTGGTATTTTCGATTATGCAGGAATCTGTCTGGATATGGAAACGCAGGAAACTTTTCAGGGGGGAATCATAATCGCAGCTACCAAGGAATTCTGGCTTTTAGAAAATGGAGATTTTGTCATAATCCAGTGCATCAGATATGAAGGCAGTGACGGATTTGTGGAATATCGAAATCTGGATCGTAATCTCGAAGATTTTTATGATACAGGAATTGATGTTGAAGAGTTCTTATTTTACTTAGAATCCATCGAATAAACACGAAGGGAGGCTACATGAAAGAAAGAATTCGAGCACCCTGCTACTACTGGGAAGGGTATAAAAAAGGTCTGAATAAAAGGGAAAGGAGTAGAGCCAAACGCTTACAGACCATAAGAAAAAGCGTTTGTTCACACATTTGATTATGGCTTTTTTTAGCAGTGCAATCAATATCCTTCAGACACTGGTCGTTGCAATCGGTGCCGGTCTTGGTGTCTGGGGCGTAATCAACCTGATGGAAGGTTATGGAAACGACAACCCGGGTGCAAAATCCCAGGGAATTAAGCAGCTGATGAGCGGTGGTGGTGTTATCCTGATCGGAACACAGCTGATCCCGCTTCTGAGTGGATTATTTGGTTAAGAGAAAGGAGTAGAGATCCATGTTCAGTCAGATTTTTGATGCGATTGAGGAATGGATGAGGGAACTCTTAACCGGGATGATCACTTCCAACCTGGACACAATGTTTACCGATGTCAATCAAAAGACAGGTGAAATCGCTACCCAGGTTGGACAGACCCCGCAAGGGTGGAACGGCAGCATATTCAGTATGATCCGGAACTTATCGGATTCCGTGATCATGCCGATCGCAGGTATTATTATCACGCTCGTACTCTGTTATGAATTGATTTCTATGCTGACCGAGCGCAATAACATGCATGATATTGATACCTGGATGTTTTTCAAGTACTTCGTAAAAATGTGGATCGCTGTTTATTTGGTGAGTAACACATTTACGATTACAATGGCGGTATTCGACGTGGGCCAGCACGTAGTTAATTCTGCGGCCGGTGTTATCAGCGGAAGTACCGCCATTGATATTTCTTCGGCATTGACGGATCTTTCCGCAACGCTGGAAAGTATGGAAATCGGAGAACTTGTTGTATTGGCGCTGGAAACCCTTATCGCCGGCTTCTGTATGAGAATCCTGTCTGTACTGATCACAGTGATCATGTATGGACGTATGATAGAGATTTACCTATATACCTCAGTTGCGCCGATTCCATTCGCAACTATGAGTAACAGAGAATGGGGACAGATCGGCACGAATTATTTCAGAGGACTCTTTGCCCTGGCTTTCCAGGCATTTCTGATGATGGTATGCGTTGCAATCTATGCAGTGCTTGTTGCAGGTATCCAGTATTCAGATAATCTGAGTTCTTCATTATTTGGCGTTATGGCTTACACGGTGATCTTATGTTACAGCCTCTTTAAGACGGCATCCTTAAGTAAGTCGATATTTAACGCGCACTAAATTACAGGAAGGAGTGAAAATCATGGCATATGTCAGCGTACCGAAAGATTTAACAAAGGTAAAGAATAAGGTAGCATTTAACCTGACCAAAAGACAGCTGATCTGTATCGGTATAGGTGCTGCAATGGGAATTCCAAGCTATTTCCTTTTGCGTAATGTGATGGGAAACAGTAATGCAGCAACAGTCATGGTGCTTTTGATGTTACCGGCATTTTTATTTGCCATGTACGAAAAAGACGGGATGCATCTGGAAGATGTTCTGATGCATATGATCCGGGTGAAGTTTCTTCGTCCACCCGTCAGAAAATATGAAACTGAAAACTATTATGAAGCAGATCCGGAACAGATTAAGCAGTCTCCGGATACAGGAAAAACGAAAGGAGGAAAAACAGTTGCGAAAAAAGAAAAATAAGAAAACTGTCGCAGATACCGGATACAAAAAAGTAGACAGAAAAGAGAAAAAGAAAAAGGAAAAGCAGGAGGAAAAACGCAGGCAGAAAAAACTTTCCGTCCAGCAGTCGATCGCTTATAAGGAAATGGGAAGAGATGGAATCTGCAGGGTACAGGGAAAAACGTATTCTAAGTGTATCCGCTTTTATGACATCAACTATCAGCTGGCTCAGAATGAAGATAAAAATGCAATCTTTGAAAACTGGTGTGATTTTCTCAATTACTTTGATGCCAGTATCCATTTTCAGCTGAGCTTTATCAATCATAAAAGCAGCATGAAAGAATTTGAACAGGTCATCCGGATCCGTCCTCAGGATGATGCTTTTGACGATGTTCGTATGGAATATGCCAAGATGCTGAAACAGCAGCTGGCGAAAGGAAATAATGGACTGGTGAAATCAAAATATATCACCTTTTCCATTGAAGCAGACAATATACGGGAAGCAAAACCAAAGCTGGAACGTATTGAGTCAGATATCCTGAATAATTTCAAGATCCTTGGAGTTCCGGCCTATCCATTGAATGGAGTGGAAAGACTGCAGATTTTATACGAGACTTTCAATCCGGATATCATGACAGACTTCCAGTTTGATTATGGTTCCATGATCCGTACCGGACTCAATACCAAAGATTATGTGGCACCGACCAGTTTTGTGTTCAAGGACAGAAATACATTCCGCATGGGAAATACCATCGGAGCAGTCTCTTATTTGCAGATCCTGGCACCGGAGCTTACAGATAAGATGCTTGCAGAGTTTCTTGACATTGATAAGAATCTCATCGTCAATCTGCATGTCCAGTCTGTGGATCAGATGAAGGCGATCAAGCTTGTAAAAAGTAAGGTTACGGATATCAACAGAATGAAAATTGAAGAGCAGAAAAAGGCGGTAAGATCCGGATATGATATGGATATCATTCCATCAGATCTGAATACTTATGGCGGAGAAGCCAAACGTCTTTTGGAAGATCTGCAGTCACGAAATGAGCGTATGTTCCTTGTAACAGCGCTCTTTTTAAATACCGCAAAGACAAAACAGGCACTGGATAATGCCATCTTCCAGACTGCCGGTATCGCACAGAAATATAACTGTGTACTGAAACGTCTGGATTATCAGCAGGAAGAAGGATTGATGAGCAGTGTTCCACTGGGAGTAAATCATATCCCAATCAAGCGGGCTCTTACGACTACCAGTACAGCAATCTTTGTTCCGTTTACGACACAGGAACTTTTTATGGCAGGAGAATCCTTATATTACGGATTGAATGCACTCAGTAACAATATGATCATGGTGGATCGTAAAAAGCTGAAAAACCCGAATGGATTGATCCTTGGTACGCCTGGATCCGGTAAATCCTTTGCAGCAAAAAGAGAGATCACCAATGCTTTCTTTGTCACGAAGGATGACATTATCATCGGAGATCCGGAGGGTGAGTATTATCCACTGGTCCATGCACTTGGCGGACAGGTGGTACACATCTCACCAACCAGTAAGGATTACATCAATCCAATGGATATCAATATGGATTATTCCGATGATGACAATCCACTTGGTGTGAAATCTGATTTCGTCCTGTCCTTATGTGAGTTGATCATGGGAAGCAGGGACGGTATTGAAGCAGAGGAAAAATCAGTGATTGACCGCTGTCTTCCACTGGTGTATCAGAAGTACTTTGCAGATCCAAAACCGGAAAATATGCCGGTCCTTGGTGATCTGTATGACTGCCTTAGAAAGCAGAAAGAACCACAGGCCCAGAGAATTGCAACAGCACTGGAAATCTATGTAAATGGATCACTGAAAGTATTCAACCATAGAACCAATGTAGAACTGAATAACCGTATTGTCTGCTTTGACATCAAGGAACTTGGAAAGCAGCTGAAGAAAATCGGAATGCTCATCGTCCAGGATCAGGTATGGAACAGAGTTACGATCAACCGTGGCATCAAATCTACTAGATATTATATCGACGAGTTCCACCTTCTGCTCAAAGAAGAACAGACAGCAGCTTATTCCGTAGAAATCTGGAAGAGATTCAGAAAATGGGGAGGCGTACCGACTGGGATCACACAGAATATCAAAGACCTTCTTGCCAGCAGGGAAATTGAAAATATCTTTGAAAACAGTGATTTTATCCTGATGCTGAACCAGGCGGCAGGTGACAGACAGATCCTTGCAAAACAGCTGAATATTTCCCCATATCAGTTGTCTTATGTGACGAATTCCGGGGAAGGTGAAGGACTTCTCTTCTATGGGACAACAATCATTCCATTTAAGGACAAGTTCGATAAGACCTTGAAGCTGTACAGCTTGATGACTACAAAACCGGAAGAAGTTGAAAAACGAGAGAAAGAAATGGAGGCGGAAAAGCATGAAGGAAATCGATAAGATCCGAATCAAGCAGTGGAACCAGGATAATCCTTACATTCAGATGAAAAATCTGGAAAATGCGCAGCCTGGATACCGTGTTCATACAGTCAATGATGATCATCATCTGTATGAACTTCCGCTGGAAACACAGAACATTATCCTTGACTGGGTATTCTGGAACTTCTATCCGGCACAAAAGATCTATTCGCATCTTACAAGTGATGATCTGAAAGAAGTTTTGTATAAACGTACCCAGATTCATCTGTACAATAATCAGTTTAAGGAAGCTATGCTGATCAATGGTTTCTGGCCGAGAGATCCGAGTGAATTGAACTGGGTATTTCATATTCAGGCAAGCTCTCCGGCAATCAGGACACAGGCAGATGGTTATCCTGGCATCCCGATCATTGGACGCCAGGAACTGAATGAGTATAGAAAGAAAAGTTGTGCCAGGAGGTGATGACCTATAGCTGGAAAAGAATTTAAAGGAAAGGATAAAAAGGTCGCAAAGATGACCCTGTCTCTTATACACATCTCCGAGCCCACGAGACCCTAAGACATCTCG
>ENA-OYXR01001103-OYXR01001103.1-human-gut-metagenome-genome-assembly--contig:-NODE-1103-length-10044-cov-6.590850_pt1 | contig 10044 bp, 9 predicted proteins | sample MGYA00243241_ERZ653431 | MGnify/ENA primary metagenome ERZ653431 (study PRJEB26926, sample SAMN06165182) | human gut metagenome | biome: ENVO:00009003; feature: ENVO:2100002; material: ENVO:00002003... | reverse complement strand
GGGATTGATGAGCCCGAACGAGCCGGTCTTCATCGTGGCCTTGAAATTGGCCCGCTTGCCCTCCTCGAAGCGGGGGCGCCGCGTAGTGATGTAGATGGTTCCCGAGGCTCCGAAATCCTTGGCCGACTGGAAAATGTCACTCTTCTGTCCGTTATAGAGCGATATTTCCTCCACGTCGTCCAGCGAGAAGCGCCCCAGATCGACCTGCCCGTTCTGGGCGTTGCCCAACTGGATTCCGTCGTAGAAGACCGCCATGTGGTTGGTGCCCATTGAGCGGATGTTGACGGTCTTCAGTCCGCCTACACCTCCGTAGTCCTTGAGCTGCACGCCCGCGAAATAGCGGATGGCGTCGGCCACCGAAAGACTGTTCAGCCGTTGCAGGTCGACCTCCTTGAGGACCTGTGCGGGGATGACTTCGCGGTATTTGGGAATGACGGGGGTGCCGACGATGATGACCTCGTTGATTTTCTGGATACTGTCCAGTTTTCCGACGTAACGCCGGTTCGTGGTGGAATCGGCTTTATCGGATGCCTGAACTGCTGTGGAAATTCCCCCCCCCCGCAATAAATGCGAGACATAGGATCGAAAGGTAGAATTGCTTCATTATGCGCTTGGTATCAATAGTTTGTTCGGTAACCATTGATTCCACAGCCGCAATGCAACGAAACAAAATGAAAAAGTGCTTTACATGCATTATCGATTCACGCCCATTCTCCGCAGGCTGCGAAACCAATCTGTCATGCAAGGCAGGTCTTCTGACTTATTCCGGTTACGACGCCTTCCCGGTTTTCACCAGTGGCTGAGATTGTCGATCCCTCATGTGTCCGTTTCCGGACAGGAACTTACAGCAGCGGGAACTGTTGCCGACTTTCACGGCATTCCCTTTTAATCGATCGGAGGCCATATGGCCTTCTTTCCGAACCTTTGCGTGGCAAAGATACAAAATTTACCAGTAATAAAAAATGTTTTTATTTTTTATTAGTCTGTGTCGTTTTATATTGGTCGCTCTGTTTATACCAATATGTAGCTTCGCCCCGCCATTCGTTCCGATCTCTATATAAATACCCGGTTGCCAATATTGTCAAAATTGATAATACGGTTAGAAATACGATTGTTCTCAGAACGATAGGTGGTTGTTTGAGATAGCGTATCTGGGTTTTCATTTCCCATAATGTATTGTTGGCGAGCTTTTCGAATTTCGTCGTATCAACTTCGTTCTTGAATTCGGATAAAGACTTTTTGAAACTTAGAACTTCAGTAATTATTGTTCGATTCTCCTTGTCGATCACCTCCAGTCTCCCTGCCAACTGCGCCAGCAGTGTGTTGTATCTGTCGGCAAATTCCCGCTCCTGCTCGGTTTTTACTCCGGGCAAGGCCGTATGCCGTTGCAGGCGTTCGAGCAGCTGTGCGATCTGCCCCTGCGAGAGCTCTGCGGCCTCTATCAGCCGTTCGATCCGTTCCAGCTGGATATTATCCAAACCTGTGTTTCCTGCGCCGCCTGCTTTAGCGTTTTTGATAGCTTTGACAAGCGTTTCCTTGAGGTCTTCATACATCTCAATCGAGAGGTCGATCTTATTTTCGTCGTTCATGGTTTCTCGGTTTTAAGGTTACAGTTTCATTTTGGCTCTTCTTTTCTGTTCTTCGAGTCTGCGTCGGTGTTCCATCGCAGCTATGGCCATCGCCTCGGCCGCGGCATCGAGCAGCGCCGTGATTCGTGCTATATGCTCTTCGGGGCTTTCTCCCGGTTTGCGTTGCAACTGCCCGGCCGACACTCCGCCGGGCGAATCGGTAGGCGACAGCGGAATACCCCCGGCTTTTCCGAGATTGACCGTTGGCGGCTCTTCGCGTGCACTGCTGCCGCCCATGCCTCCGAACAGCCCGGCAAATGCCGAACGGTAATTGCCTGCCGCCGCCGAGAGGTTCCCGAAGAGCGTGGCCCGGTGCTGGGTTTGTTGCTGCACGTGGGTAAAATGACGGTCGAGTTTCGTAAAGCTGAAAGCCCGGTCGATCTTCGATCCGGAGAACTCGAAGCCGTTTTTCGAGAAGAGGATACCCTGCTTGCGGTCGGTATTTCCGCAATACTTGTAACGGACGCCGATGCCCTGTTCCTTTAATTTGCCTTCCAATTCGTTCCAGTTCTTGCACTTGGGCAGACAGCCTTTGATCGCATCGTAGATTTCGTATCTGGTCTTGTCGGGTTCGCGCAATTGCTCCCGCCGTACGTTGTCCTTTCCCGGTGCGAGATACAATCCGTACTTCTCGGTCAGCTCCCGGCAGACCTTGGCGTTTCGAATCTTGATGTTCTTGTCCGAAATGGTCTGCCCGTTGTTCCCGACCCGGTTGTAGACCAGATGGCAGTGCGGATGGGGCTGGTCGAGATGGCGAACCAAGAGATACTGCGTATCGGTGATGCCCATCTTCTGCATATACTCCTTTGCGATCTGCGTCATCAGGGCGTCGGTCATCCGCGGAGCGTCCTTGGGTGAGAAAGACAGCGAGATATGCCCGACGGTGTTTTTCAGCCGCGGATTCAATAAGGTCTGGTCTTTGAAGTCCTGCACCATATCCTTCACTTCCGGGGGCATGATTCCTTCGGCTTCCAATATCCGGGATTCTTCTTTCATCACGTAGCCTACCGTCCCCGAAAAAGACGATCCCGATATTACCTTACCGACCATCGCATATTTGTTTCAGGAGTTTTTCGATGGCCGTGATGATCGCCGCATGCCGTACCCTGACAGCCGCCAGACCTTTGGCATTGGCCAGCCGGGTCAGCTGGTTCAGATTCCGGGCGACGCCTTTGAGCTGGGCCATGAAATCCAGCTGTTCGCGTGTGATTCGCGCCCTTACCGTTCCTCGGTCGATCAGCTGGCGCAGGACTTCGGCAGGCGGTTGCCCTGCCTCGCGGCAGAGGGCCGAAAAGCGGAGTTTCCGTTCGGGGCTGAGCCGCGTGCTGACGACGTATTTGTGGATGCGGCCGATGCCGACTTTCGGGCGTCCGCCCTGTTTGCTGTATGTTTTTTTCGGTGTTTCCATGATAAGTGGGTTGTAAGCATTTTTTTGTTCAGACCAGCGGGATTTTACGCCGGCCACCGGGTAAGGCGGAGTTTTCGTCTACGAAAACACAACCTTGCCTTCCTTAAATCTTTACCCCTTTCCGACGCGGAGGTTCAATCGTCGCTGTTTCTGCTTTCGAGGGTTGCAGATCATTCCGACAAGAGTGATCTTGCTTATCGGATATAGTTTTCGTGGTCTTAGGTCGGTCTTTTATGCGGGCGATCAGATAGTCGTTTACGTCCTTGTGCCCGCTGTAAAAATGCCTTTGGTCGATTACCTCGCTGCGGGGGCAAAGACGGATCAGATCGGAGGTCGTTTTACGCCCGGCTTCGTCGTTGTCAAAGAAGGCGTGAATCACCGGATGCCGGGAGAGAAACGGGATGGCTTTGGGCAGGTTGACGACCGAGTTCAGAACCGCGGCGTCGATGCGCAGTCGTTCGGGATGTTTCAGCGAGAGATATGCGAGGAAATCCATAAATCCCTCGAAAGCGATTACCGTATCGGAACGGTTGTCGATGGTGGTGATATGTTTGGGCGAGGAGCCGCCTTTGAACCGCTCGGAGCGGAGCTCCCATCCTTCGGCATCGTTGCGGAACCCGACGGCGAAAAAGGCGCAGCCGTTTACCTCGTAGCGGACCTCGCGGCAGAATGCCGCGGCGACTGACGGGACGATGCCGCGCGAGGCGAGATAACCGACCAATGCCGGATGCCGGAGCGAAGCGTCGGAGAGGATGCGGAACGCGGGAAGGGTGGCCGGACGCAAGACCGGCAAGGGACCTCCGGCAGCTGGACGCTCGCCAACACCCGGTGAAAGAGAAACGGAACCGGCGTCCCTTTTTTCACCGTTTTGCAGCCGTCGGACAGCTTCACGGCTGTCGCACCGCTCCAACCGCATTACGAGGGTGAGCAATGTGCCGCCTTCGCCCAGTCCGAAGTCGTACCAAAGATTTCGCACGTAGTCCACTTTGAAACTCGGCGTGCGTTCTTCCCGCAAGGGTGAAAGATACATGCCGTAACCGTTTCGTTCGTATTTGGGCAGAATGCCCCGCCGGGCGAGGAATTGCCTGATGCTGATATTTTTCAGATCGTTCATCATTTTTTGTTGTTTGAAGTTTGCCGATTTTACCTTACTACTTACTACATGTTTGCAATAGCTTGATATGTAATATTCTAAGTGTAGTAATCAAGTCTATGTCACCTTACTACCGTAGTAAGTTCATGTAGTGGCGTAGTAAGATGTCGTAAGGTTGTTTTTTGTATCCTACTACACGGCAATCTGCTATTTTTCAATATCTTGCCGCTATGTGTAGTAGCGTAGTAACTACAATCCGTAAGAAACGAAAGGGTTGGGTGAGATTTTTTCAATGACCCAGCCGTAGACGGGATTTCCGTTGACACGTTTCGAGCGTCGTTCGAACCCGGCCTTGCGCAAGGCTTCACCCATACGTTTCTCGGAGAGATTCAGCGACGAATAACTGCGCAGGTAGTTCAGAATCTCCACGGTAGTCATAAAGCAATCCGTGACGGCATGTTCCGGAGGTTTCTCGAACCCTTTCAGCAGCATTTCGTATTCGATGGTCTGGACATGGAATGCGGTGTTACCCCGGTGCAGTTCTTCGATCTCGATGTCGTCGAACCAGTAGCGGAATCCGTTATGCAGGAGTGTTCGGGCTTCGGCGTATACCTGATCCATATCTACCCATATCGCCCGGTCGATGTCGATGGATAACACCTCGAAGGGCAGGAAGCGCCGCGAGCCGGTCGGGTCGGTCAGAAAGTCGTTCCCGTTCACCGAGGCCATGAAGCTCGCCAAGTGGGGATACTCTTCGATGTAGACGTCGTAGGGCCGCCGGTATTTGACCGAAGGAGCTGTGATGAGGTTCTTCAACTCGTTTTCATCCCGTTTGTTGAGCGCCTTCAGCTGGTCGTCGATGTTGATGAAGAGGTATTCGGCGACCAGCGTCAGCATGTCCTTGTTCTGCGGGTCGATCTTTCCCGTGAAAAGATAACTGGCGAGTGAGCGGGGACAGAGGTTGTCGAGCCATGTGGTCTTGAACTTTCCTTGCTCGCCGGTCAATACCAGACAGACATGGTTCTGACACCCAACGTCGTTCATCGCATTGGCGACCACGCCGACGAGCCATTTGGTCAGGTACTCCGACCAATGCCGGGCGTTGCGCACAGTGACGGTCGCGGCCAGTTCGTCGATGGCCTGCGTTCCCGTTGCCGGCGGCAGTTTATGAAAATACGCCTGCACGGGATTCACACGCTCGGAAAAGTCGCTTTCGAGCATGCTGCGCAGGTTCTCCGCCGAGGTGGAGATGCCGATGGTGCGGTCGAGCTCCCGCCGGAAGGAGTTGAGCCGGTATTTGGTCACGGGGAGGAACTCGCCGTCGCTGCTGCGGAACTCCGCACGGCTTTTGACCGTGTTGTAGCGAAAGGCGTAATGCTCCCGCAGAAACTCCTCGATACGCTCGTTCCGGGACTGCTTGCCGGGGACTGCAACGCTGTCTGACACCTTATTTGCCATCGCGCTCGCCGAGAATCCGTTGAATGTCCGAGGTGCGGTAGCGAACCTTGTTCCCGACCTTAACGGCTTTCAGATATCCTTTGCGGTTCCAATGCCAGAGCGTCGCATCGCAAACGCCGCATAGCTCTTTGACCTGTTCTTTGGTCAGGTAACGTTCCTTGCGGGCTTCGGCGACTTGTGCAGCCAACTCTTCTTTGGCGCGGTCGATAAGGCTTTTGGAGAAAGCCAACAGATCCTCGCCGCTTACCTCCAGCCGAATGCTGCCCGGAGCATCCCGGAGGATGGATAATAAATCTTTCATACATTGCTTTCCGCCCGTTGTGAGGCGCAACATTCCGGCGGAGGGAAAAGCAGCGCCGCCGCCCGGAAATCCGAGCGACGGCGCAAATATAATGTTATGATTGAGCGATATTTAAGCGTTTAATTCGCGGTGTGTTAAGGCGAATTTAACGAGCCTTATTGCGATAGAAAATCTTTTATTTCCCGGATGATGAGGGCCTCGCTGCCCCGACTGCTGACGGCCGATCCGATAAGCAGCGGTTCCGTCAGACGGCTGTATGCTTCCTGTATGCCCCGCTCGTGGACGATGCGGATGTCTGAGCCGTATTCTGCTTGCAGGGCATCGCGGAACGGTTTGATGTTGATGGGAACTACCAGATAGCGCAATTCATCGAGTGCGATCTTCAGACGTGCGATGTCGGTCTGGGTGTGTCTCTTCGTGATGTATTCGCCGATCTTTTGCCGCAACACGTCGGGATGCGTGACAGCCGGTGAAAACATGTCCACCAATGATTTGGTCGTACTCGGCCTGCCGGGCTTCCTCTTTTCACCTGCATCTTCGACAAGAAGAGTGCCCGTTGCCCATTCCAGCACTCGGTCGCTTTCGGCCAGCCGTATCGCTTCGCGGTGGGCATCCCAATCCTGCTTGGTGCGCAGTTCTAATTTGATGGAGCGGGAGATTAGCAGTTTGATCGTGGCACTCATGGTCATTTTCTGCAAGAATCCCAGATCGGGCGAACGCCGCAGTTCTTCGCAACGCTCCACCATCCGTTCGAAACTCTTGCCGAAGTAGAGCCAGCAAAGCATCGCCGGAAGGGTGGAATCCTTGCCGGGCTGTTCGCACTCCCGGATGATCTTGCCGGCAAGGTCGTGTTGTCGGGCCGCCTGTTCGATCTCATCGACATGCTCGAACAGTCCTTCATTGGCTTTGTCGGACATTAGGCGCCGGTACCGGGGGATAAGGGACATGGCTTGGAATATGACCGACTGGCACCCTGCATAGTCACGGGCGTTCATCGCCTCTTCGAATGCGGCGTATTCGTCGGGGTGGGTGTTCATCCATTCCCGCAACTTCGCTTTGAAAGCCTCGTATTCCTGCTGGCCCATAGTATTGTACTACTTTTTTAAGACAACCCATCTGCCGCCTTTTGTCGGCCCTTTATGACTGATAATCCCCTCTTTGTTCATTTGCAGTAGATAATGCTTAATGCTATTCGAGGTACGTCCTAATAACGCTTCCAATTCCCTGCCGGAGATTGCCGGATTCTTTTGGATTTCGTAGATGATCCTTTCCCGAATATTTTGGGGTGTTTCTTGTGGGTTTCTTGTGGGTTTCTTGTGGGTTTCTTGTGGGTTTCTCTCAGCACCGAAGCCTGCATCGTAATATCGTTTCGATGCTTTTTCAATTACCCGAAATGCCGTGACAAATGAAAAGTCGAATTCGGCTTTTTCATTGCCGTTTTCCGTCAGCTCTTTTTGAACCCTATAAACACCTCGGCTGAAACGATTGACATAACCGAGAATTTTCATCGCTTCGGCAATGAACGGATTGCGGTAATCGCTTACATTCGGAAAATTCTCCGGACTGACTTTTCCATATAAACCGCCGGGATTTTGTATTTCAATACGATCATCGTATTCATAGAATTGTATCGGGGCATTCGTTTCATAATCCCGGTGCATGATCGCATTCATCAGAAGTTCCCGCGTTGCCCAGTATGGGTAATTCGCAACGGTTTCTTCCCGGAGAACACTAATCGGAATCGGGCGTTTTTGCGACACACTCGTTTCGACGAATGCGTCTATTTTAATGAGGTCATGGCAAAGGTTATTCCCGAACTTGTGTTCATTGATGATTTCCCCTGCACGATCCACACCTTTGAAACGGACATATTGGACATAAGCTCCCGGAAAATAGCGCCCCGGATTTCCCCCGAACAGAATAATGCATCCGTTCGTCGGACAGTTATATCGCAAGTCGAAAAATCCGAGTGATGCCAACTGTTCTTCAAGAGGGCGCTTATCGTCTGCAAGAATTTCACTGGCTACGGCTTTTGGTAAAAATTCTGACCGAACAAGGTTTATATCAATGTCGGCAAGCGTCGTTCCGATACACGGCATGGCATCGAACGTTCGAATATTAGAGATTCTTCGCTCCATCAATATTTTTTCTTCGGCTTCCGATGCGATGCTTTTGCGCGGACCTATCCGTACCCAAATACGTCCCCGGTATCTGACCGGAGGAAATTCGGACGGTTTGACCTCGACCACGAGTAAATCGCCACCTTCCAAAACAAAGCGCTCGACAGTCATTACCGGTTGCGGGAGAATATTGCCGTCGGTGCGGATATTGGTCATTTTGAGTAGTAGACCATCATCGACACGCAGGCCGGATAACTTCCCGTTGTCTTCGGCTCCTATAATCAGATAGCCGCTTTTGTCATCGCCGGGTAAATCATTGGAAAAAGCACAAATCGCCTGGCAAAATTTGTCCATATTGGTTGTCGAGGACGTTATCTCGATGTTGTAGCTTTCCGGATTGCCAAGTATTTGTACCAGTTGTTTCTGTGTTAACATAATGCGGCTCTCAATTTGTTAGGACAAAAATATGGATTCTTTTCAGTAAATTCTAAAAAGCAATATATTATTTCAGCAAATCGACCAACTGTTGCTTCATTTCATCGTCGATGGTGCGATAACGCGCGAAAGCCTTGCTGCCTTCCTTATGTCCGCTCAAAGCTCCGACCAAATTGGGGTCTTTGACCTGCTTATACAGATTTCCGACGAATGTCCGGCGGGCCAGATGCGACGAGGCGATCTCGTAAAGTACCCTTTTTTCTTCTTCGCGGGTGGTGGGGTTTATGACCGTAACCAACCGCTTCAATCCGGCGGCTTTGAAAATCCGCTTGATCGCCATATTGTATTTCTGCTCGGAGATGAACGGCAGCAGTTTGTCGCCGTCCAGACCTTTGTAACGGGCTGCGATCTCTTTGGCTGTCTGATTCAGCGGAACCCGCACGGTCAGCGGTCGCCCTTCCTTGGTCTTGCGCGGTATGTACTCGATGGCTCCGTCGATCAGATTCGATTTCGTCATTTTCAGCAGATCACCCACCCGGCAGCCGATCAGGCATTGAAAAACGAAGATGTCGCGCTGAACGGCCAGTTGCGGATGCCGCATCAGATTCGTGCCGTAAATCTTGTGCAACTCCTCGACCGTGATATAATAAGGCGTTCCGTATGTGCATTCCTCCAACGGGAAATCGTCGAACGGTCGGTTCCGGGTCTTTTTGTTGCTGTTGCACCAGTAGAAGAAAGTTCGGATGCGCGAGAAACAATCCAATAACGTATTCTTTCCTCTGGGTTGCGGTGTGCGTGCTTCGGGGATAGCTGCGTAGATTTCCGGGTAAAGAGCGCAGTAGCGGTATTCATTTTCCAAAAATTCCCAAATATTCCGCAAGGTGTCGGCCGTTACTTGATCGATGTCCAATACGAATGCTTTTTGCCCCCTCTTGGTTGTCCGGATATAAAGTTCATACCGCTGTAATCCTCGTTTGATGACCCGGTAATTCTTTTTGCGGACATCGGAAAGACGGTGCTTTTCGAGAAATTCGTCGAACAATGCGATCAATGTCGGTTTGGCCGTTTCTTTCGTGGCCGTTTCGACATTGTACTTTTGCGGATTGTAATATTGTTCCAATGCCTCTTTCAGCCACTCTTTCTGCGGTTCTGCCGTCTGTCGGGACTGATAGGCTCTTTCGAGGTGGGATTTGAGTTTTCGGGCTTCATCGTTGTAATAGGAACGCATTTCGTCGTTGCAAACGATTTTGCTTTTGACCTGTTCGGCCTTGTCATCCCAAAGATTGGGGTTGATGGTGAGCCGGGTCGGTGCGACCATATCTACCTGCCTGCCGTCCCGCAGGCGTGCGTAAATGGTCGCCTTTGATTCTGTATCATAGCGTTTTACGCTCTTTTTGATGATGAGAGTTATTTTCATAGTACCCAGATTCCGGATTGACAGAGCAAAAATACGAAAAATTCCCCACATTTTCCCCACATCTGCTAAAATATGTTCAATCTGAATTTATCTGGTAAAATGATTGAATATTTATATATTATTGATAATAAATAAAATAAATGCAAAGTCATCTATTTTGACTTCTATTTCTGTCTCTTATACA
>ENA-OYXR01001098-OYXR01001098.1-human-gut-metagenome-genome-assembly--contig:-NODE-1098-length-10080-cov-14.079002_pt1 | contig 10080 bp, 8 predicted proteins | sample MGYA00243241_ERZ653431 | MGnify/ENA primary metagenome ERZ653431 (study PRJEB26926, sample SAMN06165182) | human gut metagenome | biome: ENVO:00009003; feature: ENVO:2100002; material: ENVO:00002003... | reverse complement strand
CCCGCGCCTCGAAAGTAGCGGGCACTTTTCTGGTTCTCTTTTGGTGCGCAAAAGAAAACTAAGCCCTGCGTAAAATTGATTTTTATTTCCCCACGCAGAATCTCTCAAACACCTCATTGATGACCGCCTCCGAGGCGTTCTCCCCTGTCAGCTCACAAAGTGCATCCAGCGCGTCGTCCACGCAGACTGACACAGCGTCCAGCCCGAGCCCCTGCGCGGCGTCCAGCGCTCCGGCTACGGCATCCCGAGCTCGGGTGGCAGCGGAAAGCTGCCGCTGTCCCGAGAGGCTGGCGGCGTGGGGGTCGATTTGGTTGGTCCCCAGCAGGCGGGCTACCGCCGCCGCGATGACCTTCCGCGCCCCTTCTTCCTGACAGCAAACCGGCAGCACCATCGCAAAATAGGGTGCGATGAGCTCTGCGTCAAACCGGGTGGGCTTGTCCTCTTTATTGACCAGTGCGATGGCCGGACGACCCGCGCAGCGCTGAGCCAGCTCCAGGTCCTCCCGGGTCGGGCGCTCCGAGCCGTCGAAGACGGCGAGGATAAGCCCCGCCTCGTCCAGCTTCTTCCAGCTGCGGCGGATACCTTCGGCTTCTATCTCGTCTTCCGTCTGACGCAGACCGGCAGTGTCGAAGAGATTCAGCCGGACGTCGCCCAGCTGAACAGCCTGCTCCACCACGTCGCGAGTGGTTCCGGCCACCGGCGTGACAATGGCCCGGTCGAATCCGGCCAGCAGATTGAGCAGGGTGGATTTGCCCGCATTGGGCTTGCCCACGATGGCACAGTCCACGCCCTCGCGGAGGACAGCGCCTGCATCGTAGCTCTGGATGAGGGCGTCCAGCTCCTGCTCTACCCCGCCTAAGACCTCGCACAAGTGGCTCTGGCTCAGTTCCGGGACATCTTCCTCAGGGAAATCCACCCAGGCGGCCAGATGGGCCTGCAAGGCCGTCAGAGCATCTTTCTGGGCCGCTATCTTCCGGGCCAGCGCACCGTTCAGGGAGGCATTTGCCAGCGCGGCCCCCTGTCGGCCATCGGCGGAGATGATGTCCATGACAGCTTCGGCCTGGGTCAGACTGAGCTTGCCGTTCAGGAAAGCGCGGCGGGTGTACTCGCCGGGAGCGGCAGGCGACGCGCCCGCCGCAATGCAGGCTTCCACCAGTCGCCGGGCGACTGCACTGCCGCCGTGGCAGGAAAGCTCCACCACATCCTCGCCGGTGTAGCTGTGGGGCGCGCGGAAAAACAGCGCCACGCCCTCATCGAAAGCCTCTTCCCCCTCCACGAACGCACCGAACATGGCCGTATAGCCTTTGGCCTCCGCGACTTTTTTGGCTGGGTTGGCCGGACGGAACACCTTCGCTGCCACTTCATAGCTTTCCGGGCCGGACAGCCGCACGATGGCGATGCCGCCCGCACCCGGAGCGGTAGCAATGGCCGCAATGGTCGAATGCTGCATCTTCTCCCCTCCTTATGCGCAGATGAATACAGTATATTCTACCACGAACCGCCAAAAAAAGAAATATGCTGCGCAAAAAAGCGGCACACCGCCGGAGAGTCCGGCAGCGTACCGCTTTTGCATTTTATTCTCGGGTCTTCCCGGCAAGGCGATAGTGCTCTTCCTTTGCCAGATACATCCGCGTTTCGGCCGATTTGACGAGAACTTCCATGTCGATGCCGCCCGCGCTGTGAGTCGCTGTACCCACGGCCACCGAGTAACCGGCCTCGTCCACCTCCTGCACCAGCTTGTGGATGAGCGCGCGCATCTCTTCGGCGCTCTTGTCCATCGCAAAGGCCACGAACTCATCGCCGCCCACACGGTAGCTGTACTCTTCGCCGAAGATGTCCCGCACCTTGGCTGCCACGGTCTTGAGCATCTCGTCGCCTGCCGCGTGGCCCCGGGTGTTGTTCAGCTCATGCAGGCCGTTCACGTCCAGATAAACACAGCTCAGCGTGCTGCTGCAGTGCATCGGGTAGTCGTGCATCTGGCTCTCGTAGGCGTTGCGGTTTTTCAGGCCGACGTTCAAGTCCGTCTCCGCGATGCCCAGCAGCTTGTGCCGGATGGAAAAATTTTCGTGCATCGAAAGCATGATGAAGGTGGATATGATGCAGGACACCGCACCAAACACCATGCCGTCCAGAATATCAACTGGGAGCGTCTCTTTACTCTTGAACAAAAAGCAGGTCAGGATGAAAATACCATCGAAAAAGACGACATTCAAGATATGCTGGATGGGCCGCATGACAAAGAGCAGCGGCACTGCCAGCAAGAACGCAATAAAGCTCACCGTAGGAGTATCGGGAGAAGGATGGATGCCCAGATAGATGCCCAGCACATAGAGCAAAGCCTCAAAGGCGTACATCAGCCAGGTCAGCAGCAGGCCGTTTTTTCCCGGGAATGTCCGGTTGACCGCCTGCAGGCCCATGCACACGGCCAGCGCTATCATATAGGCCGGCATATTGGGCCGCAAAAATTCCAGAGCCCCAGACAGTATCCATAAAACTGTAAGAAACGCACAGGCTATCCCCAGGTAGGCCGTCACACGTTGGCGGTTGGAGCGCTGTATATCCGGCAGACAGGCTTTGTACTCCTCCCGTGACATCTCCGCATACAGCAGCTTTCGCAATGCTTCCATAGCCATCCTCTTTTCAAACCGCATTCGTCCCCGCACTGCACGAGGGCGCACTTTCCCCTTTATTCTGCGGGTTTTTCTTATTTTATCATGAAGCTCCCAAAAAGAAAATATCCAGCGCATCCCAGCGTTTATTTTCTATGATATGCTAAAAAGCGGTAATTAAATTTAGCTATATTACCCATTGATCCTTCACTTTATTGTGCAGCAAAAAAGGGTGTGCAGCCCCTGAAAGACTGCACACCCCGTTGCGTGTGAAAGAAAAATCAGAATGCGGCAATATCGGCCGTGGTGATGGCCTTGCCGGGCAGAGTGCGGCTGTCGGCGTTCTCCGACAGGGCCAGTTTGCCCTCGCGCAGCAGCTTGACGGCCTTCTCGTGGTCAGCAGCGTTCCAGTTGTTGCCCACGATCTTCCAGTTGTTGTCCACGTGCGGCTCGATGGTGCCGCCCTTGACGGTGCGGATGTACTCGCCCAGCAGTTCGCGGACGCCGCCCACATCGCCGCGCACGTCGATCTCCAGCAGCTTGGGCAGCTCGTCACCCTCCTTGAAGATGTCGGCATAAGCCAGCAGCTGGGTGGTGGCACGGTAGTTGTTGACGGCCACCACGAAGCTGTCATCGTCCTCCACCGGACGGCCATCCATCCAGGTCAGGTTCTGGATGCGGTTGCCGGGCTGCTTGGAGATGTCGAGGTCATACTTGACGCCTGCAAAGGCATCGTACAGGTAGTAGCGGACGGAAGAGTCGAATGCGATGGTCACATCGCCCGGCTCCCAGGTCTTGAAGAAGGCAGCAGACCACTCCATGAACTGACGCAGCTGCCAGCCGTTCATCTGCAGCTTGTACAGGGTGTTCTGGTAGGTGTAGATGCTTGCCATGTCGCACTTGCGGATGGTACCCTCGCGCATCTGGGAAGTCATGGAGGTCAGAGCCGTTGCGGCCACCTGAGCGTCGGTGTAGTACATCTGTACCTCGTTGATGAAGTCCAACAGAGCAGTATCCTGCACCATGGCCTGCGGCAGGCAGTCGATCTCGTTTTCAGGGGCCAGATCACCGCCGACCAGCTGGCCGATGGGGGTCACGGCGTCGTCCTTAGCGCGCTGGTCGTACTCTGCCAGCAGAGCAGTCAGCTCGGGGTCGGGAGCGTAGTCCTTGATGGTCAGGTTCTCAGAGGTACGGTCCTTCACCTTCCACTTGCCGTTCAGGCCGCGCTCCAGATAGACGTGGATGTCGGAGACGGTGGCGCCTGCATTCTTGTTCTCGACCACCAGCACGCCGTTGATCATCTTGTTGGGGATGCTCTTGTGGCCGTGAGCGGCGACGATGACGTCGAACTCGGGGCAGGCATTTGCCAGGTCGGTGACGCCGGAGCCATAGACGCCATACTCATTGTCAACATCCATATGCATAACGCCGATGATGACATCCACATCGTTCTTGATCTTATCAATGATCTTGCGGCTCTCGTCCACCGGGTTGGTAACAGTCCAGCCCTCGAGGTTCTTGGCGTCCCAGCGGGTGATGTTGGGAGTGACCATACCGATGACGCCGATCTTGACGCCGCCCTTGTTGATGATGGTGTAGCCGTCAGCCAGAGGCTTGCCTTCGGGGCTGTAGACGTTGCCGGTCAGCACCTTGGCCTTCTGCTGGGAGAGCACCTTTTCCAGCGTGGCCATGCCATAGTTGTACTCATGGTTGCCGGTGACGTAGACATCGTAGCCGATGGCGTTCTGAGCAGCGATCATGGGGTGGACATCGTCGTTCAGGAACAGCTCAGCGGAGTTTGCCTGAATGGTGTCGCCTGCATCCACGACCAGCGTGGTCTTGGTGCGGTTCTCCTTGATGGCAGTTGCCTGCTGGGCCACGCTGCCGGAGGCGTCGGCCTTGTTAGCGGCGTAATCCCAGGGGTCAAACTTACCGTGGGTATCGCTGGTGGCAAGGATCTGCAGGTCCATGCTCCACAGGTCTTTGATGCCGGCAGCGGAAGCAGCCGGGACCAGACCGCCCATTGCGGCGGCGGTAGCCGATGCACCGGCCACGCGCAGGAAATTACGGCGGGAAATCTTATTCTGTTCCATAATAATTCCTCTCTTTTTTGCTTGGTATACACTCCGAAGCATTTGTAGCTCTAGTATAAGGCTTGCCGACATTGTTTTACAATGTGCAAGTAGGAGAAAAATTTCTTCCGTAATTGGGCATATTCTCCAATTTTCCGATAAGAACGACTTTTCTTCCTAAATTATTTTTTCAGATTCGCTTTTCATCGTAAACCATCTTCATGCAAAAGATGTGTAAATTTATAGTGTTCCTCGTACAAAAAAGACCCTCCCCTGCACGGCTTCCTCCATGCGGGAGAGGGTCTTATCATTCAGCTTTTACAGCTCGATCTTGCCGAAGCTCAGATCCGCGAAGTCATCCACACGCTCGGTGCGCTTGGGTGCCACAGGGGCAGCATTCTCGGCATCGCGCGGGGTGTAGGTGCGCTCAGGCACATTGGAGCGGTAGCCGCCCCGGCCGCCGCCATTGCGCGGGCCGCGGCCATTCCGGTCACCACGGCGCTCACCGCCGCGATGATAGCCGCCGCTGCGGCCAGTGCCGTTGCGGTCACGGCCGCCGCGGGGTCCGCGGGGACGTGCATTTGCGCTCTCAGCCACAGCGTTGGGGTCGGTGGAGTAGATGACCACACGGCGGTCACGGCCCTCGCCCTTGCTCTCGCTGCGGACGCCCTCCATCTTGCCGATGGCAGAGTGGATGATGCGGCGCTCGTAGGGGTTCATGGGCTCCATGGCAAAGCTGCGGCCGGTGCGGCGCACCTTGGCACCGATGCGCTGTGCCAGTGCGGTCAGGTCGCTCTCGCGCTTGTCGCGGTAGCCGGCCACGTCGAGGCCCAGCTTGATGTAGTCGCCCTCGAGGCGGTTTGCCACGAGGCTTGCCAGATAGGACAGGCTCTCCATCGTCTCACCGCGGCGGCCGATGAGGGCGCCCATCTTCTCGCCGTCCAGACGGATGATGGTAGCCTCACCCTTCTGCACAGCGCTGAACTTGACGTCCTGTACGCCCATCTTCTCGATGACATCCTTCAGGTAGTCCACAGCGGCCTTGACCTTGGCGTTCTCCTCGATGTTGATGGGGACTTCCACCTCTTCGCCCTCTGCGGCGGGAGCAGCCTGCTCTTCGGCAGGGGCGGCTTCCTCAGCGGGAGCAGCAGGCTCTTCCACAGCAGCGGGAGCTTCAGAGGCAGTCTCTTCGACGACAGGCTCAACCGCCACAGGAGCAGCTTTCTCCTCCACAACGGGAGTGGGCTCCTCAACGGGGGCAGCAGGAGCTGCCACAGGCTCGTCCGGCAGCTCGACGCTGACGCGGACCTTGGCGGGAGTGAGCTTCAGGCCCAGAAAACCGGTCTTCTGGGGCATTTCCAGCACTTCGTAGCTGACGTTGATGTCGTCCTTTTCCACGCCCAGCAGAGCGCAGGCGTTGGTGCGTGCTTCATCGACCGTCTTGCCGGTCGCTTCCTGCGTACGGATCATAACCGTCAATCCTCCTTTTTGTTCTGCAGCTCGCTCAGCGGGACAGTGCGCTCGTCCTTGTAGCGCTCAGCATCCTGCTGGCGGGCATACTCGAGGCGGCGCTTATTCATCTCGCTGGCAGAGATGTTCTTTTCCACGACCTCACCGGTCTTCTCGTCCTGGACCTTGATGGTGGTGCTCTTCACGCCGCGCTTCTCTTCCTTCTTGCGGGAAGCGATCTCGGCCTTGACCTGCTCCTTCATCTTCTCGGGGTCATAGATCTTGCGCATGACCTGGGTCTGGACGGTCATCACGATGTTGGAAATGACGTAGTACAGAGAGAATGCGCAGGGAACGGTAAAGCAGAAGAAGACGTACATCAGAGGCATCATATACATGGTCAGCTTCATGCTGCCCTGCATCTCCTGGCCGGAGGCCTTCATGCTGATGTGGGTGGAGATGAACATGGTGACGACAGCCAGGATGGGGAAGATCAGCAGGGGCAGGTTGTCTGCTGCCAGGCTGTACTGCGGCACACGGGTCAGGTCGATGCCGAAGAAGTCCATGTGCTGGCCGAACTCGGTGATGGTGTTCAGCTGGTCTGCGGTGAACACAGAGGTGACGGTGGACTCACCGGCCAGCACCTGTGCGATGATATTGGTGTCGCGGGTCACCTGAGTGAAGCTGATGCCCAGAGCGGTCATGGCATCGCCTGCGGCGGTGATGGCGTCGGCGCCGATGTGGAAGATGCGCTGCAGCGGGCGGTACACGACCTCGATGACGCCGAACATGACGAGGAAGTTGACCAGCATGGGCATACAGCCGGCGGTGGGCTTATAGCCGTACTCCTGCTGGAGCTTGAGCAGCTCTTCCTGCTGCTTTTCGGGCTTGTCCTTGTACTTTTTCTGGATGTCGGCGATCATCGGCTGGAAAGCAGACATCTTGGCCATGCTCTTCTGCTGGTTGAGCTGCAGAGGGATGCTGATCAGGCGGATGACGATGGTGAAGATGATGATGTCCCAGCCGTAGTTCGGGATGAGGTTGTAGATCCACTCCATCACATAGCCGAGAGGTACACCGAGGATGTACAAAATATTCATGTCTCTGTCCATTCTGCCCCGCCTGTGGTGCGGGACGGTTATTTTTATCGTAGGACACGCCGCCCACAGTTCAGCACGTCACAAGAAGCAATGATAATAGCATTTCCTCTCAGCCTCTCCTATCAGGAGAGGTGTCACGCCGCAGGCGTGACGGAGAGGTTTTCCTCCCCTCTGCCGCCCTTTTTCAAAGGGCATTGACGGAGAGGTCTTCCCCGCTTCAGCGCTCTTCCAAAGAGCATCGGCGAAGAGGTTTTCCACTTATTTTTCGTGTCTGGTGGAAAACAGAGCCGAGGCCGAGAGATGCCGGGCCGGATTTTTCCAGCGGCCCTTTTCCGGTACGGGGTCGTAGCCCCAGCGGCCCAGCGGATTGCACCGGGCGATGCGCCACGCCGTCAGCAGCAGCCCTTTGACGCAGCCGTGGGTGCGGATGGCCTCGATGCCGTACTGGCTGCAGGAGGGCGAAAAGCGGCAGTTCCGCCCCAGCCCCGGGCTGATGAACTTCTGGTAGAGCCGGATGAGCCCGCAGAGGGCTTTCTGAAAGATGCTCACGCCTCGGGCTTCCGGACCGGCGGCAAGGTGGCTGGGGGCTTTGCGCCCGGCTGTTTTGCCTTATCCGGCAGGCCGGCCTGAGCAAAGAGCTTTGCCACGATGGCGCTGAGCTGCCAGCTCTTGAGCCGGGGGGTCATGCCCCGGGCCACGAAAACGAGGTCGTAGCCGCCGATGTTGTAGTCGAGATGTTCGTCGATGGCGGCCTTCATGACGCGGCGGGCGCGGTTGCGCTGCACGGCGTGGCCGATCTTTTTGGTGGCCGTCAGGCCCACCCGGGTGCGCTTGCTCCGCGTTTTGAGCACGTAGAGCACCAGCGCCTGGTTGACATAGGACTTGCCGCGGGCATACACGCGGCCAAACTCGCCGTTGCGGCGGATGGGACGATAGCGCATCCTGTGCGCCTCCCTTCAGGTGATGTGGGAGCACCGCCCGGAAAAAAGCAATGCTCAGTGTTCAGTATAGCAAAAAAACGCCGACATGAAAAGCTCATCCGGGCGTTTTCTCTGCCAAATCTTTGACAGTTTTTTTAGGCAATGCGACTATTCACCGCAGCTTTCCGGCCTTTTTCCCGAATGCCGGGTAAAAAAATAAGACCGCCAATCCAATATCAGCGGCCTTTTTGCGCATATTCCATTCTGCGCCGGACCTGATGCATACTGCTCAGGATCAGACGGTCAGGCTCTTGCGGCCCTTAGCACGGCGTGCGTTGATGACCTTGCGGCCGTTCTTGGTGCTCATGCGGGTCAGGAAGCCATGAACTTCCTTGCGCTGACGCTTCTTGGGCTGAAAAGTTCTCTTCATGGTGTATTTCCTCCGTAAAAACTCGTCCCCGGTATGGGGTCTATTCTGGTCCCAAAATGGGGACAGGCTTGCAATTCAACAGTATATCGCACACTATGGCCTTCTGTCAAGCATTTTTTTCGCTTTCCTTCAAACTTTTTTGAAAAACCTCTGTGGAGAAACTTTCAACTTTTTCACCCATTTCCCGTGGAAAACTTTTTATCCACAATATCTTGTGGCTTTTCTCCGCTTTGGACACAAGGCCGTTTCCCAGACGCAGGTATGTCTTTTTTATGTATTATAAATTACCTTATATAATATAGACGCAGGGGGATTTTTGTGGTATACTAACCTGGTATCAGCAGCATTGTTGAAAACTTCAATGGAGTGGATGTACTATGGATTCTTTCAAGGACGTTTTAGAGGCTGCCCAGAGCTACTGCAAGGCGCAGATGGCGGAGCCGACGTATAATCTCTATATCGACGGGTTGGAGCCTATCAGCTTTGAGGACTCCAGCCATATCACCCTCTCGGTGCGCAACGACTTCATCTGCAAGATCGTGACGGACCGTTATCTCGGCCTGCTCAAAGAGGCCTTCAAAACAGTGCTGGGCTTTGACGTGGACATCACCCTGGTCGTCCCCAGCACACCGCCCCACGAAGTGGTGCTGGCCCAGCAGTACGAGGCGAACCCCGCCTCCCCGCAGGGCAACTATGAATTCACCTTCGAGAACTTCATCAAAGGCCCATCCAACCAGTTTGCGTTTGCTGCGGCGCAGGCTGTTGCGGCCAACCCCTCCGGTGCTTACAACCCGTTGTTCATCTACGGCGGCTCGGGCCTCGGCAAGACCCATCTGCTGACGGCCATCCAGACCGAGATCAAGCGCACACACCCCGACTTCGTCATCATGTATGTCACCTGTGAGCAGTTCACCAACGAGCTGATCGCGGCCATCCGCGCCGGCAGCACCGAGGACTTCCGGATGAAGTACCGCGTGGCCGACCTGCTGCTGGTGGACGACATCCAGTTCATCGCGGGCAAGGAGTCCACCCAGGAAGAATTCTTCCATACCTTCAACTCCCTCCACGATGCCCACAAGCAGATCGTCATCGCATCCGACCGCCCGGCCAAGGAGATCAAGAGCCTGGAAGAGCGTCTGCGCACCCGCTTCGAGTGGGGCCTGACCGCCGACGTCCAGCCGCCGGATTTCGAGACCCGCGTGGCCATCGTCAAGCGCAAGGCAGAGCTTCTCCACCTCGATCTGCCCGAGGATGTTGCCGAGTTCATCGCCAACCATCTGAAAAATAATATCCGCCAGCTGGAAGGCGCGGTCAAAAAGCTCAACGCCTACTATATGCTCGAGGGCATCCAGCCGGTCATCAGCGTGGCACAGAATGCCATCAAGGACATCCTCAACGAGACCCAGCCCGTGCCTGTCACCATCGAGAAGATCGTGGGCGAGGTATCCCGCACCTTCAACGTCTCCCCTGCCGACATCCGCGGCACCAAGCGCAACGCCA
>ENA-OYXR01001085-OYXR01001085.1-human-gut-metagenome-genome-assembly--contig:-NODE-1085-length-10196-cov-11.093975_pt1 | contig 10196 bp, 7 predicted proteins | sample MGYA00243241_ERZ653431 | MGnify/ENA primary metagenome ERZ653431 (study PRJEB26926, sample SAMN06165182) | human gut metagenome | biome: ENVO:00009003; feature: ENVO:2100002; material: ENVO:00002003... | reverse complement strand
CGGCCTCTTGAACCCCATTCAAGCGCGCTACCAAAACTGCGCTACACCCGGATATTTGTTGTGGCTCATCGCTCACAGCTCCATTAGTATACCCGCTGCAGGCCGTTTTGTCAAGCGCTTTTTTTATTTTTCTTGGATTTTTTCTGGATTTTTCGCTCATCGTCCAGAAGCTCTCGATGGTGCGTCCATTTCATTTTCGGTGACTGCCATTGCCACGGCAAAGACGCTGTGGGCGCCCGCATCCAGCAGTGCCTGCGCGCAGGCTGCGACGGTAGCGCCGGTGGTGATGACGTCATCCACCAGCAGCACCCGCTTTCCTTCCACGAGTTCCGGTCCCTGTGCCCGGAAGGCACCGGCCGCATTTGCCAGACGCTCGTCCAGCGAGAGTCCTGCCTGATGACGTCCGGCCCGGACGCGGCAGAGCGCCTTTGGCAGCAGCGGGAGACCCAGCGCATGGGCCAGAGGCTGCGCCATCCGTTCCGGCACATTGTAGCCGCGCCGACGGCTGGTGGCAGGCACCGGAACGATGCAGTCATAACCGATGGCCGCACCGGGGACCAGCCCCGGCACCGGCTCTGCAAAGTGCATCTCCACCTCTGCTCCGAACAGCCGGGCCGTCATCTCCACGCCAAGCTCCACCGCCGTCCAGCTTTCGCCTTCGTATTTGGCGCGGAGGATGGCGCTGCGGACGACGCCCTCATACCGGTAGGGCGCAGCCGCCCCGTCCAGAGCGCCCAGATAGTGGCGGCTCACGTCCAGCCGCATGACCGGGCCGCGGCGCAGCTCTTCCAGCCGCGGTGTACACACTTCACAGAGCGGCAGCGTTCCCAGCACCCTGCGGCAGCAGGGACACCGCCTCGGGAAAAGCAGCTGGCGCATCTGCCGGGCAAGCTGCGCGGGGCGGCTGTAATAACCTGCCATCAGTCTTTTTTGACGGCGACGATGATACGCACCTTTTTGCCAGCGGCGCAGCCAAAGTTGTCGTACCAGCCGGTAAGATAGTAATCATCGGAGTTGACGGAAGTGAGCTTGGTGTAGTAATATTGACCCTTGTACCACAGGTAGACCTGCGTATTATCGGCCATTTCAAGCCTTTCGCCCTTGGAGGAAAGGACGCTGGCCGCACCCACCTTGTCGATCTTCATGGGCATCAGCTGCACCATGTTGCGGACAGAGCCGGTCGTCTCCTGACAGACCGCAATGCCGCCAGCCAGCACAGGATACTTGATGGAAGTGCTCAGACTGGCCTGCTGGCCGTTGACGTAGCCGATATAGGTCGCACCGCTGCCGATGAAGTTGAATATCTGGCTGAAGGGAGTGCCGGTGATCTGAGCGATCTGCTGGAAGCCGAGGCCCAGAAGTGCGCCGGTGTTGCTGGTCAGGCGCTCCCATGCCGTGCTGAGGATGTCGCCGGAGATAACGCCCCACAAGATCTCTGTGGTGGTGGGTACCATGATGCTCTTCACCTGACTGACGACTGCATTGGTGTCAATGGTGCCGTCACCCGGCTCAGCCTTGATGGCACTGAGAAGGGTGCTGTAGTTGGCGGCGACATTCTTCACATCGTCCAGCACACCGTAGTACCACAGGTCGCCGGTCACATCGTTCAGAATAAGCGTGTCGATCTGTCCCTGCGGATTGGTGGTGTAGTAGCGGACATCGGAAGCCTTTAAGTTTACCCCCGATAGGCGGCTGGGACGAACCGTCCCAGCCACACCCCCTGTACTCGTATCAAGGATCTGCACGTCATCTGCCAGAGCCATATCGCCCAGCGCGGTGGCGTTCTCGTTCACAGTGCCGCTGACGGAGCGCTCATCGATTTTTTCCACGCTCTCGCCTTCGGGGCTGACCCGCACTTCCACCAGCCAGCCAGCGGGGAAATTCAGGCTCTTGTCTACATTCACTTCGCGGGCAAGGCCGTCGGTACACAGGACCTTGACGGTCTGAAGCACATCGGCACTGTTGTCCTCGTCGATGAGGTTGCGGGCGGACGACTGCACCACGCCGTAAAAGACCTCGTCGGCCTCCTCGCCGGTGATGATGCCTGCGGCCACATTGTTCATGCCCAGCAGAAGAGTGACCACCTGGCCGACACCGCCGCCGTTGAGAGAAGACACCTGAGAAGCAATGGCCGTGCTGCCCAGCGTATAGGATGTGCCTGCCACCGTGATGGAAGCGGGGGCGCTGGCCGAGGGAGACACCTCGGTGATGCGGCCTGCGGCACGGCGGGTATAGACCCACAGGGTCTTGAGGCTCTCGCTGTAGTAGTAGACGTCGTATTTGTTCAGCTCTGCGGAGCCGGAGACCTTATCGTTGCGGTAGACGCTGGCAGGGACGAAGGGCAGCACCGTGCTCTCCGAAGCCACGAAGGGGCCTTCCAGGCTGCTGAGCAGGATGGTGGAGCCGTCCACCTGACCATTGCTCACGGTAAAGCCAAGGGTCGTGCCGTAGGCCGAGCCGCTGGCGTTGTTGGCGGTGAGGGCATTGTAGAGCAGGACAGCGCAGTCCTCGTAGTTCATCGCTTCGCCCTGACGGCGGTCGAGGCCGGCACGCAGGCCGAGCTCGCTGGCCTTGTTGAGCTGGGCGTTGGGAAACGCGCCGCTCAGGTCGGTCATCTTATAGCCCATCAGCTTGAGCACTGCAGTGCATGCTTCTTCCAGCGTGACGGCGTTGTTCGGGCGGAAGCTGCCATCGGTGTAGCCGTTCATCCAGCCCTGCTGCACGGCGATGCGGACATAGGGTGCCCATGCCGAGGAGCCGGGCAGGTCGGTGTAGAGGGTACCCACTGCCCCCTGAGAAGAGACGCTCTCCCGGTAGGTAGAGTAAGAGGTCAGCATTCTGGCAAATGCGCCGCGGGTCACGGCTGCATTCAGTGCGCCGGACTGCTCGGAATCCATAGCACCCAGCGTGATGGCAAACTGGACGGCGGTGTTGTTGCCCGCAGCCGATGCCGGCATCACCAGCATCGACACCGCGATGCTGACCGCCAGCAGAAATGCGAGAAGACGTTTTTTCATTGTGATCTCCTTATAAAAAATGTTAAACCTCTCAGTCTCGCTTCGCTCGACAAGGCCGGGTTGCGGCACCCAGCATCCGCAGCACTTCGTTTGCGTCTTGCTGGCCGCTGCCCCAACAGCGACTCCCTGTTTCCGCCACTGGCGGCGGTCGTCGTTGTTGCCCCTACCGGGGGAAGCCTCTGGCGAAGAGAGAAAGCTTTCCGTACTGCCAAGGCCTCCCCTCGTCAGGGGAGGTGGCTGCGCCAAAGGCACAGACGGAGAGGTTAATCATATCTCAACGCGTCGATGGGGTTGAGCCGCGCGGCGCGTTTTGCGGGCAGATAGCCGAACAGCACTCCGATGAATACCGAGATGCCGAAAGCTGCCGCGATGGAGTTGAAGGACGGGCTGACCGTGATGTCCATGCCATCGGTGAACATGGGCAGCACCTGATTGGCGATGGCCGACACGATGTAGCCGAGGACGATGCCCAGCGTGCCGCCAAGAGCCGAGGTAGTGGCCGCCTCGGTGACGAACTGGGCCAGAATGGTCTTTTCCTTCGCGCCCATGGCCTTGCGGATGCCGATCTCACGGGTGCGCTCGGTGACGGACACCAGCATGATGTTCATGATGCCGATGCCGCCCACCAGCAGCGAGATACTGGCGATGCCGGTGAGGATGACGATGACCATGTTGATCATCTTGTTCATCTCTTCCAGCCACTCGCTGGCGCTGTAGACGTAGTAAGCATTGTCGCTCTTGAAGATGTCATACAGTTCCTGCTCCACCGCAGCCTTGGCCTCGTTGGCCTGGCCCTCGTCCACCATGATGGCGGAGTAGGAGTCCGGCGAGCTTTCGTTGGAAAGGCGCATGGCTGTGGTGTAGGGCAGGTAGACGCTGTCGTCGTCGCTGCCCTCCTGCTGGTCGGGGTTGGAGATCTTGGCCTTCAGCACGCCCACGATGCGGAACTTATAGGGGCCAAGCTTGATGGTCTGGCCCACCGCATTTCCGCCGTAGGCCGTGCGGTTGATGTAATCGCCGATGACGCAGATCTGCTTGTTGTCTGCGATGTCCATATACTGGATGTTCCGGCCCTTGGCAAGGGTGTAGCCCTTCATCTCGATGTAGTTTTCATCCACGCCATACATCTCGCTGTAGCGGTAGGTCGTAGTCCCCACCTTGGGGGTGTTGTCGCTGAAATCCAGCTGCGGCGAGATGGAGGAAAGCAGTTCGGGGTTCTTTTTGACGAGGTCGTACAAATCATCCACCGTCGCAGTGCGGGAACCATAGCCCCATATCTGGATGGAGAGGGTGTTGGTTCCCATTGCGGAAAAGCTGTCCCGCATGCTTCTGGTCATGCCGTTGCCCAGACCGACGATGACGATGACCGCCATGACGCCGATGATGATGCCCAGCATGGTCAGAAACGTGCGCAGTTTATTGCTCCAGACGTTCTGCAGTGCCTGACGGAAAGTCTCTAATACCATTATTTCGCTTCCTCCTGTGCCGCTCCGCCGGACAGAGTGGGCTGCACGACAGCCTCAGGCGCGTGGGCGTCGCCGTCGTACACCACCTGACCGTCTTCCAGACGGATGATACGCTCCGCCTGCACGGCGATGGAATTGTCGTGAGTGATGAGCACCACGGTATGCCCCTCCCTGTGGAGCTGCTGGAGCATCCCGATGACCTCGCGGCCAGTGTGGGAGTCCAGAGCGCCGGTGGGCTCGTCGGCGAGGATGACCGCCGGGTTGCGCACCAGAGCACGGGCAATGGACACACGCTGCTGCTGGCCGCCGGAAAGCTGGTTTGGCAGGTTCTTGAGCTTGTCGCCCAGACCCACCTTTTCCAGCACATCCTTGGCCAGCTTGTGGCGCTCGGCGCGGGAGATATTCGCGTAGATCAGCGGCACCTCCACGTTCTCCATCAGGTTGAGGCGGGGCAGAAGGTTATACTGCTGGAAGATGAAACCCAGCATCTCGTTGCGCACATCTGCCAGCTCGTCCCGGTTCATCTTGCCCACATCCCGGCCATTGAGCCGGTAGATGCCGTGGGTGGGGACGTCCAGACAGCCGATGATGTTCATGCAGGTGGACTTGCCCGAACCGGACTGGCCCACGATGGCCACAAACTCCCCTTTCTCGATCTTCATCGAGATGTGGTCGGCGGCCTTTACCAGAGTATCACCCATCTGATAATACTTGCATACCTGGTCAAATTCGATCAGAGCGCTCATGGGGCACCTCCTTACCAGATACTGTCGCTGTAACTGTCGCTGTAATAGTCATCCGACACAGAGCTGGTGTCGTAGGCCACCGTGTCGTCCTCCTGTAGGCCGCTCTTGATCTCGGTGTAGCTGTCGTCGCTGACACCGGTCTCGACCTTGACGTAGACATAGCCGTCCGGTGCGTCCATGTCTTCCACCGCATTGGCTGCGCTGGGAGACTTCTTGCTCACCAGCACATAGCCGCCGCGGATAACGGCAGCATTCGGCACGACGAGGGCGTTGTTGGCCTCGGCCACGACGATCTCAGCGTTAGCGTTCATTCCGGGGCGCAGGCCGTCGGTGTTGTCAATGCGGATGGTGATGGGATAAGTCGTGGTGCCGCCGCTGGAGCTGCCCTTCATGGACACACGGGTGACTGTGCCGACATAGGTCTTGTCCGTCACAGCGTCAGCGGTGAGCTGGACTTTCTGGCCCACGGACAGTGCGCCGATCTGCAGCTCATCCACATTGATGACCATCTCCAGATAGCTCAGGTCGTAGATGACACAGAGGGTGCTGCCGGAGGTCAGGGCGTCGCCCTGCTTGGCGTCCTTCTCAATGATGGTGCCGCTGATGGGCGAGGTAATGGTGTAGTTGGACATATTGTCCTGCTGGTTCTGCATCGAGATCTCAGCGCTGCGCAGGGACTCGGAAGCAGACTGGATGGATTCGGTCAGCTCGTCGCCGGTCAGCTCGATGATGATGTCACCCTTGGAGACCGTGCCGCCCTCCTGCACATTGATGGCGGAAACGGTGCCGCTGGCCTGAGCGGTCAGGGTGCGCTCTGCCTGATAGGCAAAGGTGGCAGAGGCGATGGAGCTGACGCCATTGACGCTGGCGGTAGCGGCCTGGGCGGTGGTCAGACCGCCGGCATTGTTGACCCGGATGGTGACGGTGCGCACCAGCAGGTTGCCGGTGCTCAGCTCATCGGTGCCAGTGACGGCGGTGATGGTGCCTTTCAGCGTCTCAAAGGTGCCGTCCAGCACCACGTCAGCGCTCTGGCCCACCGAGAAGTTGGCGGCGTCGGCTGCCGGGAACAGCAGGTTCAGCAGCATCTTGGAGCTGTCGCGGATGACCGCCACCTCCTGGCCGCTGGTCACCTCGTCGCCCTTTGCGACCTTGAGGCTGCTGACGGTGCCGTCCACCTCTGCGCGGACATACTGGCGGTCCACAGTCTTGTCATAGCTGCGCTGGGCCTGCTGCAGGGCGATGCTGGCTTTTTCCAGATTGGTGGAGGCGTCCGAGCTGTCGATGGTGTAGAGCACATCGCCCTCCTCCACCTTGTCGCCCTCTTCAAAGCCGCCGGTGAGGATCTTGCCGTCCACCAGAGACTTGACGGTATATGTATTGGCCGGGTTCAGCGTGCCGGTGCCGCTCAGGGAATTGGAGACATCCTGACGGACCGGCGTCGTCTCGGCGTAGGTCACATCGCGGCTGGCAGCGCCATTCCTTCCGCCGCCTATGAGAAAGACAGCGCCCGCTGCCGCCACGACGACCAGCGGCACGAGCCATTTCCAGTTCTTTTTGGCAAATGCGCCTGCACCGGTCCTACCCTTGGCTCCGGTCATTTCCCCGGCAGCCTCAGCAGACTGAGCCGCTGCATCCTTTTTCTTTTTCCAGATCATGCTTTTCCTCCTAGTCGATGCAAAAGGGCATAGTTGCCCCTTTGCACGAAAAATCTGTTATTGGTAGTGTATCGCATTTCACCAAAATACTCAAGCGTCCAAATTTCATTTCACCCTTTATTTACAAAATACACGTCCGTTTTTATGCAAAAAGAGACACCCGCAGCGCCCTTTTCAGAGCAATGTGGGTGTCTCTTATTTTTTATCCTATCAGGATGCGGCTTCGGCCTCGCTCAGCGGAGCCAGCTGCACATACACCCCGGCAGGGACGCAGGCCGCCCATGCACCTTCCTCGCTCAGCTGGCCGAACTGCTCACAGACATGGTCCGGGCATTGGCTGTCCTGAAACGAGATGGTGCCGTCTTTTACCTGTAAATGAACGACATAGCTGCCCACATCGTACAGGTAATCGTAGTCCTTATCCAGCGGCAGCACCTCGGTGATGCCGTCGCCGAAGTCCACGACTGCTGCCAGCGGTTCCGCCTTGCTGCGCGGACGCAGCAGAAAGACCAGCAGGACAGCTGCCGCCAGGACGACGGCTGCGAAGAGGAGGTTTGCCTTCCAGCTCAGGCGTTTTGCGCCTTTTGCCGGCTCAGGCTGCTTGCGGATGCTCATGCAGCGTAGTCGCTGGCAGCAGCACCGGCAATGCGGCCAAAGACAGTGAAGTCAGCAACAGCGTTGCCGCCCAGACGGTTTGCACCGTGGACGCCGCCAGTCACCTCACCTGCTGCGAACAGGCCGGGGATGACCTCGCCCTTCTCGTTCAGCACCTCGGTGTTGGCGTTGATCTTCAGGCCGCCCATGGTGTGATGGACACCGGCGGTGACCTTCACAGCGTAGTAGGGAGCGGTGTTCAGGGGGTTAGCGAAGCTGGTGCGGCCGAAGTCGGGGTCATTCTTGGCCTCAACGTAGCCGTTCCACTTGTCCATGGTCTCTGCGAAGGCAGCGGCATCGACGCCCATAGCCTTGCCCAGCTCCTCGTAGGTCTCACCGGTGACGGTGTAGCCCTTCTTGATGTAGCCCTGGATGACGCTGGAAGCATCGACCATGGCCTGATCGACGACCAGCCAGCTGTAGCTGCCGGTCTGAGCGATCTCAGCGGCGGAGACGACGTCACGGGTGCCCACTTCGTCGATGAAGCGCTTGCCCTCGGCGTTGATCAGCACAGCGCCGTCGCCGCGCAGGCCCTCGGTGATGAGGGCAGCGGTGTTGGCCTCAACGGTGGGGTGGATCTGGATCTGGTCCATGTCCACGGTAGCAGCGCCGATGGCCTCTGCCATCTCGATGCCCTGACCCTGGATGCCAGCGGCGTTGGTGGTCATGAAGCCCTTCAGCTCGGGCTTGTACTTGACGACCATGTCGAGGTTTGCACCGAAGCCGCCGGAAGCCAGAACGACTGCCTTGGCATTGACGGTGACGGTCTCACCGGAAGCACCGGTGGCCTTGACGCCCACGGCAGCGCCGTTGGCATCGGTCAGGATCTCAGTTGCAGTGGTGTCCAGCATCATCTTGACGCCGGCCTTCTCGCAGTTCTCCTGCAGCAGGGGGATCATGTAGGAGCCGACGGAAACGGTCTTGCCCTCTGCGTTCACAGGGCGATGGATGCGCTTGACGGATGCACCGCCGAAGCTGGAGACGTTGTGCAGGGTGATGCCGTGCTCGTCCAGCCAGTCGATGGCGTCAGCGGAGTTTGCGCACAGGGTCTCGACCAGCTCGGGGTCGTTGATGCCCTTGCCGCCGATCATGGTATCCAGCTCCATCAGCTCGACAGAGTCGAAGTAGCCGGTGGGGTTGGCCTGATAGGCAGCCCACTGCTCAGAGACGGTCTTTGCCAGAGCGGTGATGGTCTCGTTGTCAGCGTACTTCTCGGCAGCAGTCTTCAGGGTCTTCTCGACGCCGGCAGACTCGCCGAACTCGTTCTCGTCCTGATAGACGGTCTTGCCGGCGTTCATGCCGCCGGTAGCGCGGACGGAGTTACCGCCCACCATGGACTGGCTCTCGAGGATGACGACGCTCTTGCCCTCACCGGCAGCGGTGATGGCGGCAGTCATGCCTGCGCCGCCTGCGCCGACGACGACGACGTCGGCCTCAACGGTGGAGTCCTCGGCAGAGCCGGTCTTCTCCACAGCGGTCTTGTAGTCATCGGGGTTCAGGCCGGCAGCGGTCAGAGCAGCTGCAGCAGCCTCCTTGATGGCGGTAGAGGTGACGGTAGCGCCGGACACGCCGTCCACGGCGATGCTGCCGCTCTCGGCGATCTCGCCGGGCATCTTGGCGATGGCCTCAGAGCCGACGCCCTGGGTCTCGTCCTTGCCCTCGGCGGTGCAGCCGGTGATGGCGCCGTCGGTCAGGGTCAGGGTGACGGAAACGTCGCCGCCGAAGCCCTTGGCAGTGCCGGTGAAGTCACCGGACACACCCGCGTCAGAACTGGTAGAGGCAGGCTTTGCACCGCAGCCGTAGCCAAACAGGCTGACCGCGATGACCGCTGCCATAGCCAGTGCAGACACGCTCTTTTTGATCTGAGCTTTCTTCATGATTTTCCTTCCTTGCTTGCTTCGTGGTTTGTGGTTGCGAACATCTATCAGCATAAAAAGGGAGCTGCCCTTTTACAAGCAGCCCCCTCTGCCGAACTTGGGAAAAGGATTTAGGCGTTGGCCTGTGCAGCAGCAACAGCGCAGGCGACAGTAGCGCCGACCATCGGGTTGTTGCCCATGCCGATGAGGCCCATCATCTCGACGTGTGCAGGCACAGAAGAGGAACCTGCAAACTGAGCATCGCCGTGGACGCGGCCCAGAGAGTCGGTCAGGCCGTAGCTGGCGGGGCCGGCTGCGACGTTATCGGGGTGCAGGGTACGGCCCGTGCCGCCGCCGGAAGCGACGGAGAAGTACTTCTTGCCGTTCTCGATGGCCCACTTCTTATAGGTGCCGGCGACCAGATGCTGGAAGCGGACGGGGTTGGTGGAGTTGCCGGTGATGGAGCACTGGACGTCCTCCTTCTTCATGATGGCAACGCCCTCCATGACGTCGTTGGCACCGTAGCACTTGACAGCTGCGCGCTCGCCCTCGGAGAAGGGGATCTCCTTGACGACGGTCAGGGTCTGAGTGGGGATGTCGTACTCGGTCTGCACATAGGTGAAGCCGTTGATACGGGAGATGATGTAAGCGGCGTCCTTGCCCAGGCCGTTCAGGATGACGCGCAGGGGGGTCTTGCGGACCTTGTTTGCGGTGCGGGCGATGCCGATAGCACCCTCAGCAGCGGCGAAGGACTCGTGGCCTGCCAGGAAAGCGAAGCAGGTGGTGTCCTCGCTCAGCAGAC
>ENA-OYXR01001072-OYXR01001072.1-human-gut-metagenome-genome-assembly--contig:-NODE-1072-length-10274-cov-6.158430_pt1 | contig 10274 bp, 9 predicted proteins | sample MGYA00243241_ERZ653431 | MGnify/ENA primary metagenome ERZ653431 (study PRJEB26926, sample SAMN06165182) | human gut metagenome | biome: ENVO:00009003; feature: ENVO:2100002; material: ENVO:00002003... | reverse complement strand
CGAGATGTCTTAGGGTCTCGTGGGCTCGGAGATGTGTATAAGAGACAGCTGTATTCGGCGTTGACAACGGCTGCACTCGCGCTCAGATAGTCACCTTCCTGTATCGCGCGGCAGGCCAGCCGAAGGTCGAGAACGTTAAGAACCCGTTCACCGACGTGAGCAAAAACAGCACTTACTACAACGCGATCATGTGGGCTGTCGAAAACGGCATTACCACCGGTAAGACCGCTACCACCTTCGACCCGAATGCAGTTTGCACTCGCGGCCAGATAGTCACCTTCCTGTGGCGCTATGAGAAGGCCCCCATCGTAAGCAGCCTTGCAAAGTTTGACGACGTTGCTGCAGGCTCCTACTGCTACAATGCAGTTATGTGGGCTGTTGAAAACGGCATCACCAACGGTAAGACCACGACCACCTTTGCGCCCAATGATACCTGCACCCGTGCACAGGCAGTCACCTTCATTTACCGCGAGTTCGCAAAGTAAAAACCAATTATGATAATAACTCCACGTCCTCGGATGTGGAGTTATTTTTTTCCTTGCAATGCATCCGTTTGTATAATATACTTTATAAGGAAATGTCGCAAATGGGAGGTCATTATGAAAAACAGATTTATCGGGGCGATATGTGCAGCGGTGATGCTGCTTGCGCTTTTTGCGCCCATGGCGATGGCGGACGGTGTGTGCGGCGAGTCTGTCAGCTGGACGCTGACTGATGCCGGAGTGCTCACAGTGTTCGGTGAAGGCGCTATGACGAACTTTGCCGCCGGTGAAGCGCCGTGGTATGCCGAGCGCGGCGCTGTGCGGAAGCTCGTTGTCGAAAACGGTGTGACTTCCGTCGGAAGCGGCGCATTTTCCGGCTGCGGACTGATCGAGACCGTGACATTGCCGCTCACGCTCGGGAGCATCGGCGACGGTGCGTTTGACGATGTGTACGCGCTTAAAAATATCTATTACGCAGGCTCGATCGCTCAGTGGAAGGCGATAGATATCGGCCTTGACAACAGCTTCGGCAGCGCAAAGCTCGTCTGCGCCGATAAGACCGAGCCGTTTTCCGATATCTCCGGATGGTATCACGACTATATCATCACATGCTACATGGCCGACATCGTAAACGGACGCCCGGACGGGACATTTTGCCCGGAGCAGAACGTGACCCGTGCGCAGTTTGTCATGATGCTGTATAATATGGGCGGCCGCCCCGAAATTTCGGACACGTCCCTCGGCTTTGCCGATGCCAATTCCGTTTCCGCGGTGTATGCCGCGGCCGTAAAATGGGGAGTGAAGGCCGGCATAGTAACCGGCTTTACGGATAATACGTTCAGACCGAATGCCGAGATCAGCCGTGCGCAGATGGCGACGTTTGCGTATCGCTTTTTGAAGCTCGGCGTGAGCGCGGATGTGCTCGGCGAGCTTTCCGGCCGCAACGACTTCCGCGATTACGGCTCAATCGCCGAATGCTACCGCGAGTCGGTTGACGTTATGGCGAACATCGGAGTCATTCAGGGCTACCCGAACGGCAGCTTCGTCCCGAACGCAACGGCCACGCGCGGCCAGTCCGCCGCCGTGCTGTCGCGCCTTTTAGCGGCGCTGACGGAACTCAGAGCATGAAAAAAAGACCGCCTATGGCAGATGTGCGTAAGACAGCATTACGCCGAAATCAACGAAGCGGCACGAAACCGCATGGAGCTGATCGTGCCGGAGCTGGTGAAGCGAAACTGCGTGACCAAAAAGCTGAAAGCCGAAACCAAATGGAATGGGTGCGGCAGATGAACGCTTGCAAGGCACAGGCAGAGGAAGTTGTGAAGTTTGAGCTGATTTATGACTGATACTGAGAGCGCCTGGACAAATAAAGTTCGGGCGTTCAGAATTTCCTGAACGAACTGTATCTTTTTCACAAAACCTATTGACAAGAGAACTTGGCAAATGTATAATTAGGATATGCAAAGAAAACTTGGAGCGGAGGTGTTCATATGAAAAAGGACGATATCTTAAACGCAAGTCGAAAAGAGCATAAGAACAAAGACTTAGCAGAAATAGAAGTGATATATCAAGCAGGAAGTCATGCAGGCAGAGTAGGTGCTTTAGTGTGTTGTCTCCTGTCCTTACTATCCTCTATGCTTGCTCATACCATGATTTATAGTCCGTGGGTTATATACTTCAGCATTCTTTCAACGCAATGGTTAGTTCGCTTTATCAAAATGAAACGAAAAAGTGATTTGGTGCTAACCATCCTATTTTTGATTCTTTCCGTCTTGGCATTTGCCGGATTTATTCGTCGCCTTTTAGAGGTGAGAGTATGAAAGAGCAGTTGCATCTGAAAAATCACTTAAAGGAAGTTCGTATGGCAGCAAATCTTTCTCAAGCACAGCTTGCAGAAATGGTGGGTGTGTCGAGAAACACTATCAGTTCTATCGAAACAGGGCAATTCAACCCAACAGCAAAGTTAGCTCTTATCCTTTGCATTGCCTTAGATAAGAAATTCGAAGAACTATTCTATTTTTAGGAGGACAGCATGGATAATTTGATATTATTGATTTTGGGGTTGTTTATTTCTGTGCTTGGCATTACAAACATCAAAGGTAATATCAGTACGATACATTCGTACAACAGACGAAAAGTAAAAGAAGAGGATATACCTAAGTACGGAAAAGTCGTTGGCACAGGCACGCTTATAATGGGAGTATCTTTTATCTTAGGGTACATTGCTTTGTTTTGGAGCGAGACCGCTATGGCAGTTATCATCCTACCGGGAGTAGTTGTTGGTTTGGGATTTATGCTCTATGGACAGTTCAAATATAACAAAGGAATTTTCTGAAAAGCGAAAACGGAAAATCCCTTTAGGAACTAAAGGGCGCACTTCTATACTCTCTGTCGAGAGTAGTGCGTCCTGCGGAGCTTCATTCCCGGTCAGCAGAAGAAAACTGCCCGACCGAGAATGTTTCGACACTTCGTTCCGTCAAGGGAGCTACACTCCCTTGCGACGCTTGTGCGTCTATCCCTTGTGGACTTGCCGTCTGCAAACGGTTTCGACAAACCGTTTGCCGCCAGCAAGTTTGAAGATTAGACATAAACAAATCCTCCGCATGGTCTAAGCCATACGGAGGATTAACTGTTTTACGGACACCCGTCTATCCGGGCGCTGCTGGTTTTATTTTGCGTATTCGACTGCTTTTGTTTCGCGGATGACGTTGACCTTGATCTGGCCGGGGTATTCGAGTTCGGACTCGATCTTCTTGGCAAGATCGTGGGCCAGAAGGATCATGTTGTCCTCCGTGACCTCCTCGGGCTTGACCATCACGCGGACCTCGCGGCCGGCCTGAATGGCGTAGGCTTTCTCAACGCCGGGGAAGGAGTTCGTCAGCTCTTCGAGCTTTTCGAGCCTGCGGATATAGTTCTCGACGTTCTCACGGCGTGCACCGGGGCGTGCAGCGGAGATCGCGTCGGCTGCCTGCACGAGACAGGCGATGACGGTCTGCGGCTCAACGTCGCCATGGTGCGCCTCGATGGCGTTGATGACGACGGGGTTCTCCTTGTACTTTCTGGCAAGCTCGACGCCCAGCTGGACGTGGCTGCCTTCCATCTCGTGGTCGACGGATTTGCCGAGGTCGTGCAGCAGGCCTGCGCGCTTTGCCAGCGTCACGTCGACGCCCAGCTCGGACGCCATCAGGCCCGCAATGTGCGCGACCTCAATGGAGTGGTTCAGAACGTTCTGGCCGTAGGACGTGCGGTATTTCTGGCGGCCCAGGAGCTTGATCAGCTCGGGGTGCAGATTGTGCACGCCCGTTTCGAACGTGGCGCGTTCGCCCTCGACCTTGATGGTGTGGTCGACCTCGCGGCGGGCCTTTTCGACCATGTCCTCAATGCGGGTCGGATGGATGCGGCCGTCGGCGATGAGCTTTTCAAGCGCAAGCCGCGCGACCTCGCGGCGGACGGGATCGAACGAGGAGACGGTGATGGCCTCCGGGGTATCGTCGATGATGAGGTCAACGCCGGTGATGGTTTCGAGCGTGCGGATGTTGCGGCCCTCGCGGCCGATGATGCGGCCCTTCATTTCATCGTTGGGCAGCGGTACGACGGAGACGGTCGTTTCGGCGGCATGGTCTGCCGCGCAGCGCTGGATGGCGGTGGCGATGATCTCGCGGGCCGTCTGATCGGCCTCCTCCTTCATCTGCGTCTCGATCTCCTTGATCTTCATCGCGGTCTCGTGGCGCACGTCGTCTTCCACGCCCTTGAGGATGTAGGCCTTGGCCTCGTCCTGCGTCAGGCCGGAGATCTTTTCCAGAACCTCCATCTGGCTGCGCTTGAGAGAGTCGACCTCTTCCTGCTTCTTGTCGATGGCCGCGATCTTCTTGGCCAGCTCGTCCTCTTTCTTCTCGTGAAGATTGACCTTCTTGTCAAGGGCTTCTTCCTTCTGCTGCAGACGGCGCTCCTGCTTGGAGACTTCCGCGCGGCGCTCCTTGACCTCCTGTTCGTATTCGCTGCGTGATTTATGGATCTCTTCCTTCGCTTCGAGCAGCATTTCGCGCTTTTTGCTTTCTCCGCCCTTGATGGCTTCGTTGATGATGCGCCGGGCTTCCTCTTCGGCGGAACCGATCTGCTTTTCCGCAACCTTTTTGCGGTACAGAACGCCGGCCGCGAAGAAGACCGCGCAGAGCACGACTGCCGCGATGTTAAGGATGAGGCATAGCGTATTAAATTCCATAAACTGCGAATCACACCTCCTGTTTTCAGTATTGGGTACGCCGACACTCCGGCGACTTGAATCATAAAGCGCAATGAGCTTCCCCAAGTCCCATTACAGCCATACAAATCCTACCCTACATTGTACCGGTTTGCCGCGTGTCTGTCAAGGCGCAATTCGGAAAAATGCACGAAACGGGATACGCCTGTTTGGGCGCTTTTAGCAAGAACCGCTGATGCGGCAGGTTGACAAGCGGGAAAAAGTGTGATTCTATAAAGGAAAAGCGGAGATCAGGCCGCGGCGAAGACCTGCGGCAGCCGCCGCGTGATGGCGACGCACAAAAAGCTTCCAAGTGCGATTTTCAAAAGGTCGCCCGGCAGATAGATCAGCATACCGTTCTTGATGACCTGCCAGAATGTCAGCCCCTTGCCCAGATACGCATTCGCGATCAGCGCCATATACGGCACGCCGATTGCGTACAGAACGGCCAGCCCTGCCAGCATGGCAAGCGCCGTCCCCCAGAAGGTCAGGGGCCGCTTCGCCAGCTTCCCGATCACAAACGCCGACGGGATCAGCCCCAGCAGGAACCCGAACGTCGGCTGCAAAACATACGAAAATCCGCCGCCCAGCGCGAAAATCGGCACGCCCACCAGTCCGATCAGCACATACACGGCCTGCGACAGCGCGCCGTAGCCCGCGCCGAGCAGAATGCCGGCCATGGCTGTGAACAGGAATTGCAGCGAGATCGCCGCCAGCGCGAAGGGAATTTTGAAAAAGGCGCCGATCGCCGTCAGCGCGGCGAACAGTGCCGTCAGAACCAGCATCAAGGTCTTTCTGTGCTGCATAAGAAGTTCTCCTTTTGTAAACCAAATTTAGAAACAGGTTTACAATACACGAAACTGAACGAAAAATCAAGGGGATATTTATCATGTTGAAAGAAGAAGTTCTCTCCATGCTGTTGAACGCACAGGAGCCTGTCTCCGGCGAGGGCATCTGCAAGACCCTCGGCGTGACCCGCGCTGCCGTCTGGAAGACCATCGACCAGCTGCGGCAGGAGGGCTATGGGATCGACGCCGCGCCGAAGCGCGGCTATACGCTCGCATCCGTTCCAGACCGGCTCGATACGGCCCTTGTCCGTGCTCACCTGTCCGGCCATCCGTGGCAGACGCTGGTGACAGCCGTGCCCAGCGTGGATTCCACGAACAACGCCTGCAAGCGCCTTGCCGCCGAGGGTGCGCCGGACGGCACGGCCATCCTGACCGGCTGCCAGACCGCCGGACGGGGCCGCCGGGGCCGCACCTTCGTTTCCCCGCCGGGCGGTCTGTATTTCAGCGTGATCCTGCGCCCGCACGCAAAGCCGGAAGCCCTCATGCACCTCACGGCCATGGCTGCGGTCGCCGCTGCGCGGGCGGTCTTCGCGGTCAGCGGCGTGTATCCCGATATCAAATGGACGAACGATCTTGTGCTCGGCGGGAAAAAACTCTGCGGCATCCTCACCGAGATCGGCATCGAGGCCGAATCGCGCGAGGTCGACTACGCCGTCGTTGGCATCGGTATCAACTGCGCCCGCGTCGACCTGCCGCCGGAGGTCAGCGCCATGTCGGCCAGTCTGGAGGCCTTTACCGGCCAGAAGCCCGACCGCGCCCGTCTCGCCGCCGCCCTCGTCCGGTCGCTTTGCGAACTGGAGCAGGCCCTGTTCACCGAAAAAGACGCCTGGCTGCGGGAATTTGCCGCCCACTGCATCACCATCGGACAGGACGTCAAGCTCGTCCGGGGCGATGACGTGACCTACGCCCACGCCGACGGCATCGACGAAGAGGCGGCCCTTCTCGTTACCTACCCCGACGGGACAAAAGCCGCCGTCGCCTCCGGAGAAGTCTCCGTGCGCGGTATGTACGGGTATGCGTAGCGTCAGTTGACAAGGGCACACACGGTTTTTCACGGGGCAAAACGACGTCTGGCGTCGTTATCCTCGTTGGCGGGCGACAGCCCGCCTGCCTCGTCTGCCTGGCCAGCCGCCGTTTATCCTCCGTGAAAAACTCCGAAGGACTTGCCGGCTGGTCTGGGGCGTTGTCTGCAAGGCAGAGGACGCAGACATACTGGCGTATGTCAAGGACGATAACGCGGCAGACGGCGGCCCAGTCCGGCCCGCAAGCGTGCGTGCCCTTGTCAACTGACGCTAAGGGCAGCACCGCACGATCAAAAAAGACCCCCGGCCAGCTCTGGCCGGGGGAAGATGGGGTTGTGGGATTTGGCGGCGGCCTGGGCCGCTGCCAGGGATATGAAGTGCGCTCGCATTGGATAAGCTGTAGCTATAAGATAGCACCCGCAGAGGGAAAAGTCTGCCGAACGCTGTCGCGGCGGAATTTTTTTCCGCACGCGGCCACACTTCTTGCAATCGGGTATATTTACTGATAAAATAGCACCCGTATTGGAGGGATATCTATGGAATTTGACGCTGGGCGGTATGATATCGCCGTGATCGGCGCGGGACACGCCGGGATCGAGGCAGGACTAGCCTGTGCGCGGATGGGGCTGGAGACGGTCGTGTTCACGATCAATCTGGACGCCGTCGGCAATATGCCCTGCAACCCCGCCATCGGCGGCACGGGCAAGGGCCATCTGGTGCGGGAGCTTGACGCGCTGGGCGGGGAAATGGCAAAGGCCGCCGACCGCTCGTGCATCCAGTACCGGATGCTGAACCTTGGCAAGGGCCCCGCTGTCCACTCCCTCCGCGCGCAGGCCGACCGGCGGCGCTATCAGGAGGATATGAAGCGCACGCTTGAGCGGCAGGAGCATCTTGATCTCAAGCAGGCCATGGTCACGCAGCTTCGCCTGACGGACGGCCATGTGTCCGCTGTCGTCACGCGCCTCGGCGCGGTCTATTCCGTCAAGGCCTGCGTCATCGCCTCCGGCACGTATCTGGACGCACGCGTCATCACCGGCGACTGCGCCTATTCCTCCGGCCCGGACGGGATGCAGGCAGGCATCGGCCTTGCGGAGCAGCTGGCTGCGCTCGGCCTTCGGATGCGCCGGTTCAAGACCGGCACGCCGCCGCGCGTGAACCGCCGTTCAATCGACGTGACGCAGATGGAGCTGCAGCCCGGCGATCAGCACCCGGTTCCCTTCTCGTTTTCGACCGAGACGCCGCCGGAAAATAAGGCGGTCTGCTATCTGACCTATACGAACGAAAAAACGCACGAGATCATCAAGGCCAACCATGACCGGTCGCCGCTCTTTAACGGCATGATCGAATCCGTCGGCCCGCGCTACTGCCCGTCCATCGAGACAAAGATCGACCGCTTCCCGGACAAGTCCCGCCACCAGCTGTTTGTTGAGCCATGCGGGCTGTATACGGACGAATTATATATTCAGGGCCTTTCCTCCTCGCTTCCGGAGGATGTGCAGCTCGAAATGCTCCACACCATCAGGGGGCTGGAGCACGCGGAGATGATGCGCCCGGCCTACGCCATTGAATATGCCTGCATCGACCCGACCGAGCTTCTGCCGACGCTCGAAAGCAAAAAGATCCCCGGCCTTTACGGCGCGGGCCAGTTCAACGGTTCGTCCGGCTATGAGGAGGCCGCCGTGCAGGGCTTCGTCGCGGGCGTGAACGCGGCGCTGAAGATAAAAGGCGAAGAGCCGATGGTCTTAAAGCGCTCCGACGGCTATATCGGCACGCTCATCGACGATCTGGTCACGAAGGGCACGAACGAGCCGTACCGCATCATGACCTCGCGCTCAGAATACCGGCTCCTGCACCGGCAGGACAACGCCGACGAGCGATTGACGCCCATCGGCCGCCGCATCGGCCTCGTCTCGGACGCGCAGGATACCGCCGTGCAGGAAAAATACCGCATGGTCGCGCAGGAGATCAAGCGGCTGGAGGCCACGGGTGTGGCCGAAAGCGAGGCGCTGAACGAGATGCTCCGCGCGCATGACACCGCACCGGTCGAAGGCTCGGCGCGGCTTGCCGATCTGGTGCGCCGGCCGCAGCTGAGTTATGATGATCTGGCCCCCTTCGATCCGGAGCGGCCCGAGCTGCCGCCCGTCATCCGCGAGGCCGTTGAGATCCGCATGAAATACGCAGGCTACATCGCCCGCCAGCAGAAGCAGGTCGAGGAATTTGCCCGCGAGGAGGGCAGGCTCCTGCCGGAGTCGATCGATTATCTGTCCATTCAGGGCCTGCGCGTCGAGGCGCGGCAGAAGTTGAGCGAAATCCGCCCCCTGTCCGTCGGACAGGCCAGCCGCATTTCGGGCGTATCGCCCGCGGATATCGCGGTGCTGCTCATCTGGCTGGAGCAGAATAAGCCGTCAAAGGAGTAAGCGATGTATTTTGATTCTCACGCCCATCTGGGCGAGGACTGTTTTGCACAGGACTTTGTGAACATTGTGGAAAAAATGCGCGCAGCGGACGTCACCGGCATGATGGAGATCGGCTGCGACGGCCCGTCGTCCCATCACGCGGTCGAACTGGCCCATCAGTACGACTGGATCTGGGCCGCCGTCGGCAGCCACCCGGACGACGCGGAGCAGGTAGATGAAGCGCGAATTGAAGAATACCGCGCGCTGTGCGAAGACCCGCGCGTGAAAGCCATCGGAGAGATCGGTCTGGATTATCACTACGAAGACCCTCCGAGAGACGTGCAGCAGCGGGCGTTCCGGATGCAGATGAAGCTTGCGCAGGAGCTGTCGCTTCCCGTCGTGATCCATGAGCGCGAGGCGCATGAGGACGGACTGCGCATCGTCAGCGATTTCCCGGACGTGACCGGCGTATTCCACTGCTTTTCCGGCAGCTATGAGATGGCGAAGGAGCTGGTAAAGCGCGGCTGGTACATCGGCTTTACCGGCGTGGTCACGTTCAAAAACGCGCGTAAGGCGGTCGAGGTCGCGGAAAAGATCCCGCTGGACCGCATCCTCATCGAAACGGACTGCCCCTATATGGCCCCGGAGCCATTCAGAGGCCGCCGCAACGACCCGAGCCTTGTACCGTTCGTGGCAAAAAAGATCGCGGAGCTTCGCGGCATTTCCGCAGAAGCTGCCGCTGCCGCAACAGCAGAAAACGCAAGACGGCTGTTCCGGATTTGACCGAAGCGCCAGTGCTTTAAAAACATAGTGCGCCCGCCGCTGATACAGCGGCGGGCGCGGTTTTTTTCATATGGCTTATTCAAACACAACGCCGAGGGCCTTGCAGACGGCGGCGCAGCGCGGGCACAGGCCGTGCTCGTCGGGGCTTTCGGAGTGCATCCAGCAGCGCGGGCACTTCGTTCCCTTCGCCTCGGTCACGGCGATGGTCAGGCCGGGGAAGTTCACGCCCTGTCCGACGACGGCGCCCTCTGCGGGGGCAGTCTCGTTCGTGCTGACGTTGGAGACGATGAAGATCTCCGGCAGGTCGACGGACTTGACCGCATCCAGCGCGGCCTTTGCGTCCTCGTCGTTTGCAAACAGCGCCACGTGTGCTTCGAGGCTCTTGCCGATGCGCTTGTCGGCGCGGGCAGTCTCCAGCACGCCGTTGACGTCCGAGCGGACGCGCAGCGCAGTCTCCCAGACGGCCATTTCGGTGTCAGACAGCGCGTAGTCCGCATACGGCT
>ENA-OYXR01001058-OYXR01001058.1-human-gut-metagenome-genome-assembly--contig:-NODE-1058-length-10414-cov-4.841877_pt1 | contig 10414 bp, 8 predicted proteins | sample MGYA00243241_ERZ653431 | MGnify/ENA primary metagenome ERZ653431 (study PRJEB26926, sample SAMN06165182) | human gut metagenome | biome: ENVO:00009003; feature: ENVO:2100002; material: ENVO:00002003... | reverse complement strand
GACACGCCGCCGCCCGCCATCGAGCAGAGTTTTACACCTATTTTGGTATGAAACATTTCATCGTGGTTGGTGGCTATTCCTGTTTAAAGGTATATTCATGTTGAAATCCGAACCGGAATCTTTGTAAAATTCCCTACCGCTCTTTAACCAGAAACAATGGGTAACCGCATGCCTAACCGGGAGAGCAGTTCGTTGGTAATCGTCCCACAGCATGCAGCCAGTTCCTCTGCCCGAATCACCTGACCGCCATCCCGGCCGATAATAGTCACTGTATCGCCAGGAGCGACCTCCGAAAGATCGCTGACGTTCACCAGCAACTGGTCCATGCACATCCACCCCACCATAGGACAACGCCGGCCCTGAATCAGCACTTGGCCGCCCCGCTGAGGCAGATCCCGGGGCAGACCGTCCGCGTAGCCGATGGTGACCACCGCCAGTTTGGTTTCTTGCTCTGCCTGAAAGACCCGCCCGTACCCGGCGCTCTCTCCGGCTTGCACAGTGCGGATACTGGCCACTCTGGCCCGGAGAGACAGAACCGGCCGCAGGTCAAGGCTTCGCTGAACAGGCGCATCATCGCTTCGAACTCCATAGAGTGCGATTCCAGCCCGGACATAGTCACAGGGCTGAGCTGGGAGGTTCCAAAGTCCATAGCTGGACTGGATATGAACTTTGCCGGGATCATATCCGGCAGTTCGGAGCCAGGCCACCGTATCATAGAACAAGGTCAGCTGCTCTTGGGTGTAGGCAACATCTTCGGCTTCCAGGCTGTCCGAGACGTATAGATGAGAAAAGACACCGTCCACTACCAGGTTTGGAAGCCGGAATGCCTCCAGGATCTCCTTCCGGTTTTCCGCCAGGATGCCCAGCCGGTGCATCCCCGTGTCCAGGGCCAGATGGACATGGACACGCCGCCCTCTGGCTGCCAAGGCCCGCCCGTGGTCAATATCCGCCACCGTCTGGGTCAGATGCCATCGTGTCAAGAGCGGAGCTTCCTCCGGGGAGGTATAACCTAAGATCAAGATCGTCCCCCGGATGCCCGCCTTTCGCAGAGCAATCCCCTCGGCCAGGCAGGCCACGGCAAAGGCCCGGACGCCCGCTCGCTGTAAGGTGCGGGCGGTCACTGCCCCGCCGTGACCGTAGGCCTCCGCCTTTACCACCGCCATCAGCTCTGTCCCCGGGGCCAATGTGTTCCGCAGCACCTGGGCGTTGTGCCCAAGGGCCGCCAGATCCACCTCCCGCCAGGCCCGAGCGGTGGGACTGGGCTTCTTTTGAAGCCTCAGCAGGCAAAGGGCGGAGAGCAGCGCACTGAGCGCCAGCACCACAATAAAATGGAGAACACTGTTTTCAATGAGCATTTCTCCCAGTCCCAGTAGCTTTGCCGCTCCCCGGACCAGTACGATGCAGAGGGGATGGAGCACATACATGGCTGTGGAAAATTCCCGGACTTTCCTGGACTCGCCCTTGTTTCCGCCCAGCAGCAGAGAAAAAAAGCATACTATGCACAGGGGGAGGGCGAGGTACATGCTGTCGTGGCGCTGGACATCCATGCGATGGAGCCACAGCCCCTCGGCGCTCATGGCTGCCAGAGAGAGGAAGAAGCCCGCCAGAGACAGCTTTTGGTTCCACCGCCTTCCGGCGGCCCCAAGCAGAAGGAACAGTGGCGCGAAGAACAGGCCATTGCGGGTATAGCTGCACAGTGTAAAAATGCCGTCGTAAAGGGTCCGAAGCAGCGGGATCTGGGAAACCAGTCCATAGTAACTGTCCCCGCCCAGACCGATGAGATAGAGTAGCGCCGCCACAGGCAGAGCCACCCGCAGGCCCAGCCGGCTGAGCCACCGGGCGATGACGATGCCCAGAATGGTCGCCGGGAAATACCACAGGTGGTAGAAGGTGCCGTCCACCAGCAGTTTCCGCAAAACATCCGCCGGACCGGTGAAGCTGCCGGCATAGAGATTCACTGGCAGATACAAAAGGATGCAGACGCCGTAGAGCAGGCAGAGCTTTTTCAGCTGCCGCCCCACACCAGCCCAGTGATTCCGGCTCAGAAAGTACCCAGTGGTCATCAGAAAGAATGGGACTGCCACCCGGGCCAGTACCCGGGTAAGCCAGAAATCAGCCATGGCAGACACATCCGCCAGGGGCGAGGTGTGGTTCATCACCACCAGCAGGACTGCCGCCAGACGAAAGAGGTCCAAAGTCGGGACGGTTTTCTTAGCCGTTCTCATGGGTATCCCCCCACCATGTCAGGATAAATCCCTCCACATTGTCGCCGGATATCTGGCAGCAGCCCTCCGGCACTTCCACCTCTGTGACGGCTCCGGCGGCGGGCACATAGAACACCTGGGCCATGCGGCCGTTTTCCAGAGCGACGCTCCGGGGACCCTGCCGCAAAAAGTCCCGGTACTCCTCCAGACACAGCCCGTTGGTTTCCATCAGCTGGGCGTGGGGCGCCCCCACATAGCGGAAGTGCCACGGCTCAGCCGAGATCCCGGTGACTTCCTCCTTGCCCCGCTGGTAGCGTTCGATAAAGCCGTACCGGGCCGCCAGACGCCTAAATCTTCCGCAGACGCCGTCATAGGGAAAGGCAGGCCGGATGAAGTCGATGTATCCGGCAGCCTTTCCCAGGTCGATGGCGAGGCCGGTCTGATGCTCACTGCATCCTGGAAGGGCCACATACTGGCGGGTAAATGTCTCCCCATGCTCCGCCATGGAGTCGTCCCAGATCCGCTGCTGTTCCTGCTGGCTCCGCCAGCCGGACACCGGCACGATCTCCCGCTGTCCCCCCGCCTTTTGGATACAGGCAGACAGTAGCTGCCGTGCCCGGCTTTCAAGAAGAATGTCGGGGTGGTGCGGGTCCACCGAGGTCAGCGCAGATCGCTCTTTTTCATGCAGGGGATGCGCCCGGTTGACCAGGACCAGCGGCCCCTGAAAAATCTGCTCCCGGGGAATCGACACGGTTCTCATCCCACCACCCCCAACTCGATCAGGCGGGTCACCAGCTCCCCAAAGGAAATGCCGATGCCCTGCATCATGCTGGGGTAGCGGCTGTGGGCGGTGAAGCCGGGGATGGTGTTGACCTCATTGAAGACGATCTCCCCATCCGGGGTGAGGAACAGATCCACCCGGGCGAATACCCGGCAGTCCAGGGCACGGTAAATGGTTTTTGCCGCTGCCTGGATCTCTGCCACCTTCTCCGGCGGGATGCGGGCGGGACAGTGGATGGCGGAGGTCTTTAAGGTGTACTTCTCCTCATAGTTGAAAAAGCCCTCCGACAGCGCAATCTCGTCCACCAGACCCACGGTCAGTTCCTCGTTGCCCATGACCGCGCAGCCCACCTCAAAGCCGGGGATCGTCTCCTCCAGGATCACGGCGCTGTCGTGGCGGAAGGCCTCCTCCATGGCGGCGGGCAGCTCTTCCGGCCCGGAGACTTTGGTGATACCGAAGGAGGAACCGGCCCGGACCGGCTTGACAAACACCGGGTATCCCAGTTCCTCCGCTGCCTGGGCGATCCGGCTGAAATCATCGCTGGAATGAAAGACGTGGCTCCGGGGGACCCGGATGCCGGCCAGGGCCGCCAGCTGGTGGGCCCGGTCCTTGTCCATGCACAAGGCGCTGGACAATGTCCCGCAGCCGATGACCGGGACCCCGGCCAGTTCAAAGAGTCCCTGTACCGTACCGTCCTCGCCGTTCTTGCCGTGGAGGACTGGGAATACCGCGTCAAAGAGGAGACGGCGGCCGGAGCCGTCCAGCAGTAGTAAAGCGTGGGCCTCCCGTTCCACCAGTGGGGTGCAGGGGATACAGTCTGCCGCCTGCTGCCAAGTACCGTCCTCCAGCCGGGAGAGGTCGCCGGTATAGCAGAGCCACTGCCCCTCCCGTGTGATGCCCACAGCCAAAGGAGTATAGCGGGCGGGGTCCATGTGGGACAGCACCGCATAGGCGGAATGGAGAGAAACTTCGTACTCCGTGGAGCATCCGCCGAAGAGAACGAGAATGGTTTTCATGGGATAAGACCTCCTAATCAAAATAAAGCGCCTGGTTCTGATACTGAAATGGTACCAGAACCAGGCGTTTCATACTTGTCTATCTACCAACGGATGCCTTGCAAGTTTTCTGCGAAATTCTTGTGATTTTCTTACGGCGCTTCTGAATGGTCTGACGGAAGACAGATGGTGAAGGTGATCCGATCCTCGGTGCTGTCCGCCCGAATGGTCCCGCCGTGGAGCTCCACGATCTCCTTGGCGATGGCTAAGCCAAGGCCCGCACCACCTGTCCGGGTGGCGCGGGAGCTGTCCAGACGGAAGAACTGTTCAAAGATCCGGTCCAATTTCTCCTGGGGGATGTTCTTTCCCGCATTGGAGAAGGTGAGTACGATTTTCCCGGCCTCTATCCGTCCGGCAATTTCCACCGTGCTGTCCGGCAGGCTATAATAAGACGCGTTGCGCAGGAGATTATCAAAGACCCTTGCCAGCTTATCCGGGTCACAGGAATAGTGCAGCTTGGGCGGCAGATCCAGGCTGCATGACAGCCCCGATTCTGCGAAAATGGGGCGGAATTCGCTGGCGACCTGCTCCAGCATCCGCGTCAGGTCCACGCTCTGCCGCTCCAGCTCCAGGCGAGAGAGGTTGAAGCGGGTGATGTCGAAGAACTCGTTGATGAGGTCCTCCAGCCGCTCCGCCTTCTCCAGGGCGATGCCGGTGTACCTGGCTCGGATCTCCGGGGAGATCTGAGGCTCATCCCGCAGGAGGGTCAGGTAGCCGATGACGCTGGTCAGGGGCGTTTTCAGGTCGTGGGCCAGATAGACGATTAGGTCGTTTTTCCGCTGTTCTGCCTCCCGGGCTGCCCGGGCGTCCCGGAGAGCCTGCTCCCGGGCCAGATTCAGCTGGATGGAGATGTCCTCCAGGGAATCCGGCAGCTGGATGGGCTCCTCACTGGGGCGGGATAATTGCTCTGCCGCATTGGCCACCACGTCCAGCTGCTTGATGGGCTTGGAGATAAAATAGAAGCTGATGACCACCCAGCCCGCCAGCACTGTGACGATGCAGACCAGAACGATGTAGTCTCGAACCCAATTCAGGAAGTCGTAGAGCGGCGAGGGCTGCCAGGTGATGCTGGCGCAGATGATGAAGCCCAGGAATGCCAAGGCCATCACTGCGACCACCCAAGCCATGAGGACCAGCAGGTAGCCGCCCCAGATGCGCAAAGATCTCCGGCGGCTGCGGGTATTTCCTTTCTTACTCAATGGTGTACCCCACCCCCCAAACGGTCTTGATGAATTTGGGCTTTCGGCTGGGCTCGTGCATCTTTTCCCGTAGCCGGGCGATGTGACTCATGACGGTGTTGTTGCTGTCCATAAACGCCTCGCCCCAAACATGTTCAAACAGTTCCTCGCTGGACACCACATTCCCCCGGTGCTCACATAGATACCAGAGAATGGAGAATTCCAAGGGCGTCAGGGCCAGTTCCTCGCCGAACAGGACGCACTTGTGAGTGGCCTTGGAGATCTGAAGGCCTCGAAAGTCGTATTCGGTGACCTCCTGGACTGTCCCCTCCCTGGGGTTGTACCGGGTGTAGCGGCGCAGCTGAGTCTTGACACGGGCCACCAGTTCCAGAGGATTGAAGGGCTTGGTGATGTAGTCGTCCGCTCCCAAGGTCAGCCCCATGATCTTGTCCATATCCTCCACCTTTGCGGTGAGCATGATGATGGGGAACAGGTGGTCCTCCCGGATGCGCTGGCAGAGGGTAAAGCCGTCCATGTCCGGCAGCATCACATCCAGCACCGCCAGATTCAAGCGTGTCGTCCGCACACAAGCCAGGGCGTCGGAGGCATTATAGAATTTGTGGATGGTGAAGCCTTCGTTTTTCAGATAGACCTCCACCAGATCTGCGATCGCAGTCTCGTCATCGACGACTAAAATATGTGTAGCCATAGTTGCCGGCCTTTCGTGTTTTTCTGCATTATAGCACGGAACGTATAAAAAAGCGAGTATGACTCTTGATTTTTCCTAAACATGTCCTAAAGGGGACTGTTGCGGTCTCCTGTCTGCGCAAAATTCTCACCAGACTGTATCGAAACTACGATCTTCCAGACTCCTGATTTCGTAGGGTCGAAGTCGTGAAGCTGCGCCGCAGTGCTCTGTCATCCTTCGCTGGCAGGATCGGTCTGCGTATCATACGATGAACATTCCTCCAGATCTGCAGCCTGCTACCCGGATAGGCTTTTTTCAGCTTTGTGACAGCACGCTCCTTTGCCTTTTCCACGGCGGACTCCTTCATCATGTGGTACATGCCGATTTCCTTCAGCGAAGTTTTTTCAAATCCGAATACGCCGTAGAATTTTCCGAGGATGTCCCTGTCCTTCTTCGGGAGAGCATCAAATAGTTCCTGCAGCAGCTCAATGCAGACTTTTCGATACACGACCTGCTCCGCAGAAACAGAGAGATTCCCAGGCATCAGCCGCTCAAAGGGATCACCGTCATAGCTCCCAGGGATAAGATCATTGACACCAACAAAATGGGTGTTGTAACGGATGTGCTTGACAGCCTGTTCCAGAAGGACATCCATTTTCTCCGCGATCTCTTCGATGCTGAACTGACCTGAATGATATAGCCTTTGTGCCTGCCGGACAGCATCCATCTCGTGCTTGCTCAGAGAAAGATTTCCGATATGTTGCTCCAGCCAACGGGTCATCCGGCCTTTCAGATGTGGGTACAGGTAGGTGGCAAGCACAGCACGGCTCTCATCGTATTCTCTGCTCTGGACCCGTGTCAGAAATTCCAACGCACCCTCGCCGCAAAGATCCTCCAGAATCGTTTTCGTATAGCCGGACAACTCTCCCGGTCTTTCCCTGTCCATATGCAGACAGTTGAACTCTCTGGCAGTCTCCCGGGCGATGCGCCGGATCAGCCCGAGATTCCTGCGGTACAACTCCTCCAGCGCGCGCTCATCACCGCCGTAATATCGGCGGACCAATCTACAGTCCATCCATGTACGCCTATACGAAATTCGGCACATCCCATTCCGGGCTGAATGCAGAGCGGCCCTACAACTGGACTGGCGACATGGTGGCGGATATGCTTCAGAACATGGTCTACCTTGGGCACACGGTCAACCTTCGCTACAGCACCAAGTCCTACAAGGACAAAAAACGATGTGAACGCCCCAAATCAGAGTGGCTTATCTTTGAGAATACTCATGAAGAGCTGGTGGATCAGGAAACCTGGGATATCGTACAGGAGGTGCGATCTCATAAGCGCCGCCGCACGAATATGGATGAGCAGAATATGTTCTCTGGATTGGTGTATTGTGCGGACTGCGGTAAGCCCATGGTATTGCACCGGGCGCACACCATGAAGCCGGAACAGAATCATTTCACCTGCCGCACCTACAAGAAGGACGGGGCAGAAGTGTGTAGCGCTCACTATATCCGGGAAGTGGCACTGAAGGAAATCGTGCTGGAAACAATCCGCAGAGCTACAGAGTTTGCCAGGAGCGACCCGGAGCGGTTCGCCGCATATATTCAGCAAAAGCAATCTACTGAGGTGGCAAAGGAGATCCGGGGGTTGGAACGGGAATTGTCCACGATGCGGAAACGGGATGGCGAACTGGATGTAGTGTTCAAGCGGATGTATGAGGACAGCGCCTTGGGACGGGTGAGCAATGAGCAGTTCCGTTTGCTGTCTGAGGCATACTCCAAGGAGAAAGCGCAGCTGGCCGAAGCCATCCCTGCCACGGAGGAGCGCCTGGAGAAACTACGCAGTAGCATGGCCAACGCCAAGAACTTCATCGCCAAGGCCAGAAAGTTCACCGACATGACGGAACTGACCCCGGAACTGCTCCGCACCTTTGTGGCGAAAATCATCGTGTATGAGAAAGAGGTCAAATACTCCAAGCACGCACCGCAGAAGATCCACATCTGTTTTCGGGACTTCAACCTCAACGAGACAGACGATATGCTTCTATGCGGAGAGACAACAGAAAAGGCAGACAGTACAATTGCACTGCCTGCCTAATCCGAGGACACGCTTCAAGGTACCCCTATCAGGAGTAGCGCAACGCCGTCTCTTATTTGTTATTTTCGGTTGCTCTTAATGAGATATTCGTGATACCTTAACGATATCTTAGCGTTACCTTAGCGACAATGTATGTTATAATAGCGTCATCAAAAGGAGGGGAGGGCGGCTATGACCGGTAAACAAGCCCGCCGGAGACAGTTGCTGCGGACCATTGGCCTGCGCTTTTCCGGCATGGATGTGCTGAAAGCACTGGGACTCTACCTGGTAGCCGTTATGTGCTGTCTGCTGCTGCGCAGCTTCGATATGCACAACGACACCAGCTACGTAGCCATGATCTTTCTGCTGGATGTGTTCCTTACCGCCTACTGGACGGACGGCTATCTGCTGGGCATCATCATGGCGGTGGTGGGGATGTTCAGCGTGGACATCATCTTTACCTACCCCTTCTGGCATATCAGCTTTACGCTGACGGGCTTTCCGCTGACGTTTCTGGTGATGATGACCATCTCCATCCTGACCGCTACCGTTACCAGCCGGGCCAAGCAGACCGAGCAGGTGCGCCGGGAGGCCGACCGCGAAAAGATGTATGCCGACCTGCTGCGCGCCGTGTCTCACGACATCCGCACGCCGCTGACCGGTATCGTGGGCGCCACCAACGTTCTGCTGGAGCAGGACGGCGGACTGACGCAGGAGCAGCGCCAGCAGCTGCTGCGATCCACCAACGAGGACGCCCAGTGGCTCATCCGCATTGTAGAGAATTTGCTGTCCATCACACGCATAAGCTCTGAGGAGGCTAAGGTCAAGAAAGAGCCGGAGCCGGCGGAGGAGGTCATCGAGTCCGCCGTGGCCAAGACCCACAAGCACTACCCGGAGGTGGATATCCGTGTCCATCTGCCGGATGAGCTGATGATGGTGCCCATGGATCCCCTGCTGATGGAGCAGGTACTGGTGAACCTGATGGAGAACGCCGTCATCCACGGCGAGACCCACCATATCGACGTGACCCTGTCCAGCGAGGGCAACTGCGCGGTGTTCACTGTGGCGGACGACGGCCGCGGCATTCCCCAGCACCTGCTGCCCCGGCTGTTCGACGGCTCCGCCCGCAGCGACCGCAGCAGTGACGGCAAGCGCAGCATGGGAATTGGTCTGTCCGTGTGCCGCACCATTGTGCTGGCCCACGGCGGTGTGATACGGGGAGACAACAGACAGGAGGGCGGCGCGGTCTTCACCGTGACCCTGCCCATGAAAGGAGAAAACGATGAAGATTAAAGACAAAGTCCTGATCGTGGAGGATGAGCAGTCCATCAGCAACTTTATCTCCATGATCCTCACCGCCAACGGCTTCGACACCATTATTGTCCGCACCGGCGAGGAGGCCCTGACCATGATCGCCTCCCATTGCCCGGACATGATCGTCCTGGACCTGGGCCTGCCCGATATGGACGGCATGGAGGTGCTGAAATCTGTCCGCAAGTGGTCCAATCTGCCGGTGGTGGTGGTTTCTGCCCGGAATCACGAGCACGATAAGGTGGAGGCGTTGGATTACGGCGCGGATGATTACCTGGTCAAGCCCTTCGGAACGTCGGAGCTTCTGGCGCGCATCCGCACGGCCATTCGTCACACCCGCACGGCCCTGCCCAATGGGGAGATTGCCCAATCCGGCAAGTTTACCACCGGCGAGCTGACCATCGACTATGACAAGCACCAGGTGCTGCTTCGGGGCGAAAACGCCAAGCTCACGGTGAATGAATACAAAATCGTAGCGCTGCTGGGCAAATACGCCGGCAAGGTGCTGACCTATGACTTTATCATCCGGGAGCTATGGGGCCCCAAGGCCAAGACGGATAATCAGATCCTCCGGGTGAACATGGCCAATATCCGCCGTAAGATAGAGAAGAATCCCGGCCAGCCGGAGTATATCTTCACAGAGGTAGGCGTGGGCTACCGTATGCGCGAGGACGACTAAAACTCCTTTCTTAACAAAGATAAAGGGCAGCGAAAATCGCTGCCTTTTTTCACGCCCTTGCCGTCATGCCAAGGGCTGCTTGCACATATAATAAGAGCAGAAATCGTGATAAGTTTCACAAAAGGAATTTTTATAGAAGGGAGGTTTCGCCAAAGGAGCATAAATCCGTAAGCATCTGATTAAGGAAACTCCGCAACGCGTTAAAACGGCGCTAAGGAGGGGCGAAATCTATTTACAGCTGGAAACGGAAATGATAAGGTGCAAGTAGACCTCTTTGGAGAGAGGACAAACAACTTTAAAGGAGAGAAAACTATGGAAGAAAGAAAAGGCTTTGGATCCAATTTTGGATTTCTGATGGCCGCCGTTGGCTCGGCAGTCGGCCTGGGTAACATCTGTCTCTTATACACATCTGACGCTGCCGACGAATAGCCTTGTG
>ENA-OYXR01001055-OYXR01001055.1-human-gut-metagenome-genome-assembly--contig:-NODE-1055-length-10431-cov-6.000096_pt1 | contig 10431 bp, 8 predicted proteins | sample MGYA00243241_ERZ653431 | MGnify/ENA primary metagenome ERZ653431 (study PRJEB26926, sample SAMN06165182) | human gut metagenome | biome: ENVO:00009003; feature: ENVO:2100002; material: ENVO:00002003... | reverse complement strand
ATGTCTTAGGGTCTCGTGGGCTCGGAGATGTGTATAAGAGACAGGGGTGAAGGCGGATTGTGCCTCGGCTGCGCAGAATGCCATTATGTGTCTTAACGGCACATACCCTTTTTGTCAGCAACCCTTGTTCGGCAACTGCCATATTATTTGTTTCGTGAAACCTGTTTTATGGACAGCTACCTCCGGGGAGGATTTTTATATTTTACGCCTCAAGGCTCGACGGATACTGCTCCAGCAGAGAGACGTTCGGGAGTTCTGCGCCGAAGCGGGCCATGCTGCGTTCGCATTTGCGGCGGATGCCGCAGACGTCCTTTTCGTCGACCGGAATGTGATAAATATAGTTTTTCACTGCCGCCTCCAGCAGCAGCTCCCGCGTCTCGGGATGGGACAGATACTGCCCGTTCCAGAACGCCGCGTCCGCCCGGCGGCCATGCAGAATGGCGCGGTGGCGTTCCGTGTCGATCTGCGCGTCGGCAGTCACATAAATGCTTTTTCCGGCAGCGGAGATCCAGTATACAGCGTGCGGGGCTTCGGCCATACCCGGAACGGGGATGTGCGGAAAGCGGCTGCATTCGACCGTAAACGGGCCAAGCTGCATCATCAGGCGCTCCGGCGTGTTCGGCTGCAGAAGGAAAACCGGCGCGCCGCAGGCCGCGCGGAGCTGCTCCGCGCGGCTGGCGCTGTAATGGTCGGGGTGCGCGTGGGTAAACAGGACGCCGCAGACGGCGTCATAGGGCGGCTCGCCTGCCAGCATTTTCGCAAAGACTTCAGGCGGCAGGCCGTAATAGCAGCGGAACTGCTTGTTGAGCGCGTCGATCAGGAGCGCGCTCCCATCCTGCTCCAGCACAAGGCCGCAGCTGCTGACGAGTGTGATCCTCATTGCAGCAGCTCCAGAAATTCCTGTTCGGACAGGACCGGGATGCCCAGCTCGTTGGCCTTTTTCAGCTTGCTGCCCGCGTTTTCGCCCGCGACGACATACGTCGTCTTTTTCGAGACGGACGAGGCGGCCTTGCCGCCGAGGCTTTCGATCTTCTCCGTCGCCTCCTCGCGCGTGAAGAGGCTCAGCGCGCCGGTCAGCACGAAGGTCTTTCCCGCAAAGCGGGTGTCCGTGATCCGGTTGGTCGACAGGAAGTTCACGCCAGCCTCGCGCAGACGCTCAATGAGGTCCTGCGACTGCGGGCTTGCAAAATAGTCGAGAATGTTCTGCGCCGTCGTCTCGCCGATATCAGGCACGGCAGTCAGGTCTTCAAGCGCCGCGTTCTGCAGCGCGTCGAGGCTGCCGAATGTAGCAGCCAGCACCTTGGCCGCCTTGCTGCCGACCTGCCGGATACCGAGGGCGCACAGAAGGCGGGGCAGATCGTTCTGCTTGCTGGCTTCGATGGCCGCTTCCAGATTCGCGGCGGATTTTTTTCCCTGACCGGGAAGCTCGGCAAACGCGGCGTAGTCCAGCCGGTAGAGGTCGGCGGGATTGGACACCATCTTCTGCTCGATCAGCTGATCGAGGATCGCGCTGCCGAGGCCGTCGATGTTCATGGCCTCGCGCGAAACGAAATGCGCAAGATTGCGCGACAGCTGCGCGGGGCACTCCGCGCCGGTGCAGCGCAGAGCCGCGCCGTCCTCATCGCGCACGACGGGCGCGCCGCAGACGGGGCATTTGTCCGGCAGGTGATAGGGCTGCGCGCCCTCAGGGCGCCTGGCGAGCACGACCTCGAGAATTTCCGGGATGATCTCGCCTGCTTTCCGGATCTTGACGGTATCGCCGATGCGGATGTCCTTATCCGTAATAAAATCCTGATTGTGAAGCGTCGCGGCGGTGACGGTCGTCCCGGCCAGATGCACGGGAGCGACGATGGCGCGGGGCGTGAGAACGCCCGTGCGGCCCACCTGCACGACGATATCCTCCAATACCGTCTCCTTGACCTCGGGCGGGTATTTGAAGGCTGCAGCCCAGCGCGGGAATTTGGCCGTGCTGCCAAGACGGGCGCGGCCCGCAAGGCTGTTGAGCTTCATAACGGCCCCGTCGATATCATACGGCAGGTCATAGCGCGTTTCGCCAAGCTCGGCGATCAACTGCTCCGCTTTGTCCATATCGCGGCAGAGCGTATAGGGAATGACCTTGAATTTCAAATTTCGCAGATAGTCCAGCGTCTCGCTGTGGGTCTGAAATTCCGCGCCCTCTGCCAGCTGCAGATTGAAAACCAGAATGTCCAGCCTGCGCTTGGCCGCGATGCCGGGGTCCAGCTGGCGCAGGGAGCCCGCCGCCGCGTTGCGCGGGTTGGCAAAGAGCGGCTTTCCGAGCTTTTCCTGCTCGGCGTTGAGCGCCTCGAAGCTGGCGCGGGGCATAAAGACCTCGCCGCGCACGATCAGACGGGCGGGCGCGTGCTCCAGCGTCATGGGGATGGAGCGGATGGTCTTGAGATTTTCCGTTACATCCTCGCCGATCAGGCCGTCGCCGCGCGTTGCGCCGCGGACGAACTGTCCGTCGACATATTCCAGCGCGACGGAGAGACCGTCGACCTTCGGCTCGACGGAGTATTCCGCGTCCGGCTCCTCCTCGCGCACGTGCGCGTCAAAGTCGCGCAGCTCGTCATAGGAAAACACGTCCTGCAGGCTTTCCAGCGGGACGGCGTGGCGCACCTTGACAAATTCGCTCAGCGCCTGCCCGCCGACGCGGCGCGTCGGACTGAGGGGCGAGGCGTACTGCGGGTACTGCGCCTCCAGTTCTTCCAATCTGCGCAGCTTGTGGTCATAGTCATAATCGCTCATTTCGGGGTTGTCGAGCACGTAGTAAAGATATCCGGCGTGTTCCAGCTCCCGTGTGAGCTGTTCAATTTCCTGTTTCGGTTCCATATTGTTCCCAGCCTTCCGTTGTAGTCAGATGTCCCAGGTTTACGTACGTTTCAGGCACTGTGCCGACGATCACGGTCTGCGCGAGCATGACGTCGCTGTCCACGTCGACCGTCTCATAGCCGACGGTCGTCAGGATGGTCAGGCTGATGGTGAATTTCACCTTCAGCGTCTGCAGCGTCTGGTTGATCCCGGCTGCGGTAAAATCCGAAAAAAAGTCAGCGTTCGACATGGTGAGGCTGACGGCCTTGACCGGCAGCTCCGGGCCGGTTCCGGCCAATAGATCCGGCAGCAGGAGGTTCCCGAGTGGGATGCCCATCTGCTGCGTGTTGATCTGCGCGACAAGAGTATCCAGAAGTTCCAGCACCTCGACCTTGAGGCGCTCGACCTGCGTCATGTCGGTGCGAAGCGCGGTGATATGGCCCTCCACGTCTTTTTCCAGCACGATCACGCGGGAAAAATCCGTGTCGCCCCTGCGGAGCATTTCGCTGACGGCCTCTATGATGGCGTTCGACGCGGCGTTGACCGCCTGATTGCGCGCAAGCTCGCGGATATACGGTGACAAATGCAGCTCCACGAGCAGAACCAGCCCCGTCAGCACGAGCAGCGGGACGATCAGAAGCAGTCTTCTGCGTCTTCGTTTTTTCCGGCTCATCTCCATACACCCCCAGCATAGCCTATGCCGGGGTCATGGAAAGATTACAGCTTTTTCATGTGCTGGCTTGCCGTGTTTGCCATAAGGCGCTTCGTGCCGACGCCGTCGAACGCGATCTCGAGCAGCGCGTCGGCGCCCATGGGCAGGACCGTCAGGATCATGCCCCGGCCAAATGCCTTGTGCTGCACCATCTCCCCGGCCGCGAAGCTGACCTTCGGGGCCGGCTTCGGCTGCGTGTGGACGGAATAGTCCTTCTGCGGCTTTGGGCGCGTGGGGATCTGCGAAAAATCATTATACTCGTCGCCGTAGATGCTGACGCGGCCAAACGAGCCGTACTGCCGGGGGGCCTGCTGCGAATAGCTGGGCTTCGGCGCGCCGACGCGCTTGACGGATTCCGCTGGAAGCTCGTCTACAAAGCGGGAGGGCAGGTTCGTCGTGGTGCGTCCATAGAGCATACGCTGCCGGGCGTAGGAAATGACGAGGTTCTGCTTGGCTCTGGTGATGGCGACGTAGCACAGGCGGCGCTCCTCTTCCAGCTCCTCCGGCTCGCTCAGGCAGCGGTTCGACGGGAACAGCCCCTCTTCAAAACCCGTGAGAAATACATTCGGGAATTCCAGACCCTTGGCCGCGTGCATCGTCATCATCACGACGGCGTCCGCGTCCGGGTCATACTGCTCAATATCCGTGTAGAGGGCAATTTCCTCCAAAAAGCCCGCCAGCGTGGGCGTATCGGTGTTTTCCATGTAGGCAAGGATGCTGGATTTCAGCTCGCGGACGTTTTCGGCGCGGGTGCGCGCTTCGACATCGTCCTTTTCCTCGAGCATTTTCAGATAGCCGGTGCGGAGCATGACCTCCTCATAGAAGTCCGGCAGAGAAAGCGTCGTCAGAAGCTCGGCGCATTCCTCGATCACGACCGTGAAGGCCATGAGCTTCGCGGCGGACTTTTCAAGGCTCGGATAGCTGTACGGGTCGGAGACGACCGTGTAGAGCGGCACGCCTGCCGCAGCCGCCTGCCGCTGCGCCATTTCGAGCGTTTTGCCGCCGATGCCGCGCGGCGGGTTATTGATGATGCGCTGCAATCTCAGCTCGTCTGCGCGGTTATTGATCACGCACAGATAGGCCAGCATATCCTTGACCTCGGCGCGGTCAAAGAAGCGTGTACCGCCGATGATGCGGTACGGGATGCCGCTGCGCTTGAACGCGTTTTCCACCGCGTTCGACTGCGCGTTCGTGCGGTAGAGCACGGCGAAATCCTTGAAATTCTTCCCCTTGGACATGGAGATAATGCGGCTGGAAATGTAATTGGCCTCATCCGACTCGCTTGCCGCCTCGTAGACCGTGATGCGGTCGCCCGCAGCGTTCTGCGTCCAGAGCTTTTTGCCCTTGCGCCCCCGGTTGTGCGAGATGACGGCGTTGGCCGCGTTCAAAATGGCCTGCGTGGAGCGGTAGTTCTGCTCCAGGCGGATGACACGTGCGCCCTTGAACTGCTTTTCAAAGGAAAGAATGTTCTCGATAGTCGCGCCGCGGAATTTGTAGATGGACTGGTCGTCGTCGCCGACGACGCAGATGTTTTCATACCCGCCCGCAAGCAGCGCTGTCAGCTGATACTGCAGCTGGTTCGTGTCCTGATACTCGTCGATCATGACGTAGTGGAACTTGCGCTGGTAATACGTCCGCACGTCCTCAAACTGCTCAAGCAGCTCGACGGTCTTGAGGATGATATCGTCAAAGTCCAGCGCGTTGGCCTCGTGCAGGCGCTTTTCGTATTCGGCGTAGAGCTGCGCGATGCGGTCCATGCGGTAATCGCCGGACTTTCCGGCGTGTTTGGAAAACTGCTCCGGCCCCTGCCGCTTGTCCTTGGCCTTGCTGATGACGGAAAGCGCCAGACGCGGCGGGAGGGATTTTTCGTCCAGCCCGAAGTCCTTCAGAATGTCCTTCATGACCCGCTCGGAATCGCTCGTGTCATAGATCGTGAAGCGGCCTGTGTAGCCGTCCAGGCGGCCAATTTCCCGGCGCAGAATACGGCAGCAGGCAGCGTGGAACGTCATGGCCCAGACGTCCATGGCGTAGTCGCCCAGCAGCGCCTGCAGTCTGGCCTTCAATTCATTTGCGGCCTTGTTGGTGAATGTGATGGCCAGAATCGACCACGGCGCGGCGGGCCGGAGCGCGCACAGGCGCTCGGCCTGCTGCTGCATGGCGGGATCGCGCGTTTTGAGGTAGTCCTCGAGATATGTAACGTCTTCCTCCGTGATATACTCCGGAATTTCATTCGAGTCGGAGCCTTCGCCGAAGGCGATGAGATTGGCGATGCGGTTGATGAGAACGGTCGTCTTGCCGCTGCCCGCACCGGCCAGCAGCAGCAGCGGCCCCTGCGTTGTAAGAACGCCCTCGCGCTGCATCTCGTTCAGGTTCTGAAAGCGCGCAGCGATCACAGCACGGCGCGCGGATAAGAACCGGGCTTCAAATGTCTGTTCCATAGCTTCCCCTTACGGGCAATGTCGTCGATTTAAGACCGCATTCTATACGAAACCCCGGTAAAAAACGGACGCAGCTGGTAGGGGCGGGGCTCTGCTCCGCCCGATGGGCAGCCGCAAATCCGTATGGTGCCCTGTAGGGGCCGATGCCTACATCGGCCCGGCAGAATGCACCGATTTTACGGTAGTCTGCGGCAAATTCGTAACTTCCAAACGGGCCGATGTGGGCATCGGCCCCTACAATCACACAAGCAAGTGCCTGCGTATTCGCCGAAGATTTTCGATTATCCGGTGCGTCCCGCAGGGCGGAGCAGAGCCCCGCCCCTACCAACCTTGTTCGAGGTTTCGTCGTGTTTGCGTGACAGGACACAGTATCAAGTGGTATGACATTGCCTTTTCAATAAACTACGGATATTCTACCGCATTTTGCCCGGTTTGTCGACATCAAAAAAATGTTCGAAGCCGTTCCAGCGCCTTCTTTTCGATGCGGCTGACCTGCACCTGCGACACACCGATGAGGCCCGCGACGCGCTGCTGGGTCAGGCTGTGGTAATAGCGGAGCTGGATGACGAGCCGTTCCTTGTCGTTCAGGCGGGCAAGCGCCTCCTGCAGGGCCATGCGTTCGAGCAGCTTTTCCTCCATGCCGTCTGTACACAGGACATCCTCGAGGGAGAAGCCCTCCTCGCCGGTCTGGCGCTGGATGGACTCGGTCGCGCTGGTGGCGGTTTCGGCAGCCGCGATCTCCTCCGGCGAAAGGCCCAGCGCCTCAGACAGCTCGGATACCGTCGGGTCGCGGCCGAAATCGCCGGTCAGGCGCTCACGGGCCTTTTTGATGGCGGCGGCGCGCTCTTTCACGCTGCGGCTGACCTTGACCGCGCCGTCGTCGCGCAGAAAGCGGCGGATCTCTCCGGCAATTTTGGGGACGGCGTAGGTCGAAAACTGCGTGCCGTAGGCGGTATCAAAGCCCTCGACCGCCTTTAAAAAGCCGACGCAGCCGAGCTGGAACAGATCGTCCGGCTCTACGCCGCGGCCAAAATACCGCCGGGCGATCGACCAGATGAGGCCCGTGTTTTCCGTCACGAGCCGTTCGGACGCGTCCCGGTCGCCCTGCTGGGAGCGCCGGATGAGCGTGATGGTGTCGCTCAAGCGATTTTCCTCCGCTGCACGATCCTGCGCTTCATATGTACCGTCGTGCCCTTGCCGGGCCTTGACGTGACCTGAAGCGAGGTCATGAAGCTCTCCATGATCGTAAAGCCCATGCCGCTGCGCTCCGGGCCGCCGGTCGTGAACATGGGCGCGCGGGCCTTTTCCACATCCTCCATGCCGCAGCCCTTGTCGCGGATGACGATATCCAGCACGTTCTCCGGCAGAATGCGGCAGCGGATGGTCACGGTGCCGAGGCAGTCGCGGTAGGCATGGACGATGCAGTTGGTCACGGCCTCGGACACCGCGGTCTTGATATCGTTCAGCTCCTCGAGATTGGGGTCGAGCTGGGCGGCGAAGCACGCGACTGCCGCGCGGGCAAAGGATTCGTTCGAGGACCGGCTGGGGAAGGTCAGCGTCATTTCATTTTCAGCTTTCATGGACAAGGCTCCTTTCGTCTTCCAGAGTTGCTATGCGCTCAATGCCGGAGGCCTTGAGCACCTTCATCGGCTGCGGCGGAACGCTTCGGAGAATGACCTCGCCGCGCAGCTGCCGCATCCGGCGCACGCAGGAGATCACGATGGCGATCCCGCTAGAGTCCATAAACGTGACCTCCCTGAAATCCAGCACGCACACGCGCGGCAGATAGAGGTCGATTTTGTTGCCCAGGACGCGCATGATATCCTTCGCGCTGTGGTGGTCAATTTCGCCGCGCAGCGCGACGGTCAGATGCTTGTCCTGCAAAAAGCTTGTAAGATTCATTTGTTCGCCTCCAAAATAGAAAATGGACACACAGGGCTTTTTCCTGTGTGTCCATTATAGAAGCTTTTACGCGCGGGTTTTGTCAAAGGGATTACCGGCGCAGACGCTTTTCACTTTCTTCGAGCTGCGCAAGCAGGGCGCGGTTCTTTTCGAGCTTTTCGCGCTGCTCGGCCACGACCTTTTCCGGTGCGCGGGAGACAAACGCTTCGTTTGAAAGCTTGCCCTCGAACATGGCGATCTGCTTGAGGCAGTTCGCCTTTTCCTTTTCGATGCGGGCCAGCTCCTTCTCGAAGTCGATCAGCTCCTCCAGCGGAATATAGAGCTTGGCGTCGTTCGTGACGACGCAGACCATGTTCTCGTGGCCCTCGGGATCCGAATCGCAGATGATGACCTGATCGGCGTAGGCCAGACGGCAGATAAAGCCCGTGCCCTGCCGGAAGATCTCGCCCTTATCGGACACGACGTAGAGCGTGCTCTTCTTCGACGGCGGGACGTTCATCTCCGCGCGGCGGTTGCGGATGGAACGGATGGCGTTCATGACGGACTCCATATGTGCCGCCTCGACGGAGAAGTTCAGATTCTCGTCGTACTTCGGCCAGTCAGCCAGCATGAGGAACCTGCCCTCGTGCGGGATGGCCTGCCAGATTTCCTCGGTGATGAACGGCATGAACGGGTGCAGGAGGCGCAGGAACTGGTCAAGCACATACACCAGCACCTTCTGCGCGGCCAGCTTGCTCTTTTCGTCCTCGCCATACAGTCTTGCCTTGGTCAGCTCGATATACCAGTCGCAGTACGTGTCCCAGATGAAGTCATAGACCTTGGCGGAGGCCACGCCCAGCTCGTACGCATCCATATTCTCCGTGACTTCTTTGATGAGCGTATTGAGCTTGGACAGCACCCATTTGTCCTCGATCTCCAGGTCGGCGGCATCCGGAAGGCCGTTTTCTTCGACGGTCAGGTTCATGAGCACATAGCGGCTCGCGTTCCAGATTTTGTTGGCGAAATTGCGCATGGCCTCGCACTTTTCGACGTAGAAGCGCATATCGTTGCCGGGCGAGTTGCCGGTGATGAGGTTGAAGCGCAGCGCGTCTGCGCCGTATTTCTCAGCCATCTCCAGCGGATCGATGCCGTTGCCGAGGGACTTGGACATCTTGCGGCCCTTATCGTCGCGGACAAGGCCGTGGATGAAGACGGTCTTGAACGGCTCCTTTTTCATCTGCTCCATGCCGGAGACGACCATGCGCGCCACCCAGAAGAAGATGATATCATAGCCCGTGACCATATCGGTCGTCGGGTACCAGTATTTGAGGTCTTCCGAATTCAGATCGGGCCAGCCGAGCGTGGAGAACGGCCACAGGCCGGACGAGAACCAGGTGTCGAGCACGTCCTCGTCGCGGGTCAGCTTCGTGCAGCCGCATTTTTCGCACTTCGTCGGGTCTTCGCGGCTGACATTGATATGGCCGCATTCGTCACAGTACCACGCGGGGATCTGATGGCCCCACCAGAGCTGGCGGGAGATGCACCAGTCGTGCACGTTTTCCATCCAGTTGAGATACGTCTTGGAGAAGCGCTCCGGAACGAATTTGATCGTGCCGTCCTTCACGACGCGGATGGCCTCTTCTGCCAGCGGCTTCATCTTGACGAACCACTGCGCGGAAATGAGCGGCTCGACATCGTTGTGGCAGCGGTAGCAGGTGCCGACATTGTGGGAATACGGCTCGGTCTTGACCAGATACCCCTGCTCTTCGAGGTCCTTTACCAGGGCCTTGCGGCATTCGTAGCGGTCCATGCCGTTGTACTTGCCGCCGTTTTCGTTGATATGGCCGTCGTCGGCGATGACGCGGATAACGTCGAGGTTATGGCGCAGGCCGACCTCAAAGTCGTTGGGGTCGTGCGCCGGGGTCATTTTGACCGCGCCGGTGCCGAAGCCGATCTCGCAGTATTCATCGCCCACGATGGGAATCTCGCGGTTCATGATGGGCAGGATACAGGTCTTGCCGATGAGGTGCTTGAACTTTTCGTCGTTCGGGTTGACGGCCACGCCGGTGTCGCCCATCATGGTTTCCGGGCGGGTCGTGGCGACGACGATATCGCCGGAGCCGTCAGAGAGCGGATAGCGGATATACCAGAGATGGCCGGGCTTGTCGACATACTCGACCTCCGCGTCGGAGAGGGCCGTCAGGCAGTGCGGGCACCAGTTGATGATGCGGCTGCCCTTGTAGATCAGGCCCTTGTCGTACATCTCGCAGAAGGCCTCACGCACGGCTTTGGAGCAGCCCTCGTCCATGGTGAAGCGGCTGCGCGACCAGTCGCAGCTGACGCCGAGCTTGCGCTGCTGTTCGACGATGCGGCTGCCGTACTTTTCCTTCCACGCCCAGACGCGCTCGAGAAATTTTTCGCGGCCAAGGTCATAGCGGGTCTTGCCCTCCTTGACGCGCAGCTCCTCCTCGACCTTGATCTGGGTGGCGATACCGGCGTGGTCCGTACCGGGAAGCCACAGGGCGCTGTCTGTCTCTTATACACATCTGACGCTGCCGACGAATAGCCTTG
>ENA-OYXR01001052-OYXR01001052.1-human-gut-metagenome-genome-assembly--contig:-NODE-1052-length-10442-cov-13.599596_pt1 | contig 10442 bp, 6 predicted proteins | sample MGYA00243241_ERZ653431 | MGnify/ENA primary metagenome ERZ653431 (study PRJEB26926, sample SAMN06165182) | human gut metagenome | biome: ENVO:00009003; feature: ENVO:2100002; material: ENVO:00002003... | reverse complement strand
GTATGAATATGAAAGAGAACAGTCTGAGTCATATTCATATGGTAAAAGATGATTTGCTTGGCGAACAGGATTGGAAAGGCAATCTGGATATTCTGAACATCGTGATGATCGGGCTGGCGAAGGAGATACCACCTAGAGAAGAAAAATATGAACTGCATCGATTACTTGGAACGCTATTGTCACAGACAATGACGGCGGAACAGAAATTAAAGCTGATGAAACAAGAGTATGACATACCGGTAGACAGACGCAGTATAAGGGAAGAGGTGAAGATCATGTGCAATCTGAGTGAAGGCGTAGAAGAAATGGGATATGCAAAGGGCGAAGCCGCTGGAAAATCGGAGATTATCCTCAAAATGCATAAGAAAGGCTACTCCTTAGAGCAGATCATGGATGTAACCGATATGAGTGAAGCGGAAATTAAGGCAATCATAGGATAAGAGCATAAGCAGAACGGATAACATGTATATTTTAGTAGAAGTCCAGATATGGCAGAAATGCTGTATTTGGACTTTTTTCGTTGAAATATAAATTAATAAGAAAAAATGAGAAAAGGCAGGCTAAGAGCTCCGGCAAAATTTCCATGCATAGACTTGCAAAGCAGGACATATAAATAATGGTATAGAGATTGACAAGGGTAAAGATAGAGCCGAAAAATGACATTGTGAAGGGAGCGGTGAGATGAGAGGACAAAGATGGCTGCGTATTCTGGCAGGGGTGTTGACTGTGGTAGTTGGGCTGAGTTTGTTTGCCGGATGCAGTTTTTATAAGGTGAAAGAAGATGGTGAAGCGCTGACTTACGATATCTGTGACGACACCATGCTGCCGGAGGAGTTGCTGAGCGTCATTAACAGCAAAAAAGAAGAACCGTTTAATCTGACATATTCAAACAACACTTACACATATATTGTGATCTGCAGCGGCAGGCAGAATCGGGATGATGTTGGCGTGGTTGTAGATAAGATGTATATGGATGAAAATGCTATTTACATCGAATCGGTTCTTAGGCAGACGGCGACACCATCAGATGCAGTAAGTAAGGATACGGTATCGTATCCATATATAGTTCTTCGGATCGCACGGACAACGACACCGGTTGTATTTAAAAATTAGAAAATAGTATGGGGGTATCATATGGAACTTGTAAAAAATAAACTCAGTACAACGATTTTAAAGACTTCTAAGTATTCGCAGTTTACGATCAATGATGATTTTAATGTACCGGATGCAAAAGACGATATGGAACGGATCATTGCAAGTACAGGAAATGTCCTTTTAGATGATGTAGAGACATTGGAGAATAAGGTGCGGATATCAGGAACAGTTGTATTTAAAGTCCTGTATCAGACAGTTGGTGAAGATGTTCGGTTTGAAACCTATGAGGGTGATGTTCCATTTGAGGAATCCATCAATATGGATGGCATACTTGCCGGTGATAAGGTCGATGTCAGCTGCGTGCTGGAAGATCTGTACATAACCATGATCAATTCAAGAAAATTTGAAGTTCGCGGTCTGGTTGGCATGAAACTGTGGGCTATGGATTCCGTAGAGCTGTCCGGGGCAACCGGATTGTTAAACGGATCGGGAATCGAATGCAGGAATGAGCAGATTCCATTTACAAATAATGTGGCATCTGTAAAAGATATATTGAAGGTAAAAGAAGATTTCGAGATCGCTGCCAATAAACCAAACATCGGTCGGGTGCTTTGGAGCCGGGTGTCCTTCTATGGCATCGAGACAAAGGTTGTAGATGGGGGAATAAATATGAAAGGACAGATGGACCTGTTTGTAATCTATCTGGCGGAGGAGCCCGGCGTACCGATGCAGTATCTGAATGAGAGCCGGGAATTTGAAGGCCTGATCCCTTGCGAAGAAGCAAATGAAGGAATGATCCTGGATGACCGCATCACGATGGGAAAAGGAGAAGTCAGTGTGCGTGCTGACAATGACGGAGAAGACCGTGTGCTTCAGGTTGAATATAATCTCCATACAGATATGAAGATTTACGAAGATATGGAGCTTTCTATCATCGGGGATATGTTCTCTCCGTCGGCAAATGTAGAAACGATCTGTGAACAGTTTCCATTTGAGAATCTTCAGATAAAAAATAATGCCAAGACAAAGGTCGTACATAAAGAGCGAATCAAGAGCAGCTTCCCGAAGATCCTGCAGATCGTATATGCAACCGGAACAGTTGAGATCGATGAGGTAAAAGCAGGAGAGGACAGCATTGATATATCAGGTGCGGTAAAAGCTGAAATACTCTATGTATCAGCAGAGGATAGCAAGCCGTTACAGCAGATTGAAACGGCGATACCATTCAATTATCAAGTGGAATCCGTACCATTTGTCAATCAGGATTCAATCCGTATCAATCCATCCGTTGACCAGATTACAGCCCAGATGTTGAATTCCGATGAGGTGGAGATCAAGGCGGTGATCAATATGAATGTTACGGTATTTGCACCGGGTTCTGTGGACGTCATTACCGATATGAATATTCTGCCGATCGACTGGAATAAGAAGGCAGCCATGCCGGGTATGGTTGGATATGTTGTAAAAGAAGGCGACAGTATCTGGTCCATTGCCAAAGAATATTTTTCCAGCCTGGATTCCATCCGAACCATCAACCATCTGGAAAGCGATGAGGTAACACCGGGTGAAAAATTATTAATTGTAAAATGTTAGCAATATAAAAATCCCCGCCCGTCTCCGGCACGATGGTGGGTAGTGTTTTCAACATCAGTGGAACTTTCGTTATGAGATTCATGCTAACTGTCAGCATCAAGCCCATGTCTGAGCCTGATAAGGCAAGTTTGGGCGACTGCTGACAAATAGTTGCATGAAGCGAATAGAAAGTGCAACGAGTTGAAACACTACCCACCATCGTGCCGGAGACGGGCGGGGGTTTATTTTTCAATCCAAAATCTTCGTGCAAATCCTATTGAAAAATGTTATCATCTGTATATGAGGTATTGATAAAAATTCCCAACAATGGGGCAAAGCACGGAGGGTAATACATGCTGGAACAATCTTACTACGATGAGGCTGATAAGATTATTGCTGCATATGGGACAGAGCCAAGATTTCTGATCCCGATCATTCAGGATATTCAGAGCGAATATAAGTATCTTCCGCCGGAATTATTACGATATGTGGCGGACAAACTGAATGTTACAGAGGCAAAAGCTTACAGCGTAGCAACATTCTATGAGAACTTTTCATTTGATGCAAAAGGAAAGTTCATTCTTAAGGTGTGCGATGGAACCGCATGCCATGTCAGAAAATCCATGGATATCTTAAATCAATTGTATAAAGAACTTGGATTGTCAAAAGAGAAACACACAACAGATGATATGATGTTCACATTAGAGACAGTATCATGTCTTGGCGCATGCGGACTCGCACCGGTCATGACGGTAAACGATGTTGTTCATCCGGCTATGACACCGGAGAAGGTAACTGCATTGATAGCAGAATTGAAGGAGGGTGCGGATGAATAGAATAACAAATGTATCGGAGCTTGACGCAGCAGTAAAACAGGCAGAAACGATGCTGCATGCAGATTCGCACAGGATTCTTGTCTGTGCAGGAACAGGATGTCTGGCGGGTGGCTCTCAGAAAATATACGACCGGTTCTGCGAGATGGCGAAGCAGTCGGAGGGCGTGAAGGTAGAATTTGTCCCGGAGGCAGAGTATACAGTTATAAAAGAAGCCTGTCATGTCGGCGTGAAGAAAAGCGGCTGTCATGGATTTTGCGAGATGGGGCCGCTTGTGCGAATCGAGCCATATAATTATATCTACATAAAAGTAAAGGAAGAAGATTGCGAGGAGATCTTCAACGAGACGATCCTGCACGGAAGACCGGTAGAGCGTCTGATGTATCACAAGGATGGTGTTGTCTATAGACAGCAGGAGGAGATCCCATTTTATAAGAAACAGACCAGACTGGTACTGAAAAACTGCGGACATATCGATGCAGAAAATATCAATGAATATCTTGCGGTCGGTGGATATCAGGCACTTCGTAAGGTGTTATTTACCATGGAGCCTTCGGAGGTTATTCAGGTCATCAGTGACTCCAATCTGCGTGGACGTGGAGGCGGTGGTTTTCCGACCGGATACAAATGGCAGCAGGTTGCCAGACAGGCGGAGAAGATCCGATATGTTGTCTGCAATGGTGATGAGGGAGATCCGGGTGCGTTCATGGATCGAAGCGTGATGGAAGGCGATCCGCATAAGATGTTAGAGGGTATGATCATTGCTGCATATGCGGTTGGTGCGCAGGAGGGATATGTCTATGTAAGAGCAGAATATCCGCTGGCAGTCAGCCGTTTGAAGACAGCGATCGCACAGGCAGAGGAAGCGGGCTTCCTTGGTGAGAATATCTTAGGCTCTGGTTTCTCTTTCCATATACATATCAATCGTGGTGCGGGAGCATTTGTCTGCGGAGAAGGAAGTGCGCTCACGGCATCGATCGAGGGACAGCGCGGAATGCCGAGAACCAAGCCACCAAGAACGGTAGAGCAGGGCTTATTTGCCAAGCCGACAGTTCTGAATAATGTAGAAACCTATGCAAATGTGTCCATGATCATTTTAAATGGTGCAGACTGGTACAAGTCGATCGGACCGGAGAAAAGTCCGGGAACCAAGGCATTTGCATTGACCGGAAGTGTAAAGAATACGGGACTGATCGAGGTACCGATGGGAACAAAGCTGCGTGAGATCGTGTATGATATCGGCGGTGGTTTAAAGGATGACATCCCATTAAAGGCAGTTCAGATCGGTGGACCATCCGGTGGCTGTCTGGTGACGGATGATCTGGAGGTCAGTCTGGATTTTGATTCATTAAAGAGTAAAGGAGCGATGATCGGTTCAGGTGGTCTGGTTGTTATGGATGAGAATACCTGTCTGGTTGAGGTAGCCCGTTTCTTTATGAACTTTACACAGAACGAGAGCTGCGGCAAATGCGTTCCATGCCGTGAAGGAACCAAGAGGATGCTTGAGATCCTGGAGCGGATCGTTGCCGGAAATGGTACGTTAGAGGATTTGGATCTGTTAGAGGAGCTGGGACAGGCGATTACCGACACAGCCCTTTGTGGACTTGGTAAGAGCGCAGCCCTTCCGGTACTTAGTACGCTGAAGAATTTCCGTCAGGAATACATCGAGCATGTGGTTGACAAACGATGCAGAACCGGAAACTGTAAAGCACTGGTTCGCTATAAGATCGATCCGGAAGCATGTAAGGGCTGTTCCAAATGTGCGAGAAACTGTCCGGTCGGTGCGATCACAGGTGAGATCCGGAAACCATTTGTCATTGATACAGCCAAATGCATCAAGTGTGGTGCATGTATCGATAATTGTGCGTTCCATGCAGTATATACAGAGAATTAAGGAGGGAGACGAACATGGATTATATTACGATCAATTCAATCAAAGTGCCGATCGAGGGCGAGAAGAATGTTCTGTCTCTGATCCGAAAGGCGGGGATCGATATCCCGACATTCTGTTATCATTCAGAATTATCCATTTATGGCGCATGTCGTATGTGCGTGGTAGAAGATGACAGAGGAAAAATATTTGCAGCATGCTCCGAGACACCGAGAGCGGGCATGGTGATCTATACGAATACAAAGAAAGTGCAGCAGTACAGAAAACTTATTATCGAGCTGTTGTTATCCTCTCATTGCAGAGACTGTACGACCTGCCAGAAGAATGGCATGTGTGCGCTCCAGTCACTTGCCTATAAGGTTGGTGTGCATGCAGTCCGTTTCCTGAATAATAAAAAAGAAGAAAAGATCGATATGAGTTCACCATCTATCGTCCGGGATCCAAATAAATGTATCCTGTGCGGTGATTGTGTGCGTACCTGCGATGAGATTCAGGGACTTGGTGTTATCGATTTTGCATTCCGTGGTTCGAAAATGAAGGTGCAGCCGGCATTTGACAAGCCGCTTGCAGAGACAGACTGTGTAGGATGCGGACAATGTGCAGTTGTCTGCCCGACCGCAGCAATCTCGATCCGTACCAATGTAACCGATATTTGGGATGCGATCGAAGATCCGTCCATCCGGGTGGTCGCACAGATCGCACCGGCAGTCCGCGTGGCAGTTGGAGATAACTTCGGTATACCAAAGGGCGAGAACTGTTTTGGCAAGCTGGTATCAGCACTTCGTATCATGGGCTTTGACATGGTATTTGACACAAGCTTTGGCGCCGATCTTACGGTTATGGAGGAATCCAAAGAATTTGCAAAGCGTCTTGCATCGGATGAGAAGCTTCCGTTATTCACATCCTGTTGCCCAGGCTGGGTCAAATATTGTGAAGAAAAATATCCGGAATTTGCAGATAATCTGTCAACCTGTCGTTCTCCACAAGGAATGTTCTCAGCAGTGATCAAGGATTATTTTGCGGAGAAAGATAAAGAAGATGGTAAGAGAACGATGGTTGTATCGATCATGCCTTGTACAGCAAAGAAGGGAGAGATCCTCCGACCGGATAATTTCACGGATGGCAGACAGGATACCGATTATGTCATCACAACGACAGAGGTTGTGCGGATGATCAAGCAGATGGGACTGCAGTTTACCGAACTGGAAAATGAATCCGCAGATGCACCATTTTCCGTGGCTTCCGGTGCAGGCAAGATCTTCGGAACGACAGGTGGTGTAACGGAAGCGGTGCTCCGTCGCCTTGCGGAGGACAAATCCTATAACACGATCCGTGAGATCAGTTATACGGGTGTCCGGGGATTTGAAGGAACGAAGGAAGCAACGATCGAGTTAGATGGCAGAGAAGTGAAGATCGCAGTTGTACATGGTCTTGCAAATGCAGGACGGTTGCTTGACCGTATCCGATCCGGCGAAGCAAGCTATGATTTCGTTGAAGTTATGGCGTGCAGACGTGGATGTATCATGGGTGGCGGTCAGCCATCCGGCGCAGGCCCAAGAACCAGACGGAGCCGTATGGAAGGTATGTACAATGCAGACGCAAGCTCCAATGTCCGTTTCTCCGAGGAAAACCCGGCAGTCCGTCAGTTGTACGATCATTTCCTTGCCGGAAAAGAACATCGTCTGCTGCATCGGAATCTGTAGAGTTGTATTAATTTGTTGCAACACATAGAATCTGTGATTTTTAACAATTGTCATTCACCATTTGGTGTGCTACACTTAATTCGTAAATTTTTTGCGAAAGGGATTGACAAAGGATGCAGAAAGGAAAAGGCTTAAGCACAGCACAGCACAGCACAGCACAGCACAGCACAGCACAGCACAGCACAGCACGCTTAAATAGCGCTTTTTTGCATACCGTAAATTATAGAACTGCAGTTGAGAAGACCTGGAACAGGATAATGGAAGATTATCCTGTTTCGGGTCTTTTTTGCGCTTGTGTCAACCCGGAGTAAAAAGAAGAAATTGGAAGGAGAGATAATATGAGAAACAAAAAACAAATGAACAAATTGGCTTTGCAGACAAAATTAAAACGTCTGCTGATCGCCGGAGGACTGGCAGCATTAGTAGCAGTACCACTGTTATCGGGAAATGCAGGTATGCGGAAAGTTGATGCAGCACAGGGGGATGTGAAGATCAATTCAACGAATTTCCCGGATGAAGAATTTCGAAAGTATATTTCTAAGAACATTGACCGAAACAAAGATGGTGTATTGTCAAAGTCAGAGATCAAGAAGGTAACTGAGATAAGATTATATACGCGATCTAAGAACATTTATGAGGGTCCGAAATATTATAAATGTAAAAATCTGACGGGTATTGGAGTATTTACAGAGTTACAGACATTGGAGTGTGCTTGGAATGAACTGACGAAGCTGGATGTCAGCAAGAACTCCAAATTGGAATATTTGTCTTGTGGGGATAATGAACTGACGAAGCTGGATGTCAGCAAAAATACAAAGTTAGTAGAATTAGATTGCGGCGGCAATGAACTGACGAAGCTAGATGTCAGCAAAAATACGAGGTTAGTAAAATTAGATTGCGGCAGCAATAAACTGACAAAGCTGGATGTCAGCAAAAATACAAAACTGGAATTCGTAGAATGTGGTCGTAACGGCATAAAAGAATTGAATGTATCCAAATTAACGAAATTAAAAGAACTGTATTGTTATGATAATAAACTGACAAAGTTAGATGTCAGCAAAAATGTAAAACTGGAGATATTAGAATGTGCCAGCAATAACTTAACTGGGCTGGATCTCCGTAAGAATACAAAATTGGTAGTGTTGGGTTGCAGCAGTAACAAATTGACAAAGCTTGATCTTACAAAAAATACAAAACTAAATAATCTGTGGTGTAACGATAATAAACTGACCAAATTAGATGTTAGTAAAAATACGAAGTTGTCTGAAATTAGATGTGATAATAATAAACTTACGAAGCTTGATCTAACCAAGAATCCTAACCTTATATATCTGTATTGTTCAGGTAATAAGCTTACAGGATTAAATGTTGATGAGAATGAAAAGCTTGAATGCCTGTGGTGTAACGATAATAAACTGACTAAGCTGCGTCTTATAAATAATAAACAGCTTGTTGGTCTGGAGTGTACAGGGAATCAGTTGACCCAGTTGGATACCAGTCAGAATAATGCCTTAGTATGGGTAAAGTGTACAAATAACAGGTTAACGAAACTGGATTTTAGTGCAAGTCCTTTATTTAATTCTGTTGTTTGCAATGAGAATAAATTGACAGAAATTATCGTACCAAAGAATATAGAAAACGATAGAATTTACTATGATAAAAATTTGAAGGTATCCATAAAGAAGAAGACAAAGCCAGTCAAAAATGGAGCCTATTTTGTTGAGGATACATATAATCTTCCATATTGTATCTTCCGTGTTACAAGTACAAAGGCCGGAAACCGGACAGCAGCCCTTGGAGTATGGAGTAATGGAAGTTATTTTACCCAAGATGGCTGGAAAAGTTATATGAAAGGAATAAAATATGGAAATCAGACTTATAAGCTGACTTCCATTGATTCCGGAGCATTTGCAGGTGCAACATTTTCTGAATATGATGGAAATAATAATATTGTGATCGGAGGAAGTATTAAAACAATTGGTTCCAAGGCATTTGCCGGAACAAAAGTTTTAAAGACGATCACCCTTGGAACATCAGTTGAGAAAATTGGATCATATGCTTTTGCTAACAGCAGGGATTTAAAGGTTTTAAAGATCAAAACAACCAAGCTGACATCCAAAACGCTGAGCAAGAAAACCTTTGCCGGTATCACCTCAAAGACAACAGTCAAAGTACCAAAGAGCAAGCTTAGCGCATATAAGAAGCTTTTCCGTAAGTGCGGACTGAGCAAGAATGTAAAGGTTAAGGCAATCTAAAAAAACGGAAAGAGCAATATAATATATTTGTTGCAGAGGCAGCGGTTAAGTTATTATAAAATAAAAACAAGCAGGAAATCTTTTAAAGATTCCTGCTTGTTTTATAACTATATAATATTTTATGCTGCTTCTTTCTTTGCGCCTGTATTTGCATTTGCTTCCGGCATCAGCTTCTTGAATAATGGAACGATCTGTGCAGCGATGATAGCTTTTACAAGATCTAATGGAATAAATGCAACAAAGCCTGAAAGGAAAGCAACTTTCCAGGTTAAGTTTCCGTTGAATTTCCACCATAACATTCCGATGATATCAATGAGGGCTGCTGTTAAAATAGCAACGATCGTATAACGGATACGATTGTATTTCTTACCCTTTGTCAGACCTGCAAAGATAGTAACGATAATAAATGAGAATGTATATCCACCGAATACTCCTGTCAGATAACCAATACCGGAGCCGCCGCCGATAAATACCGGAACACCGACTGCACCGAGGATCATCCATAAAGCAACGATGATCGTTGAGTCGCGAACTTCAAATACCAGTGCAATGAGCATGATCATAAAGTTCAGTAACGTAATGTGTGCTGCATTTGGGAGTGGAGTTGGGATACTTAAATATGCGGATACGCATAAGATTGCTGCAAATACAGCCATCATTGTGATCTCCACGGTTGTGAATTTGTTTTTCATGTGTGTTCTCCTTGTTGAATAAATAATATAAGTACAATGGATGCCATCCCTTGATTGGATGAGGTTAAGGGGGATTGACAAAAATATGAAGCGGATAGCAGGGCTAAGCTATCCGCTTCCAGATAACAAATTGAATGTCAACTATTAAATGGAACCCACTGGATAACATTATAGATGCCATGTCTTTGAATGTCAACCATAAAATGCACTTAATGGTTGACATTTGGATGACTATACTTAGGAATTGTCATTTACCTTTCAATGTGCTACACTTAATTTGTAAATTTTACGCGAAAGGGATTGACAAAGGATGCAGAAAGGGAAAGGCTTAAGCACAGCACAGCACAGCACAGCACAGCACAGCACAGCACAGCACAGCACAGCACAGCACAGCACAGCAC
>ENA-OYXR01001038-OYXR01001038.1-human-gut-metagenome-genome-assembly--contig:-NODE-1038-length-10595-cov-4.386338_pt1 | contig 10595 bp, 9 predicted proteins | sample MGYA00243241_ERZ653431 | MGnify/ENA primary metagenome ERZ653431 (study PRJEB26926, sample SAMN06165182) | human gut metagenome | biome: ENVO:00009003; feature: ENVO:2100002; material: ENVO:00002003... | reverse complement strand
TCATTGACGAAGGCGGCCGTCTCCTACCGCCGGAAGACGCGCCTGAGGCGTTCCGCCGCTATTTGACCCGTGACGAAAACGGCTGCGGCGTCTTCCACTTGACCGACCGGGTGTATCTCACCGCCGCTGATGTCCGGGCGCTGCAGCTGGCCAAGGCGGCAGTGGCCGCCGGCGTGCAGATACTGCTGGCGCAGCAGGGGCTGACCCTTTCCGCGCTGGACGGTCTGTACCTATCCGGCGGCTTCGGGATGTACCTTGACCCCGCCAGCGCCGCGGCCATCGGTATGCTCCCCCGTCTCCCCGCCGCCAAGCTCCACAGCGTAGGCAACGCCGCCCTCTCCGGCGCGGCACAGCTGGCCCTGCGGGGTGATATGTCCGCCGCGGACGGCATCGTCAACCGTCTCACCTATCTCGAGCTCTCCGGGCGTCCCGACTTCGCCGACGCCTTTGCCAAAAACATTCCCCTAAGACCCATGCAATGGAGGTAACACCTATGGAGCTTCGTTTCCCTCTGATTCTGGACGGTGCCACCGGCACCGAGCTGCAAAAGCGCGGCTATACAGGCGACGTCTGCGCCGAGCAGTGGACACTGGACCATCCGGACGCCATCATCGACATCCAGCGCGGCTATGTGGCCGCCGGCAGCCAGGTGGTCTACACCCCCACCTTCGGTGCCAACCGCCGCAAGCTGGAGGAGTCCGGCCTGTTCAACTGCACCGCCGACTACAACCGCCGTCTGGCGGAACTGTCCGCCCAGGCGGTGCAGGGCAAGGCCCTGCGGGCAGGCGATATGTCCCCCACCGGCGCGTTCCTCGCCCCGCTGGGCGACGTGTCCTTCGAGGAGCTGGTGGACATCTACACCGAGCAGGCCGCCGGTCTGGAACGCGCCGGCGTGGACCTGTTCGTCATCGAGACCATGATGACCCTCTCCGACGCCCGTGCGGCGGTGCTGGCCGTCCGCAGCGTCAGCGACAAGCCTATCTTCGTCACCTTCACCTGTGACGAAAACGGCCGCAGCGTCTCCGGCACCGACATCACCGCGGCGCTGGTGGTCCTGCAGGGCATGGGCATCGACGCCTTTGGCCTGAACTGCTCCGCCGGCCCGGAGCAGATGCTTCTCCAGCTGAAGCGCCTGCGGGAATACGCCCGGGTGCCCCTGATCGCCAAGCCCAATGCCGGTATGCCCATCATCGAGAATGGCGAGACGGTCTACCGCTGCACCGGCGAGGAATTCACCGCCCTGGTGCCGGAATTTCTGGCCGCCGGCGTGGCCGTGTTCGGCGGCTGCTGCGGCACCACCGCCGCGCATATCGCCGCCCTGGCCCGGGCACTGGGCGGCGCGGTCATCACGCCGCCGGCCCCGCAGCACACGAACGAGCTGCCCGCCGCCACGGAAAAGCTGCCCTTCCCCCTGCCTGCCGATGTCTCCTGGCACACCGTCATCGACCTGACCGGCGACGCGGAGGAGACGCTCACCGCCGCGCTGGACAGCGGTGAGACGGTCCTGGCCCTGCGCATCGCCTCCTGGGACGATGTACAGGCCCTGGCGGACTACCAGTATATGCTCACCAAGCCGGTGTGCTTCGTCTGCGACGACACCCAGCTGCTGGAGGCCGCCCTCCGGGCCTATCAGGGCCGCGCCCTGTACGACGGCGCCCTGCCGGAGGACACGCTTCTGCCCCTGTGCGCCAAATATGGTCTCCTGCTGTAAAAAAACAAGGCCCCCGCGGGCCTTGTTTTTTATTCCTTTTTCCCGGTACAGCCGCCGCAGCTCCCGCCGCAGCCAGAACAGCCGGCGCATCCGCCGTTTTTCCGCGCCCGCCGCGCACTACGCAGGGCCAGCACACCGCACAGCGCCACCAGTGCCAGCAGCACCCAGTCCATCCAGCTCATAGCAGCAGCCCTCCCACAGCGTAAGCGATGTACGCCGCCAGCCACGCCACTACGCATTGCAGCAGCACCACGCCCACCGTTTTGATGCGGGAGCCCAGCTCACGCCGTATGGTGGCCACCGCCGCAATGCAGGGTGTATACAGCAGCGTGAACACCAGAAAGCTGATGGCGCTGCGCGTGGTGAACAGCGACGTGATGGCCGCGTTCCCCAGCAGCACCTGCAGCGTACTGACCACCGACTCCTTGGCGATAAAGCCGGAGATCAGCGCCGTGGCACAGCGCCAGTCACCAAAGCCCAGCGGCCTGAACAGCACCGCCAGCCACTGGCCGATCAGCGCCAGCAGACTGTCCGCGCTGTCCGTGACCACATTGAGCCGCGTGTCAAAGCTCTGTAGGAACCAGATGACCACCGTGGCCAGGAAGATCACGGTAAAGGCCCGCTGCAAAAAGTCCTTGGCCTTCTCCCACAGCAGCAGCCCCACGCTTTTAGCGGAGGGCATACGGTAGTTGGGCAGCTCCATGACAAAGGGCACAGGCTTGCCCCTGAAGGCGGTCCCCTTCATCACCAGCGCTGCCAGAATACCCACCACGATACCCAGCACATACAGGGAGATCATCACCAGCGCCTTGTGGTCGGTGAAGAACGCGGCGGTAAAAAAGCCATAGATGGGGATCTTGGCCGAACAGCTCATATAGGGCGTCAGCAGAATGGTCATCTTCCGATCCCGGTCCGAGGATACCGTGCGGGTAGCCATGATGGCCGGCACCGAGCAGCCGAAGCCGATCAGCAGCGGTACGATGCTCCGCCCGGACAGGCCGATCTTCCGCAGCAGCTTGTCCATGACAAAGGCCACCCGGGCCATATAGCCGGTGTCCTCCAGAATGGACAGAAAGAAAAACAGCGTCACGATAATGGGCAGGAATGACAGCACGCTGCCCACACCGGCGAAGATACCGTCAATAATAAGGCTGTGCACCACCGGGTTGATGCCGTAGGCGGTCAGCGCCCCGTCCACGCCGGCGGTCACGTAGTCGATACCCAGCGCCAGCAGATCGCTTAGCCCCTGGCCAATAACATCGAACGTCAGCCAGAAGATCAACAGCATCACGCCAAAGAATACCGGCAGCGCCGTGTATTTCCCCGTCAGTACCCTGTCCCAGGCCACGCTGCGCTTGTGTTCCTTGCTCTCATGGCACTTGACCACCGCGTCGGCGGTGACCTGCTCGATGAACGTATACCGCATATCCGCCAGCGAGGCGTTGCGGTCCAATCCGTTCTCCGTCTCCATCTGCACGATGCAGTGCTCCAGCAGCTCCCTCTCGTTCTGATCCAGCACCAGCCGGTCCGCCATATCCCTGTCGCCCTCAATGAGCTTCGTGGCGCAGAACCGGGGCGGCAGACCCAGCCGCTCAGCGTGGTCCTCGATCAGATGCACCACCGCATGGACGCACCGGTGCACCGGCGAATTCGCCGCGCAGAAGTCATAGACCTTGGGCAGCACCCGGTTTTTCGCCGTCTCCACCGCCCGGTCCATCAGCTCGGACACACCCTCGCCCTTGGCGGCGGTAATGGGCACCACGGGAATGCCCAGGTCGTCGGACAGCTTCTGCACGTCGATGGTGCCGCCGTTGGCGCGCACCTCGTCCATCATGTTCAATGCCAGCACCATAGGCACCCGCAGCTCCAGCAGCTGCAGTGTCAGGTACAGATTGCGCTCGATGTTTGTGGCATCCACGATATTGATGATGCCGTCCGGCTTCTGGTTCAGTATGTAGTCCCGCGTGACGATCTCCTCCTGGGTATAGGTACGCAGGGAGTAGATACCCGGCAGATCCACCACGGTGCACTCCTTGTGCTCCCGTACCTCTCCGGATTTCTGGTCCACCGTCACGCCGGGGAAATTCCCCACGTGCTGGTTGGAGCCGGTCAAAGCATTGAACAGCGTAGTCTTGCCGCAGTTTTGGTTGCCCGCCAATGCAAAGATCATACGCGATCCCTCTTTTCCACGGTGATCTGTCGGGCGTCCTCCACCCGCAGCGTCAACTCATAGCCCCGCACGTGTATCTCGATGGGGTCCCCCATAGGTGCCACCTTCCGCAGTGTCACCAGCGTCCGTGGCGTCAGTCCCATATCCAGCAGGCGGCAGCGCAGTGCGCCCTCCCCGCCCACAGCGGTGATGACGCCGCTGTCGCCGATCTTCAGTTCATTCAGTGTCATAGTGCGTTACCTCAACAGCCTATCTGTATTGTGTGGTATGATGTTAGCACAGGCTAACCGCTCTGTCAAGAAACACCCGCCATTGTAACGACAGTTAAATATATTTAACTGTCACTTGCTTTTACGCCAGTCGTGTGTTATACTTCAGTTAGAGTACTCTAAGTGTCAAGGGAGGTGCCGCCGTGGTATTACAGGAATCCGGCGAGATGTACCTGGAAAGCATACTGGTCCTGATCCGCCAGGGGAAGGCCGTCCGTTCCATCGACATCGTGGACTATATGGGCTACTCCAAGCCCAGCGTCAGCCGTGCCGTGGGCCTGCTGAAGGCCGGGCAGTATATCGACGTAGACGACGGCGGCTACATCACCCTCACCGCCGCCGGGCGCGAGGTAGCCGAAAAGATCTACGAACGCCACACGGTCCTCACGGACTTTCTCCGCCGCCTAGGTGTGGACGAGGCCAGCGCTGCCGAGGACGCCTGCCGCATGGAGCACGTCATCAGTGACGCTACCTTCCAGGCCCTGAAGCGTCATCTTGCATCCCCCCAATAACCGCTGAACAAGCCGCCCTCCGGCGGTTCCTTTCACACAAAAGCCTCCCCCGGTTTCGCCGGGGGAGGCTCATTCTCCGCCTCCGGCCAAGCCGGAGACCTTGCTTTTCAGTTGCTGTTGGCGCTGTACAGCCCCGCTGCGTCGTCCAGCGGCACGGAGAACGTCACCGTCTGCGCCTCAGTGTGGGCGCCGGCCTTCTCCATGATGGACTGCATGATGGCCGCCCGCTTATCGGCGGAGGTCACCAGGAAGATCATCTCCCGTTCCTCCGAGATGGCCATGCCGAAGAACTTGTTGGTGTTCCCCGCGTCGGTAGCCCGGGCGTGAATGACCGTACCGCCCCGCGCGCCGGCGGCGGAGGCCGCCTCCATCACCGCGTCGGTGTACCCGGTATTGGTGATCGCCACGATCAGCTGATACGCGTTCTCGTTCATCTGCTCTTCCTCCTTCACAGTCATATCCGGCTGCGCGTCGCTTTTGCCGGAGATCAGATAGTTCAGCGCCGTCCTTCCGCCCACGCTGCTCAGGTGCAGGCACACGGCGATACCGCTGCCGGGCCGGTCGATCCGCATGGTGTCCACCAGCTCCCGCATCAGCACCTCCTTGACAGCCGGCGTCACCACGGAGAACATCACGGACTTCTCCGTAGCCTCCAGACCCAGATAGCTCAGCACGTCGTTGCTGGCGGTGCCCCGTCCCAGGGCGGTAAACACCACCGGCGCGCCGAAAGCCCGGTAGAAATCCAGAAAATGCGTGGCGCCCATGACCCGGTTGGTGATGGTGATCATCAGATACAGACGGTTCTTGGTTGTTTCAGACATATCTCCACCTCCTCAGCACAGCTCGATAAGCTCCTCCACCGCCACAGGTGCGGCAGGAGCAGGTGCGCGGCGCAGCTTTCTCTGATAGCTCAGGCCCAGCAGCTGTATGGTCACCAGCGGCGTCATGGCCACCATCGCCACCACACCGAAGGCGTCCGTCACCAGATTGCCGCCCACAGCGTCACAGGCGCCCAGGGCGAAGGGCAGCAGGAACGTAGCCGTCATGGGTCCGGAGGCCACGCCGCCGGAGTCGAAGGCCACGGACGTAAAGATCTGCGGCACCACGAAGCTCAGCGCCAGACTCAGCACATAGCCCGGCACCAGGAACCACATGATGGAGATACCCGTCAGCACCCGGATCATAGCCAGCCCCAGCGAGATGGCCACGCCCACAGACAGCGCCAGGTTCATGGCGTGAGCCGGGATGGAACCGGCGGTGATCTCCTCCACCTGCTTGTTCAGCACATGGACAGCCGGCTCCGCCTGTACGATGAAATAACCGATGACCATAGCAATGGGGATAAGTATCCAATTATAGGTATGGCTGGCGATGCTGCCGCCCAAAAAGCTGCCCACGGGCATAAAGCCCACGTTCACGCCCATCAGGAAGATGGTCAATCCTATGTACACATACACCAGACCGATGACCATGTGCAGTATCTCCTTGCGCTTGAGTCTGCGGGTCACCAGCTGGAACAGGATCAGGAAAGCGCCGATAGGCAGCAGCGCCGATGCCGTCTCCTTCAGATAGTGAGGTATCTCGCTGAGATACAGATCGAACATCTCCACCGTGTCCTTGGCATCCGGCATGACCGCCGCGGTGTAGGCGCTTCCGTCCGGCTTATACAGCAATCCAAGGATCAGCACCGTGATGATCGGCCCGATAGAGCACAGCGCCACCAGGCCGAAGCTGTCGCCCCCTGCCTGCTTGTCGCTTCGCACGGCACACACGCCCACGCCCAGTGCCATGATGAACGGCACCGTCATGGGTCCGGTGGTCACGCCTCCGGAGTCAAAGGCCACCGCCCAGAAATCCGGCGACACGAACATCGCCAGACCGAATACGATAGCGTAAAACCCGATCAGCAGCCACCGCAGCTGGATACCCAGCACGATACGCAGCAGGGCGATGACCAGGAACACACCCACACCCACCGCCACGGACCAGATGATCACGTTGTTCTCGATGGCCGGCACCTGGTTGGCCAGCACCTGCAGATCCGGCTCCGCCACGGTAATGATCATGCCGATGAGGAAGCCCACCACCGCGATGATCCACACCTTCTTTCGCCGTGTGATCTCGGAGCCTACCGCCTGTCCCAGCGGGATCATGGACATCTCTGACCCCAGCGTGAACAGTCCCATGCCGGCGATCAGCATCACGCCGCCCAGCAGAAACGCCACCATGGCGTTGTTGGGCACCGGCGCAATGGTGAAGCACAGCACCAGCACGATCAGCATTACCGGCAATACCGATGTCAGTGACTCGTGCAGCGGTTTTTTGAATACAGCAAAGACGTTTTCCGCCTTCTGCCGTTTTTTACGCAGTCTCGCCTGCTCGTCCTGAATAGTCCTGTGGCTCAAGTCTACCTTCCTTTCCTCGTCCTCCATAGCCTATACCAAAAAGCGGCGCATCTGTCCGTATCGGGCAGACACGCCTCCGCATCTTAACAGGTATATTGTACCATATGTTCAATTTTGGCACAACCCCACCGCTGTTAATAATGTGTGAAGATTGCACCGGGTTTTTTACGCCGTTTTCTCCACCAGCGCCGCCGCGTGGGCCGCTATGCCCTCGCCGCTGCCGGTAAATCCCAGTCCCTCCTCCGTCGTCGCCTTCACAGAAACGCGTCCCGCGTCCAGTCCCATGGCCGCCGCCAGTCTCTCCCGCATCTCCAGGATAAAGGGCGCCAGCTTCGGCGCCTGCGCCGCCACCGTAGCGTCCACATTCACAATGGTCCAGCCCGCCTCCGCCAGCACCGCCGTCACCTGCCGCAGCAGCGCCGTGCTGTCCGCCCCGGCGTAGCGCGCATCGCTGTCCGGAAACAGCTTGCCGATGTCCCCCAGCGCCGCAGCGCCCAGCAGGGCGTCCATCACCGCGTGGGTCAGCACGTCCGCGTCGGAGTGCCCCAGCAGCCCCTTCTCAAAGGGCACCGTCACCCCGCCCAGCACCAGGGCGCGGCCCGGTACCAGTCGGTGTACGTCATAGCCGTATCCAATGCGCAGATCCGTCATGCTCTGTTCTCCCTCTCCCGCAGGAATGCCTCTGCCATGGTCAGGTCCTCCCGCGTGGTGATCTTGATGTTCTCCCGCCAGCCGGGGGCCAGCCATACCTCCTTGCCCAGCCGTTCCACGGCGGAGCAGTCGTCCGTGATGTCCGCCCCGGCCTGAATAGCCGACTGCAGAGCAGCCTTCAGGATGTTCGCCTGAAACACCTGTGGTGTCTGTACGGCGTACAGCGTTTTCCGGTCCGGCGTGGACTGCACCAGCCCCGCCATATCCGCCACCTTCACCGTGTCCGTCACCGGCAGCGCCGGCGCGGCGGCATAGGTCCGCTGTCCCAGCCGCACCATGTCGTCCACCTGCTCCGGCAGGATCAGCGGCCGCGCGCCGTCATGCACCGCCAGCAGCTCGCAGCTGTCGCCGGCCGCCAGCGCCGCCAGCAGCACCGACTGAGCGCGGCTCCCGCCGCCCTCCACCACGCGCAGCGGCGTTTTGACATTCGCCCCGGCACACAGGGCCGCGATCTCCTCCAGGCGCTCCGGGCTTACCGCCACCACGATCTCGTCGATCAGCGCCGCCTCATCCAGCGCCCGCAGCGTCCGCAGCAGCACCGGCACGCCGCACAGCGGCGCCGTCAGCTTATCCGTGCCGCCCATGCGCTCAGAGCGCCCCGCGGCAGGCACCAGCGCCGCGCAGCGGGGGTGCCGTTCCTTTTTCCGGTTTAACAGCTTGTCAAAGAGCTTCCCCATCGTCATTCACACGCTCCCGTCATCACCGCGCCATCCAGCAGACGCTCCGCCTCTTGGTATCCGATCTCCCGCACCATCGCCAGCTCCGACAGCAGTATCTCCTTGGCACTGTGCAGCATTTTTCTCTCTCCGGTGGACAGTCCCCGCGCCGCCTCCCGCCGCATCAGGGACTTGACCACCCGTGCCACCTCCGTCAGGTCGCCGCTTTTCAGCCGCGCCATGTTCTCCCTGTAGCGGCGGTTCCAGTTGCGCTCCTCCTCCACCGTCAGCGATGGGATGGCCGAGAGCACCGCGTCCATCCTCTCCCGATCGTACAGCAGCCGCACGCCGATGGCCTCGCAGTTATCAGTGGGCAGCTTCAGTACCAGTCCGCTGACGGCTTGACGGAACACATAGTACGTCCGCGCCGCGCCGTACAGCAGCTCCTCCGTCACGTTCTCGATAACGCCCGCCCCATGCATGGGGTGCACCACCCGCTGACCGATGCCGTACATACCTCCGCCTCCCTTCCTGCTGTTCTTGTAGAAAATTATACCGTATTCCCCCACTTTTTACAAGGGATTTCCGTATCTTTCCCGTAAAAAGCACGGTCCCAGGCAGTGCCTGGGACCGTGCTTTTCCGTTATCTCGCCTCGTACAGTGCCTTGCAGGCCCGGTACATCTCGTAGCAGTCCACCTTGGCCACCACCTCGAAGGGCGCGTGCATGCTCAGCACCGGCACGCCGGCGTCCAGCGTGGCGATGTTCCGGTTGGCCATATACTGTGCCACCGTCCCGCCGCCGCCGGCGTCGATCTTGCCCAGCTCACAGATCTGCCACCGCACGCCCGCGCCGTCCAGCACCGCGCGCACATAGGCCACCGTCTCCGCGTTGGCGTCCGAGGAACCGGACTTGCCCCGCGCGCCGGTGTACTTGCAGATACCCACGCCGTAGTTGACGAAGGCCGCGTTCTTCTTCTCGTACACATCGGCAAAGTTGGGGTCATAGGCCGCCGTCACGTCGGCGGACAGGCAAAAGGCGTTCTCAAAGCACGCCTTCAGCGGCACGTTCTGGCCGTCGCACAGGTCAGACATAAAGGCGTCAAAAGCCGCGGACTGCATACCTGTCACGCCCATGGAGCCGATCTCCTCCTTGTCCGCCAGCACGCATACCGCCGTCTTGTCCGGCGTTTCGATATCCAGCAGCGCCCGCAGCGCCGCGTAGCCGCACACCCGGTCATCGTGACCGTAGGAGCCGATCATGCTGCCGTCAATACCGATGTCCACCGCCTCCGCGGCGGGAACAGCCTCCAGCTCCGCGGAGGCGAAGTCGCTCTCCGTGATGCCGTACTTGTCGTGCAGCCGCTTCATCACGTGCAGCTTCACCCGGTCCTTGTCCTCACTGTCCCCGATGGGCCGGCTGCCCACCAGCAGGTTCAGCGTCTCGCCGGGCACCGCCTCGTTCAGGGGCTTCCGGCCCTGTTCGCCGCCCAGATGGGGCAGCAGGTCCGTGATGACCAGCTTGGGATCGCCTTCATCGCCGCCGATGTTCACTGTGACCGTGGTGCCATCCGTCAGCACCACCACGCCGTGAAGCTCCATCGGGATGGTCACCCACTGATATTTGCGGATGCCGCCGTAGTAGTGGGTCTTGAAATAGGCCAGCTCATTGTCCTCATACAGAGGGTTGGGCTTCAGATCCAGCCGGGGAGAGTCGATGTGGGCGGCGGCGATCTGGGCGCCTTCGCTCACGGGCTTACTGCCGATATGGGCCAGCAGCACGCTCTTCCCGCGGTTGCAGACATACACCTTGTCTCCGGCCTTCAAGGCCTGTCCCCGGACCAGGGGCTTGTATCCGGCCTGCTCCGCAAGGCGGACTGTCTCCGCCGCGCAGAGACGCTCGGTCTTGCCTGCATCCAGAAACGCCATATATTCCTTGCAGTAGGCTTCCATCTGCTCCAGCTCCGCCGCGTCCACACGGTCAAAGCCGTTTTTACGGCTGCTCAGCAGCTTTTCCTTCAATGCTTTGTTGCTATCAGACATAGTATCCTCCTTCGAGACTGTCGATAAAGTGGTAAATTCTCCGCGACGGTAAGGCAGGGTAGCCACTAGCGGCTCCTGTCTGTCGTTTACCGGCTGGCTTCGTTCTTTTCCTCCCGGAGC
>ENA-OYXR01001035-OYXR01001035.1-human-gut-metagenome-genome-assembly--contig:-NODE-1035-length-10621-cov-3.869582_pt1 | contig 10621 bp, 9 predicted proteins | sample MGYA00243241_ERZ653431 | MGnify/ENA primary metagenome ERZ653431 (study PRJEB26926, sample SAMN06165182) | human gut metagenome | biome: ENVO:00009003; feature: ENVO:2100002; material: ENVO:00002003... | reverse complement strand
TGGGCTCGGAGATGTGTATAAGAGACAGCTTTAATGCATCGGTTGTCTTTCCCTTTGAGCGAGCTTCAAGCATTTTTCCTACTGTAATAAGTGTAAGAATCATGGCTGCCGACTCAAAATAGAATTCGTCCATATAGTGCATTACGCCAGCCATATCACCTCTCACCTGACAGTCTGTCATGGCAAAAAGTGCATATGTGCTCCACACAAATGCTGCTCCTGAACCAAGCGCAACAAGTGTGTCCATATTAGGCGAACGATGTAACAGGCCCTTGAAGCCGCTTATGAAGAAATGCTGGTTAATAACCATTATCATTATTGTAAGCAGCATTTGTATTAGACCCATAGCCACATGATTGCCTTCAAGCACTGATGGAAGCGGCCAACCCCACATCATATGTCCCATGCTGAAATACATAAGCACAACTAGAAATACTAATGAAGCTATTAATCTCTTCTTTAAAACAGGGGTTGTCTTATCTGCCAGTGCATCTTCCTGCTCCTGCATTGAAGGACTGCTGTTCTTTGTCCCCTTTACTGACGCGCCATATCCAGCAGCTTCCACAGCTTTAATGATTACATCTGTGGGTGCAGTTCCTTCAACACCCATCGAATTAGTAAGAAGACTTACTGAACAGCTTTCCACTCCAGGTACTTTGCTAACAGCCTTCTCAACTCTTGCCTGACACGCTGCACAGCTCATTCCTGTAACATTGTACTGTTCCATTATTTTCCTCATTTCCGCGCACGCATTTTGCATAATTGGTTTGTGTAATGTGCGCTAAGACACCAATCCCGCGCGTGAAAAATCACATTTTCACACTATGCCTCTTTACGGTTAGTTGTTATTCCTGTAACCTTGAAATCAAGTCTCTCTATTGCAATTCTTATATCAGCGTCATCAATTTCTCTGTCAACTTCAATAGTTGCCTGCTTCTTCTTAAGATTAACCTGGCATGAAGCACCATCAATCTTATTCACAGACCTTTCAATACTGTTCTTGCAGTTCTCACAATGCATGCCTTCAATATCTACAGTCTTAACAGCAATTACAGGATTATCAAGAACCTTCTTCTCTTCTGCAACAGTCTCTCCACCGCCACCACAGCAGCCGCCTTCACCTTTCATATGCTTAACACTGCTTATAACTGCAATTACTACTATTATGGCTAATATGCCGATTATTATAGCTGTTCCCATATTATACATCTCCTTTTATATTTGCTCGAATTCTTATCGCATGAATTTGCCAATTGTCTTAACAAGCTCCTCCACAGTATCGTCCTTGCCTTCTTTAATATCACGGACAACACAGCTCTTGATATGATTGTCTAAGAGTACCTTCGTAAAACTGTTAAGTGCTGACTGGGCTGCCGATACCTGATTAAGAATGTCAATACAGTATGCGTCCTTCTCGACCATTCCCTTAATTCCTCTTATCTGACCTTCAATTCTGCTAAGTCTGTTACAGAGGTCTTTATATTCCTTGGCATCACGTTCTTTTGTCTTATGACAACAACATTCTTTTTCCATTATTCCTCCTTAGCCTAATTATTATATTCTATGTCTGATAAACACTTTATTATATTTATCTGTTGCAATGCAACATACCCTAGTGGGGTATATGTCATTCACATGATGTATAATATACCCTATGTGGGTATATGTCAACCAGAATTATTGATATTATTTATCGGGAAAATAAAATGCAACATTCTAAGACCAGATAACTGCCTTATACAGCAGAAGGAAGCTGACAAATGCAGCTCCCTCCTTGTAAAAATATTATTCTTCTTGTAATACGCACTACTTAGAATAAGTCACAGCCTTACTATTCTCATCATAATCAAACATGCCATCATTCTTCTCTTCAAGTGCCTTGATGATGTGATATGTATATTCGTTATATGGTGTAGCAATTCCAAGTTCTTTCCCCATGCGCATCATTGCGCCGGAGAACATATCTATCTCTGTGTGTCTGCCAGCGTCAATATCCTGCAATGTTGAATATCTTGCTGTTGGCGGAACAGCGCTTCCTCGGCTTGATGTACCTTTACACCTACTCATATCAATGCCTTTGGCAAGAGCTACTGCTTCAACCTCCTTACGTAATCCTTCGCTGATTGCTTTCATATGCTCACTGTCTGTATAACAACCAACACCTGCTCCAATAATAGCCTGCGGAAGATTGTTACAGATGTTAAGTCTATACTTGCTCCATATCTCTTCTTTGATACAGTCAGTCACTCTGTAATTAAGTCCTGTTCCATCAAATAAATCTCTTATTGCCGCAACTCTCTCACTCTCAAATGGTGCAGCTTCCTCGCCATATATAATGCCTATTGTAGTTTCAGGATTGAATACATATTCCTTTCCTTCACGGTGTGACGCCACCTTTATAAGTGAATAAATTATATGCGATTTATCTATCTTAGTAGATATTATCTCTTCACTGTCAACGCCGTTCATAAGGCTCATGACAATTGTATTCTCACCGACAACTTCCTTAATATCATCTAATGCACCTGCAAGTGCGCCATACTTTAATGATACAATAAGAAGGTCAACTCCCTTTGCCTCCTCAGGTGTCAATACTGCCGGGTGGTATGTCTTTCCATTAATCAGACAGCCTTCTGACTTAAGCCTCTCCGCTCTTTCGCCCTTTGCAATAACGCTTAGACTTATATCCTTCTTTGCTGAAAGTCCCCATATAACATAAGAGCCGACTGCTCCTGCTCCAAGTACTGCCACTGATTGTATCTTCATAAATATTCCTCTCAATCTTTGCAATTTCTTCATATATATATACACTTCTATTCTTCCCGCGTCAAATAATTTTGTTCTCAAATATTTCTATCTTCCCGCAATATCTCCGTCTTCAAAATCATATGTCAGCTTCTTTCCATATACCTTGACATATGCAGCGCATTTCTGCTCATAGTCCGTATGCTGCATCCTTAAACTCGCTGTTCTCTCATCAAGCTGTCTGTCCGGATATATTACAGGAAGAACATGCACTTTGAATGTGTGCAAATGTGTACTCTTAACCAGCTGCTCAACAAACAGTGAAATCACTGGCACATTAAACTTTACGGCATACAGATATGCACCTCTCTTGCACGGGCGGGGTTTTCTGTAATTAAACCACATTTCCTGCTCAGGATATATAAGCACAAGTCTGTTATTATCAAGCGCATTCTTAATCTGATTAGGGAATTCCGTCTCCATAAACCATTTCAGGCTGCTTACGGGCATTGTATCTGCATACCTCTGCATATACCCTACAAATCCTTTCATTGCAAGGTTAGAATCCTGATTAACAATACTTATGCGTGTAAATCCTGCCTTTCTCATGGCAAACCTGACAATTGCAGGATCTAACGGGCTGAAATGATTGCATGTTACAATCGCAGGACCTTTAACTTCTGAAAGATTCTCAAGTCCACTGACCTGTGTTATAAGTCCGACTGCCGAAGTTCCTGCATAAAATATGGCTTCTGCTATATACTTTTTCACGCAATAACCATATGCTGTCCTATAATCAATATAATGTCTTAACAATGCTTCTTTATCTTCGCGTAACAGCTTTGGATCTCCCGGCTCAACCTTTGAATTCAACTGATTAAGGCTTACAGCCGTCTTAATATTTTCATAGACCTGTTCCCTGTCACCAATCATATCTCCTCCAAAATGTTATCGCCTGCAAAGCTACCACTTCCCACAACATCAGAAAACTTAACGCCGTCGCCGTCTGCAATATTCTCTGCCCTTGCAAGAAGCTTCTTTAAATTCTCACGGTCAGCACTCCTTTCACTGTCCCCATACTGCTCACGCTGTTTAATCAGCAGCGGATAAAAGCCTGACTCCGCTGCATACTGCCAGAAATACTCCTCATACGGAATCTCACTGTAATGCCACGGCTTGTCAAACAGGTTAAAATGTATCAGCTTCGGTCTTGCCATATACTCCCCGCCCTTATTGGGCATGACATTCCACTCCTTATCAAGAAAATAAATGTCTTTTGCACAGATGGCATTAATATAATCCTGATCGGGTGCAACGCTGTCAAAATGATACTCTGCCATAAGTTTTAAGAATATGTCTGCCAGATGAGTACGCCTCATTTTGTCAAGATTCATAACCAGCACTCCCGAATTGACGTATTCGTTTCGTTCTATCCCCACTACATTTTCAATATAATGAGCCAGTATAGTATTCTTTCCTGCAAATGTATCTCTTACTGCGCCAAACATTGCATCGCCCATGTCAACCGAATAAAGCTTTGCAATATCATCATTTATTACCGTGTCCGAATCAATATATACAGCCTTATCTAATTCAGGAAAAAGCTCTGCAATAAATAACCTGAAATATATTGTCAATGTAAACTCGCCTGAATAAAGCCTGTTTTCCTGCCTGTCTGTAACGGTCTGTCCAAAGCTTTCTGAAAATTCATGCATTTTCTTTCTTATATCAACGAATTCAATGTCTATATTTTCGTAGTCCTTTATTACATTGCGAAGCTGAATCATAGTAATATTCTTCACATTATCGCACATAACAATAATGCGGTAACGCTCATCCACAGCCACATGTACAGCCAGAGATTTAAGACACACAGCTAGATACGGTGCATACTGCTCATTAATAGAGAAAACCACCGGAATACGCGAAACGGCCTTGTATTCCTCATATTCTCTGTTATAAGATTCAAGAAGTGCATCATATTCATGAAGCCCAAGTACATTATGCATTTTGTCAATCTCCCACGGTTTGACCGCAACAGTTCTTATTACCGGAAATACACGGAACGTAGTTGTAAAATGCTGAAAAACAGTGTTGCCATGCAGTCTCCTCTGGTCATTAAACCTGTGTCCACACAGATTGACTCTTGTTGCAAATGTATTAATAGCCGTCTGGTCAGGCATAAACATTTCCTTTCTTATGCATTGTTCACGACATTTTTCCAAAAGTCCATTCTCCCGTATCATATTCATATTCATAAGCATTACACCGGAATTAATGTAACCATCACCAAAAAGCCATCTGCCATAATAGTCAGAAACTCCCGCAATCTCTATCCCCTCCATATCCTGATAATAGAAGTCGCTGAAATTCTTCCTGCAAAGCACATCTGTATCAAGGTAAAGAAGTCTTTCATTAATATCTGTCTTATCAGCAAACAGGCGCAGCATACAGCATGCAGTAAACCTTGTCTGCATATTTGCCTCTGGCAGTTCCTCAACAAAATATCTTGTAATATCAATAAGTGAAACATTTACATCAATGTCCGATTTATTCAATTCTTTTTTAAGATACTCTGCAAATACTTTATCAACCGGTTTGTAATTAACACCTTTTTCCCTGTAATCAACCGTAATAATATATATATTTAACGGTTCGTCCACATTTTCAACAAGAGACATTGAAGATAATAGAATTCCCTTCTGCATAGGTTTATCCCCGCAATACAATATGTTCATAGTTCTGTATCCTTTCTTATTTATTAAATATGTCTGAATTGTCCTCTCTGTATTGATTTTCCCCAGTTTCTTAAGTAAAATACATATAAGTTCAAAACGAAAACTAAAGAATAGAGGAATGTTATGATATTTAAGATTTTTAAAAGAGATTTGAAAGGTCTTAGCAGGAATATTCTGGCTTTAGCCATTGCACTTGGTCTGTGCCTTATTCCATCGCTTTATGCATGGTTTAACATTTATTCCAACTGGGATCCTTACGCAAACACTGCGTCCGTTCAGATTGCTATTGTTTCTGAGGACGAAGGTTACTCTGAATCTGATGATTCTACTATCAACATGGGAGAACAGATTGTTAAACAGCTTCACTCTAATGACAAGTTAGGCTGGCGTTTTCCTGAAACTAAGGACGAGGCTATGAATAAGCTGTATGCCGGAAAGTACTATGCAGTTATCGTAGTCGGTGAGGACTTTTCACGAAGCCTGTATGATTTCCTTGATAACGGTCTTAATCCGCCAACAGTTACATATTATGAGAATTCCAAGAAAAATGCTGTTGCTTCGAAGATTACAGACACAGGAAAAAGCACACTTCAGAATACTATCAATTCAGAATTCATTGATGTGTGTGTCAAGACGATTATGCAGGGACTTAACGAAATCGCAGAAAACGATCCTGCAATCATAGAAAAGACAGTTAAGGACTTACAAAGCATTTCAGCTAATATAAGTTCTTACGACACCATGATTGACATGTTTATTAAGAGTAATTCAAACCTTGCTGATAATCTTGCAGCTCTTGAGGAAGTTCTGCCTGAAATAAAAGATGTTATCACAGGAACTACTGATGTTGCAGACATTGCCAACAAGACACTCGACAACATTACCAATGACATTTATGACCAGATTGACTCTGTACTTAAAGCCATGAATGAATTGGCAGATGACTCACTTAAATCTGTTGATAATGCTGTAAATGCAGCTATAACTGATGTCGGACAGGCTGGTGTTGAACTTAATAATGCCAATAATAAGCTCAACGAACTTATTAATCAGAATAAAGCACTTGAAGATGCCATTGATTCTTTAAGCAAAATTGATGGTATTGATCCGTCTGTTATTACAGCTTTAAAATCTGCACTTTCATCAGTAAATGCTATGGAAAATGTAGCTTATAACCTTGTAAAACAATGTGCTGACATTTTAACTGACTCTCCCGAAACCCTTCAGGTCAAATATCAGTTGATAAAATCAGTTGTTGAACAGTGTCGTTCAGAGATACAAAAAAGTCAGGTTATTATACAGACTGTTATCAGAACTAATGTAAATCTCCTGGAATCATCTGTTAAAAATGCTGTAAGCAGTCTTGCTTCCAATATAAGCAGTACCGGAGACAGCATTAACGGAATAACACAGATGCTTCTTGGTGTAAGTGATATTTCTGTAAATATTAATACAACACTCGAAAGTACAAAAACTCTGCTCGACTCGCTTAACAGCAAGTTGTCTGTTATCTCTGGTTCTGTCGGAGATATCAGTTCATCTTCTACATATAAGTTAATAATGGATTTCATCAACTCAGATGCTGAGTCAATTGCATCGTTCCTTTCAGAACCTGTACAGGTAGAAGAAATCTATGTCTATATGCAGACTAATTATGGAACAAGTGTTACTCCTTTCTATACAACACTTGCCCTCTGGGTTGGAGGAATTGTTTTAGTTGCCCTTATGAAAGTAAAGGTTGACTACGAAGATGATGAATTCAAGGACGCCACAGAACATCAGAAATATATCGGACGTGCGCTTCTGTTCCTTGCAATGGGACAGCTTCAGGCTCTGGTAGTTGTTCTTGGAGATTTATATATTTTAAAAATTGACTGCACCCACCCATTCATGCTGTGGTTAGCAGCTGCTATAACAAGCTTTGTATTTACTTTATTTATATACACACTTGTTCTTACATTTGGTGACTTGGGAAAGGCTATTGCCGTTGTAATGATTGTGTTACAGATTGCCGGTTCAGGCGGTACTTATCCAATCGAACTGCTTCCTGAATTCTTCCAGAATGTATACCTCTACTTCCCGTTCCCTTATGCAATTAATGCAATGAGGGAGGCAATAAGCGGATTATACCAGTGCGATTATGCAGTATTTCTTGTGAAATTATGTGCCTATGCTGTTATCTCGCTTATTCTCGGACTTGGTATCAGAAAGTCACTTCTTGAAGTACGCGAGTTCTTTGAACGCCGTATGAAAGAGACACATTTTATGTAAAGGAGATATGGATTTATGCAAAACGATGATTTTAATATAGATGTTGTTCTTGCGGAAATCACAGCATTTGCAGAAAATATGCACGCGAAGAACCAGCACAAGAAAAAGGTCTGCTTAAGATGTATGATGATAATTCCTTTAGTATTCATGGTGCTTATGTTTACTATGGATACAGCCAAAGTTGTTTATCTTCTTCTCTGGGTAATTTCGCTTTTTATTTTCTGTGCTTATCTTATAATTATTGATTACATTGATGACAAGCTTGCAAGAAAATTAAACGACCTTAATATAGAAATTCAGGAAAAACAGGCAGATGCTTCCATTACAGACAGTATCAAAGCATTTTTAAGTGAGGGACAGTTATGAAAAATATATTTAAAATTATCAAGTCTGACCTTAGCCACATAAAAACAAATGTGATTGCAATATGCGTGATTATCGGTCTTACTGTTATTCCTGCATTGTATTCATGGTTTAATATCCTGTCAAACTGGGATCCATATGGACAGGCTTCCACAAGCAGGATTAAAGTTGCCGTTGTATCTGTTGACAAAGGTACTTCTCTTGAAGGAACGGAGCTTAATGTCGGTGACAACATAATTGATGCACTTAAAACTAATAACACTATCGGCTGGCAGTTTGTCACTTCGTCTGATGAAGCAATCGAAGGCGTATACAGCGGTGAGTATTATGCAGCCCTCGTTGTTCCAGAGAATTTTTCCAAGAATCTTATAAGCTTCTTAAGTGATTCCATGGAACATCCTCAGTTAAAATATTACTGTAACCAGAAAGCAAACGCTATTGCACCTAAGATAACAGACAAGGCTAAAACAGCAGTTCAGCAGCAGGTAAACCAGACATTTATAGATACAATCGTATCTACGATTGCCGGAACTGGCGACTCAGTTATCAAAGATGCAGATAAAGAAACCGGTTCACTTATGGATGCAGTTATTAACAGACTTACATCAGCAAGGACTACACTTTCAACATATGATGTAATTCTTAACTCAATGCTTGCAATTACTGACCTTACATCATCAATAAGCAGCAGTTCAAACAATGCTGCACCGCAAGTTTATACACAATTACAGTTACAGCAGCAACAGTTAATAACCTTACAGGCTCTTGTAAATGGTAATTCCGCTGAATCTTTAAATGAATTATCATCTGCTCTTTCAAACCAGATGTCCCAGATTCAAAGCATTATGAGTTCATTAACAGAGCTTTATTCTGACATGAACATGGATGTTGCAGACCTGTCTGCTGCAATTAAGCTTACATCGGGCTCACTCACTCAGACTAAAGAGCTTCTCAGTGACCTCGAGACAAAGCTTGATAACGCAATTAATACATTAAACACAATCACTGAACAGGATACATATGGTTTATTATCAGAGATGTTAAATGCAAATGCCAATACTTTGGGAGATTTTCTCTCTGCACCTGTAAATATAACAACAGAGCAGGTATATGCTGTTAAAAGCTATGGAACAAGCGCTTCACCATTCTACACAATACTTGCACTGTGGTTTGGTGGACTTATACTTGTTGCTATTATGCACACACCTGTGCATCCTGCTCCGGACATTCCAGCAGATGCAAAGAGATATGAAAAATTCTTCGGAAGGTATTTTATCTTCTTTGCAGTAGGACAGCTTCAGGCACTGCTTATAACACTTGGAAATCTTCTCTACATAGGAATCCAGTGTTACCACCCATTCCTTTACTGGGTTGCATGTGCATTCTCAAGCTTCGTATTCACCTTCTTTATGTACAGCCTTACTGTTGCATTTGGAAATATCGGTGAAGCACTTGGAATTGTCCTGCTCGTTATACAGGTTGCCGGCTCAGGCGGTACATTCCCTATAGAAGTACTTCCTAACGCCTACCAGATAATATACCGATTCCTGCTCTTCCCATATTCAATGGATGCATTAAGAGAATGTATAGCAGGAATGTACAGATATGATTACATTAAGAATCTCGCATTTCTTTCAATATATATAGTTGTTTCGCTGATTATCGGATTGTTCCTACAGAAACCATTTGAGAAGCTGAATCATATGATTGAGAGAAGTAAGGAGAAGTCGGGGGTTATGTTGTAGGAAGTTGCTCCCCTAAAGCACGCCCAGCCATGTATATTAGTAAAATCAAAACACGCTTCCGCTCGGATTCCGACGCAGCGGTACTAGGTTCGCTGGGATTTGCTACCACTTTGTGGCAGCTTTCCCAGCTTACCAAGTGACGGCGTCTTCATACGGTTTTAATTTTACTAATATACACGGCTGGGCTTTTCTTTACCGGACAACTTCCCCGCCCCGCCTTTGGCAAGGTTGGGGCGGGAGAGATATTCTCATCTCCTATCAAACAATTTTTCGGGGAGGAATCCAATTGTTATAATTCAATTACGATATCTGCAAAATCTATGGTTGCTTGTTTATGTGCAATCGTAATAATAGTTTTTGTTTTTTTCAATTTTGTTATTGTATCTTGTATAAGAAATTCTGATTCATTGTCCAGTGCAGAAGTTGCTTCATCTAAAATTATAATTGGTGAATTTTTTATTATGGCTCTAGCCATTGCTATTCTTTGTTTTTCTCCTCCAGACAAATTGTGTCCGTTGCCAATTATCATGGTTTGATATTTATCGGCTTGCTTCATAATAAAATCATGAGCATTAGCTAATTTTGCTGCATTTATAATTTCTGCATCTGTTGCATCCGGTTTACCATATCGTATATTCTCGATAATATTTGTTTCAAACAAATATGCTTCTTGAGGAACATATGCTATCAATGCTCTTACATTTTCTAATCCAAGCTCTTTAATAGCTGTCTCTTATACACATCTCCGAGCCCACGAGA
>ENA-OYXR01001030-OYXR01001030.1-human-gut-metagenome-genome-assembly--contig:-NODE-1030-length-10668-cov-5.840290_pt1 | contig 10668 bp, 13 predicted proteins | sample MGYA00243241_ERZ653431 | MGnify/ENA primary metagenome ERZ653431 (study PRJEB26926, sample SAMN06165182) | human gut metagenome | biome: ENVO:00009003; feature: ENVO:2100002; material: ENVO:00002003... | reverse complement strand
AATGCACCCCGTCCGCCATGCCCGCCGTGACCTGCAAGCCTTTCATACCCGGCAGATATCTTTGTGCGTGTGCCTGAAACGAAGTCAGGCACAGCGCAAAGAGCATTCCGATAAATAGAAACCGTTTCATCCCTATTTGATTTTGAGTTCGTCAATCACTTCCGCATTCACGATGTCGGAATTTTCCACCCGTATGGTCTGATGCCGCCCGCCGTTCTTCTCGTAAAGCTCCACCAGCAGCAGTTTGTCGTCCGGTATGGTGAACTTCGGCAGGGCGTACACCGTGCGGACGGTGCTTTTCCCGGCAATCTCTATCACCTCGTTGTAGCTTCTGACCGCATCCAGCACCGTTTCCTGAATAGCCGTGCGTTTGGGTACTTTCTTATCGACTATCTTAAACTTGATGAAGTCGGTATCGAAAGGCACGTTGGAACTGTTCTTCGTCTGCGTGTGTACATAGAGCATCCCGTTATAGGTATAAATCCCCTTGATTAGGAACTGGATGCCGAAACGCTTGCTACCCAAGTGGCGTACTTTCCGGTCATTGTTCTTGTAGATGCTCCGCATTATCAGCTTTACCAGTAGCGGGCTTTCATTACCCAGTTCCCGGAAATGGATGTTCATGCGGGTGTGCGAAAAGTCGCTGGTGTCTTCGTTCTCCAAGAAGTCTTTCATTTCGATGTTGAGCATTTCCGGCTCACGGGCGTACTTGGCGTTGAATGAAAAGAAACTGCCGTCCTCGCAGATAACGGAGAAGTTCGTTTCGCCCGGAAAGCCCTCTGTCGTGGCTTTCACACGTATCACGTTTTCCGCCCCGTCAGCCTTTCCCGCTATGATGTGGTTGCTTCCCAAGTCCACGTATCGCACGGCGGCAGGAAAGATGATATGCACGGTCTTGGCAAATGTCACTTCCACGCCATAGGGCGTTACCATTTGGCGGTAAGGCAGTTTTCGGGTAATGCCCCGGTACAAGTCGTTGCCCGCTACATACTTCACGGTATCGGTTTCCTGTGCGTTTACCGCACATACGCCCAGCAAGAGGGCGAACATTACAAAAATCTGTTTCATTGCTAATTGGAATTTTAGTGGTTAAATAATTATTGTTGTTTGGCGTAAAGCATCACCCTGTACCCGGCTTTCAGCTTCACTTTCACGGTTCGGAACTTTTTGGCGAGGTAGCCGGACGTTCCTTGCAGCAAGCCCCTTGTCACGTCCATAGCCACCTGTTGCCCGGCACTTTGGGCAAAGGAAATGCTTGTACCCAGCCCGCTGCCGATATTCGCCATAGCTTCGTTGAACGCTTCCTGCTCCATTGAGGACGGGACGGAAAGCCCCTTTTGCCCGTCCGTGTCGAACACGGCAAGTTCCACCGGGATGATGTTGCCAGCGTACTCAATCGAGGACACCAGTATGTCGAGCCGTTCGCCCTGCACCTTTGCCGTACCCGCCACAAGGGTATTCTTCGGCACGACTATGTTCCCTGCCTGCATGGGTTCGAGCAGCCGGAGTTTCACCGCCTGCCCGTCCGTCAGCGTCTGGTCTTGGTGGATGCAGGCGGCTACCGTGTTCTTTCCCATAGCGTAGCCCGTGCCTACCGCCGTGTTGAAGCCGTAGTTTCGTGGCTGGCTGTAAGCCCGGATGAAGTCGGCATCGCTCATGGGCTGCTGCAATCCCGATACGGTTGTTTCCCTGATAGCCTGTACCGCCACCGCATCCGGCTTGCGTTCAATGCCACCCGTTACCGGGACTTGTGCGACCTGTCCCTGCCCGCCGTTCATGTACCTTGCCGCCAGTTCATAGGACTTTTCCAAGAGAGCCATTTGCTCATCAGCGGTGGGCGTGGCGTTCTGCTGTTGTTGCAGTCGGTCGGTCAGTTCCGCCACCTGCCGCTTCAAATCCTCTTTTTCCTCGTCCACCGCCGGGGTTTCGTAGAACGTGCTTAACTGGCGGTTGATGTCCCGGTAAGCGTATGCCGAAGAAGCACCGCCGCCCCTTTGTGGCTTCGCATCATCTTCCGGCATCAGGTCGATTTCCGCTTGCGGTTCTTCCATTTCATCGTCCCCCGTGAAGCCGAAGTCCTGCAAGGATTGTATCTTGTCCTGCTGTTTGCGGCTTATCATCGCCTGCTCGTAAGCCTTTTGCTTGTCGGCTATAATTCCGTCCTCTGCGGGCAGGGGTATGTCGGCGTTGAAGCCGCCCACGCTTTCCACATTCACGTCCTCTTTGCCGGAGGGGGCGAATATCAGGTACATGCACCCGGCAAAGGCGAGGAACATCAGCGGGAAGACTATCATTTTCCTGCGCTGCTGTACCTGCCGGGGTGTCAGTTCCCGTTTGGGTTTCTTTTCCTTTTCAGGCTTTCTGTCCGCCTGTGGTACGGTCGTGCCGTTCTCATTCTTCTGTACTTCGTCCATGTTCCGGTCTGTTTAAGGGGTTGATACTGTCGCTACAGTGTAGCGGGTATTGTCTGATGTGTTCTATTTGCAGCCGCCTGCCGTCCCGTTTCCCGATATTGTAGATTGATGAAACGGTGATGTAGATAGACAAGCCGCCAAAGAAAAAGAACATCACGAGGATAACCGCCAGCCTTTTGCCCGGCGTAATCCGTCCGCACATCCGGCGCAGGCGGTCGTCCGCCCAGTCCTGCACCTTTTCGATGCAACCTTTTTTCTTTCCTGTTTCCATACGCCTATCGTTTAATGGTCTGTAAATCCTTGTTTTCCGTAATGGTGAACGCTTCGATGATGAAACCGTGCGGGTTGTTGTCGCTGCGTGTGGCGTTGAGCAGGCGGCACGAGGTCACGAGGCTTCGCACCGTCAGGCTGCTTTCCCGGACAATCAACTGGCGGGCATAGGTGTTCACCTTGTAGGGGTACTGGTCGAAGTCGCATTTCACGCTGTCAATCTCCACCGTCTGCGTGACGTTTCCCGAAATCACCCGGTTGTAGTAGCCCTTTTCCGCCAAGTCCTTGTAATAGTTGAAAGCGGTCTTGTCGGCGAGGAACAGCGAGCGTTTGATATTACTTTCGATAGCCCCCTTGTCGGGCGATAACGTGAAGAAAAGTTCGTGGAAACGCCGCACGTGCGACTTCGCTTCCACGGGTCTGTTCTGTGCCATGTCCTGCGAGAGTGCCAGCATCAGGCTTTTGCCGTTGTCGAGGACGTATATCTTCTGCCGCTGCTTCTCGGCGAAGCTGTACGAGTTCCACACGGCGAAGCCCGTCACCAGTGCGCACAGGCAGATGAATACCAGTGCGAACAGCCTTATTTGCCGGAAACTCGTTTCAATGTTCGTTAATGACTTGAATTCCATGTTCTAAAATTTGATAGTTGGTTATTTGAATAGTTTTCCCGACACCTTTCCGGTTGCCGCCCCGGTTGCCGCCCCTGCGATAGACCCGGCTTTCGCCACGTTGCGGTTGTAGGCGGCAGTCCCGCCAGCCGACACTATCCAGCTTGCCACCGTTGGAATGGTGAAGTAGCCCACGATGCCGATAATCATAAAGATTACATACACGGTGCTGCTCCCGTCAGGAATGAAATTCGGGTCTGAAAGTTCCTGAATGTCCTTTTGGAGCATCAGCGTTTGTATGCGAGCCAGCACACTGCTGAACAAGTCAGACACGGGTAACCACAGGTAAATGGAGATATAGCGTGAAATCCACTGGGTCAGCGTGCTTTGGAAACCGTCATAGACGGAAATCGCAAACGCCAGCGGACCCAGTATGCTTAACACGATTAGGAAGAACGTGCGCAGCGTGTCGATAATCAGCCCCGCTGCCTGAAAGAGCATTTCCAATAACTCCCTGAACCAGTCCCGGACGGACTTCTTGATATTGTAAGCCGCCCTGTCCATGTACATACCCGTCATAGTCACCATGTCGGAGGGCGACCAGCCCAGTTCTTCCAGTTGTCGGTCAAATTCCTCGTCCGATGCGAGATAAGCCGTTTCGGGGCTTCGCATCATGGCTTCATACTCCAGTCGGTCTTTCTGCGCCCGGTACTCGTTCATGTCGAAAGTCTGCGTTTCCATAAGCTGGTTGCACCCTTTCACCACTGGCGACAATACCGTGTTGATAGTCCCCAGCACGAACGTGGGGAAGAACATGATGCACAGCCCCAGCGCAAAGGGACGGAGCAGCGGGTACACGTCTATGGCTTCGGCACGTGCGAGCGACTGCCACACTTTGGCGGCTACATAGAACAAAGCTCCCAGTCCGGCTATCCCTTTGGCTACCCCCGTCATATTGCCGCACAAGGGCATCATTTCATCGTACAGCACCCGCAACACTTGATGCAGGTTGTCAAAATCCACCGCTGCTAATAACATAGGCATACCATATTATATATTATATGTTACCAGTAGCGTTCATCCGCCGAGCCGTAGAGAGCCAGCACCCGGTCGGTGTCGTTCTTCTTCTTCGCCCGCAGGTAGGACACGGATATGTTCTTGCGGGTATAGTAGTTCACAAGGTTGCGGTAGTTGAGCAGGCTTTTATAAGCGTTGTCGATGATTGCCAGCCGTTCGGCATCCGTCAGCGACATGCCCGTGATGTTCACGACATTTTTCAAGTCCTGCAACACGTCCGCACTTTCGGATAGCAGCTTGGCGTACCCGGCTGAAATGGCTGTGAGTTCATCCGGCGTGTAGTTAGGGTCTGCCAGCATGTTCTGGTAGTTTCGCACGTAGATTTCGGATATTTCCGCCACCAGTTCAATGGACTTCTTCACCTTGACACCGCCCTTAACCACGTCATGCACCGCTTTGAGCGCATCGTAATATTTTTTACCCTGCTGGAAAATCTTCTGCGCTTCCATGAAGCCGTCCAGCGTGTTCTTGGCTGTGGTAGAGGTCTGCACTATCTGCTTGGTGGTATTGATGATACCCTGTGCCAAGTTGCCGGGGTCTGACACCACCCACTGGGCGGATGCGTTGCCGATGAAGCAAAGGCATACCGCCATAAGGAGAATTGTTTTCTTCATCTTTTTCTGTTTTTAGGGTTTATAACTCGCTTGTATTCGCCGCCGGGTGAAAGGGTTATCCGGTCACGTTCCTTGTCATACGTCAGCAATATGCCAAAGCTCGTTTCGATGAACAGGTTTCCGTCCTGTTCCGACACTTGATAGGCAGTTTCCAGTACCTTGCCCCTGATATTCGCTTTCCGGGTAACGCTGTATGTACCGCCTTTTTCCGAAAGGGTGAAAGCCGGGTGTCCCTTGACGTGTACCCATTCACCCCGCATTTGCTCCAACTGCTTTTCCGGGCTATCCTTGCAGGATGCCAATAGCAACACGCAGGAAAAGAGAAGCAAGATTTTACTTGTACGTTTCATGTTCCTAAATTTTAAGTTGTTGATGATTGGGGATTTCTCTTGCTTTCTGCAAGCCGTTTGATAGCCAGTTCAAGGTTGCCGCCCAGCTTGTCGGCAAGGGCGAACAGTTCCATTTTCTCGCTTTCTTCGGTTGTGTATGTAAAATATTCTTCCAATGAAACTTCGGTAGCGTACACCGCCGACTGTGTACCACCCAGCGAGAAGAAAACTTCCTTGTACTTCCGTCCGGGGTGGTTCGCCATGTTGATAGACAATATTTGCGAACGCTCCTTGTCGGTCAGTCCCAGCAGGTTTTGTATGCTGTCAAACTTGTTGAGATATTTTCTTTGGTCTAACAGGATTTTGCAGTCCGAGTTGTTGATGATACTTTCTTTCACGATAGGGGAAGAAATAATATCTTCCACTTCCTGCGTGACTACAATCGCTTCCCCGAAATACTTTCTGACGGTTTTGTACAAATATTTTATGTAATCCGCCATATTCGCACTTGCAATCGCTTTCCACGCTTCCTCGATTAGTATTAACTTCCTTATTCCCTTTAACTTGCGCATCTTGTTGATAAAGGCTTCCATGATGATGATAGTCGTTATCGGGAATAAAATCTTGTGGTCTTTGATATTGTCCAATTCAAAGACAATGAAGCGTTTATGCAGCAAATCCAGTTCCTTGTCGGAGTTCAGCAGGTAGTCGTATTCGCCGCCCTTGTAATAAGGTTCAAGCACGTTCAGGAAGTTGTCGATGTCAAAATCCTTTTCCCTGACTTTCTTCCGTTCAAGCTGTCGGCGGTAATCGTCCCTGACAAACTCGTAGAACGTGTTGAAGCAGGGCGTTACCGACCTGTCGCACGTAATACGTTCGATATAGGCACTTACCGCATTGGACAACGCCACTTCTTCCGACCGCTTGGGGGCTTCATCGTCCCGCTTCCACAGGGTGAGTATAAGGGTCTTGATACTCTCTTTCTTCTCGATGTCAAATACCCCGTCCTCGACATAGAACGGGTTGAACGCTATCGGGCTTTCGTTGGTGTAGGTGAAATAAATCCCGTCCTCTCCATGTGTACGGTTGTGGATAAGCTGGGACAGCCCCAAGTAGCTGTTACCCGTATCGACCAGCAGCACGTGCGCCCCCTGCTCGTAATACTGGCGCACCATGTGGTTGGTGAAGAAAGACTTGCCCGACCCGCTCGGCCCAAGTATGAACTTGTTTCTGTTGGTCGTGATGCCTTTCTTCATGGGCAAATCCGATATGTCGATATGCAGCGGGCGACCGCTCACCCTGTCCACCATTTTGATGCCGAACGGGGAAAGCGAACTCTTGTAGTTCGTTTCTTCCACGAACAGGCAGAGAGCCTGCCCTAAGAACGTGTAGAAACTTTCTTCTGCCGGGAAGTCGGCTTCGTTGCCGGGTATGCCCGCCCAAAAGAGTGTGGGCGTATCGACCGTGTTGTGGCGTGGCTTGCACTCCATTAGTGCAAGCTGGCTTCCCACATCGTTGCGTATGCGTTTGAGTTCGTCCCGGTCGTCACTCCATGCCATGACATTGCAGTGGCAGCGCACCGATACAAGCCCCTTGCTGTGGGCTTCGTTCAGGTACTCGTCTATCCACTCCTTGTTCACTTGGTTGGCACGGGAATAACGGGAGAGCGACTGCATGTTCCTTGCGGTCTGCTCGAAGTTCTTCAGGTTCTCGGCGTGGTCGTCTATGAAAATATACTGGTTATAGACGTGGTTACACGACAATAGTACGCCCACCGGGGCGGCAAAACTTAACCTGCAATCGCTTCTATCGGTGGACAGCTTTTCAAACCGTGTATCTGTCCCGACCTTGCCGGGCAAATCTTCCACGTCCGAAAGCGTGTGCAGGCACAGGATGTCGTCCCCGACACGCATTTCTTCCGGGTACAGCCCGATGTCTTTCAGGCAGGTAGTATCGGTCTGCGATAGCGAGAAGTATTTCTCGATGATGCCCGCCTTTCCGTCCTGCCCGGTGATTTCCGATGCCGCCAGCCGGGTAAGGGTGACAAAACCGCTGTCGTTCATAATCCTTTCAAACTGCCCGACCGCCTCGATGAACTTTGCCGCCGCTTCCCTGTCCGCTATCTCCTGCGGTACAATCCTGCCCCGGCAGAGGGGGTGGAGAAGTCACTCTGTCTGCGGCTTCTCTCCCTTGTCGTCTTTGTCAGGAACAGGTAGCAGTAATGGTTCAGGAACGGGCGTTCATTGAAGTGCCGTTCAAAACTCCGGGACAGGAAGCTAAGCTCGTCCCTTTCCGTGTCGGGCTGGTAGTTCTCCTTGATGAAGAAGTCCTGCTTGTGTACGATGGAGTAGTCGGGCAGCACCTTGATTGCCTTGTACCATGCCGAATGTATGGCTTCATATTCGGCACTGGTGACGGTGAACAGTTCGGGCAGTTCCACCCGGAAAGCCACCGTGATGTCGGCATCCTTTGAAATGATGCAGCCGTTCTCCACCGCCAAAAGGGGAAATTTCCTTTCCAGCGTGGTAGCCTTTAATGTATTCCTCATGTTCTTTCTTCCTTTCTTCTTTTGTAGGTGAATAATCGGGGTAACGCCTTTCGGCTGATAATGAAGCGTGGGTGTCTTTTGCGTGCGGCGGCTTTCATCAGCCCGTGCGTGCCGTACTTGGCGTTGAGCCGGAACGTCTGCCACACGAGCAGCAGCGAAGCCGACACGATGAAACCGATACACAGCCACTGGTTCACGCCTGCCATGAACAGGACGATGAACACCACGAAGACGGCGAGCAAGCCGCCTGCAAAGATGAAAAGGTACTGGCTTTTCAGCCCCTTGAACTCCACCGGCTTTCCGATACCCCTGTTTACCGGATATTTTTCGGGCTTAGCCCTCAACAACTCGTCAGACATAGCCGCTGGTTTAGAGGAAGAACGACCGCAGGATAGTGGCGGCGACAATCAGGAAGATGCACGCCCCGAACCAGCTTGCGGCGGTTTTTGAGGTGTCGGGGTCGCCGCTCGAAAACTTGTTATATACTTTTACCCCGCCAATCAGTCCGCAGACCGCCCCGATTGCGTACACCAGCTTTGTTCCGGGGTCGAAATACCCGGTGATTAGGTTCGTGGCTTCGGTGATGCCCGCCTGTCCGTTTCCCTGTGCGTAGGCACTTACCACGGCGGCAAGGAGAGCCGCCGACAAGAAGATTTTCTTTCTCATTGTGATTTGATTTTTAATGCCGGGGCAGCGGGTGGATAGTCCGCTGCCACCCGGCGGATGAATAACTTGAAATTTTAGTGGTCGGGAACACTCCCGTTTGTCTGTTGGGTTTTAGGGTTGCCAATCAACCGTAGTCACGCTGTTTCATGCTGTCATACTTATACATTATTATATTATAGGAAGTCGTTCATGTCGAACGCTTCGTATTCCTCGCTTGTGCTGCCGTTTCCGGCAGGGGTAGCCGCAGCCCGTTCCGCTTCATTGCGTCCCAGCAGTTCCGCCACCTTTGCCAGCCCGCCGTTGATGTTCTCCACCACCGCATCGTAGAGGTTCGTCCCCTCGATACCCGCCAGTGTCCCGGCGGCTTGCCGCTGTTCCGTTTCGGTGGGGTTGTCGGCGTTCGCCGTGCGTACCGCATCGCCCAGTTCGTCAAAGCTCACGCCCGTAGCCCGCCCGGTATCATCGTCACCGTCCATGTACCCGGCTATTTCCTCGTCCTCGTAGTCGGGTTCGTCATTCTCGTAACCGGGCGTTTCGTCCGTTTCGGGTGTTGCATCCGAAATGCTTTCTTCCGGCTGTTCGTTCGTCTGCGGCGCAAAAATAGTATCATTTCCAGCCGCTTGCGGGAGGTGTCCCGATTTGTCCTGCGCTGTCCCGATTTGTCCGCCCTTGTAGCGGCTTTCACCTATCAGCGTGTAGCCTGAAACCCCGTTTCGTGAAAGCGGCGCATCATCCGTTCTGCCCGGTGATGTCCGGCTGTCCGTGTAGCGATACCACAGCCACAGGGCGATATAGTACACCGCCAGCCCGGTAAGTATGCAATAGATTACCATAGCTAAAAGGGCTTTTGGAAGTGGCTTTCGTATAGGGCATTTATCTCGTCTTGGTATTGCTCGAAGTGGCGCAGTAGAATATTCTCCACGTAGCTGCTTACCGTTACCTTTCGCCCGCCTATCACCGTCACGATACGCATCAGCTTCTCGTGCGTGGTGCGGCTCACGTACAAAGGCTGTCGGTCTGCCAGTTCCACTTTCTGAAAGTAGGTTTCCCGGTAGTCGCCCGTGCCGCCCTTGCGCTTGCGGGGTGTCGGTTTCTCCACCCGCACCACTTCCTCTTGTTGCCCCTCTTGGGTAATAACCTTTTCTCCACCGGGCAGTGGCGTATCATCCGGCTGGTTCTCCCGCTTGGCGGGTATGCCCTGCGAGATAAGTTCTTTCATGAAATCCTCGTCTATCTTCGGCATACCGCCGCTTTGCTTTGCCATATCACTGTAATTTAATGTAATACACTATTTCCGTTATCAGCTCTTCCAAGTTGCTTCCCCTTACCAGCGGGCGGCTGGCGGGAAAGAGCGTGGAGCGGAACACCGCTTTCTTATCCACTACCAGTTCCTTTTTGTAGCGTTTGGTGTCGGGGATAAAGGTTTTCATCAGCGGCAGTTCCAGTTCTTTAATGGTCTTGTCGTAGGCGGTGTAAAGGTCTGTTTTCTCCCGTCCGTCCACCATGTTCCAAAAGAGGTACAGCCCGGCAAGTCGGCAGGCTTCGTTCTTCACTAATAGCTTTTGGATAGCCATTGCGAACGACAGGCTGCTTTCCAGCACCACTTTATCGGCTGAAATCGGGGTGAAGATATAGTCCATGCCCGCAAGGGAGTTGATAACACCCTCGCTGTTCACCGTGCCGGGCAGGTCGAAAAACACTATATCCGGCACGTGTCCGGCAGTGGCAACATATTCGTCAGCCGTGACTATCGCCCTTTCGGGCGAACTGCACAGCACCGGGTAGGCTTTCTTCCCCAGCCGGGTGAACTGTTCATACGCCATTCGCTTGTAATCTTCATCCGCCCCGACCTGCTCGGCATCCCGCTTGCGCATCCCGGCAATGGAGTGTTGGGGGTAGTCGCAATCCACTACTGCCACATCGTAGCCTTTGAGGTAGTAGAGGTAACTTGCCGCCAGCACGGTAAAGGTGGTTTTGCCGACCCCGCCCTTTTGGGTAGAAAAGGCGACATAAAGGGGTGTTTTCTCGTTTTCCATATTGCTTTCTTTCATTATTGGTTGATAGATTTGTTTATTGCTTTCAATCATTCTGTCTTTCATCTGTCTCTTATACACATCTGACGCTGCCGACGAATAGCCTTGT
>ENA-OYXR01001029-OYXR01001029.1-human-gut-metagenome-genome-assembly--contig:-NODE-1029-length-10671-cov-4.981537_pt1 | contig 10671 bp, 14 predicted proteins | sample MGYA00243241_ERZ653431 | MGnify/ENA primary metagenome ERZ653431 (study PRJEB26926, sample SAMN06165182) | human gut metagenome | biome: ENVO:00009003; feature: ENVO:2100002; material: ENVO:00002003... | reverse complement strand
GCGCCGAGCGGGATGTGCAGGCGAAATTTCTGCTGCGCAACGGCGCGGACGCGGTGACATACCCGGAAAAGCAGCTGGCGAAGTGGGCGGCCATCCGGTACACCGCCGACCACATCTTCGATTACATAGAGTTGGACGAGAAGCACGCCATTATCGAGGTCGCCGTCCCGGACAGCTGGCAGGGGCACAGCATCGGTGAGCTGGACATCCGCCGAAAGTATGGCGTCAATATCCTCGGCGTGAAGCGAAGCGACAAAACCGATGTGACCATCTCGCCGGAAACCGTGCTGGACAGCAGCCTGACGCTGCTGGTGCTGGGCGAGTATACGGCGCTGAAAAAGTGCTTCCGGCTGTAAGGCTGCATCCGTCGGCACTCGTGCGGTTGCAACCGGCTCGCTGGAGTATGTTACGCTGCCAAGCTCTCCGCTCAAAACTTCGGGTCTGAGGCTGCCGGTATAGGAAAAGCGCTCCTGCGAGGATCGACCTCGCAGGAGCGCTTTTTTGTTTCAGGTGTCGGGAGAGCTGTGTTTACTCGCCGATGTCATCCAGCGACAGTACCTGCTCATAAGAATCTGCACCGGCGACAGAGCCGATGGGCAAGACCACGTGGAGCTTTCCGTCACCGTCAGCGTATGTGCGGACGTCCATGTTGATGTTCTCATCGGACAGCGTCCAATCGCGGCGTTCCGTCAGGAACTCATCCGTATCACCGCCCGCAATTGCTCCATACTGTGTGTCGAACTTTGCAGCGGCAGCGCGGCGTACCGCCTCCAAGAAGACTGTCTCATCCACATCCAGTGCCTTCAGCAAGTCCGCTGTGGTGAGCTGCTGGCCGCTGGCGATGTCATACAGATAGACATTGTATTCGTTCACATCGGCATCCCAACCGCAGGAGACGACCAGCGACAGGATATTCTCATACTGATATGACTCCCATGCCACATAGAAACAGGACAGGCTGACCTTATCCGAGACATCTTCAAGCACGCCATTCACGATAGGGGTGTACTCGTCGGAGATAGCCTTGTTGATGGCCTCCGCGCCCTGTGTATCGGCCTCGATTTGGGGCACATGGTAGGTATAATGGCCGCTGTTGCCCACGCCGTCGGTGTAGTCGAAGTCCTCGTTATACAGTTCGGTGATTTGAGGTGCTTCATAAGACGCATCGGGCGTCTCGGCCTGATGGTCGTCCTGTGGGTTGTTATTGTCTGTCCCATTGGGCGTTGCGCCGCAGGCGGCCAGTGCGAAAATCATTGCTGTGGCCAGCAACAACACAAAAATCTTCTTCATGTAAATGTCCTCCTTACTTCCACGAGAACCGACCCACAACGGCCTCCGTATACTGATCGTCCGTGATAGCCGTATACCTCTCCCCGTCATACCAGTCGGTAAAGCCGTCGTCCGTCTGATAAATCTCGCCGGTCTCCGTGTCCATCACCCGCTCAAAGCCCATGGTGGCGTCGCTCTGCTTCTGGCTGATGATGTCCTGACTGGTATTCCGGCTTTCCCATGAGGACATGATGGCATCCTGCATCTCATTGGCGGATTGGCTCAACTGCTGGGATTGCCGCATCGCCGCGTCGCTCTGCGCCATGGCGGAGGAGGTATAGCTGCCGGAATAGTCCAGGCTGCCCAAGCTCCGTGTCAGGATGTCCTCCCAGTTCTGGAACATCCCCTTTTCAGCGGAGACGATGGTGGTGCTGTACGCCATGTAGTACCCGCCAAGGCCGGGGATGGGGAAGGGCACAAGCTCCACGGAGCACATACCCTCCGCCTCGACGCCGTCCTGCGTAAACTCCGCACGCAGCACACCGGCTGTTCCACCCAAAGAACCGGTCGCGTCAAAGGTCTCTGTCACCGTGAAATCCTCATACTGCGGGAAGTGGAGGCTGCTGTAAAACGGCTCTGCGGCAACCGCCGACAGATACTGTGGCAGCACGTCGAAGTAACCCTTCACGGACTCCTCTGCCATTACGGGGAACGCTGCGTAGGCAGCGTTCCAGTATGTATAATTCTGCTTCAGGAAGTCATCCGCAAACAGCGGCTCTGCCTTCAGGATATACAAAATCTGATTTACGCTGCACGCGGGGTCATACGCTCGCAAAGCGTGGTACATACCCGCGTTGGACGTGGCCGCCTCCACCATCCAGCCCTCCGGAACGCTCATAGAGAAATCCGCACAGCTATACGGTGCCAGCTCCAGCCCGGACGCCATGGGCGTAATGACGAATTCTTCCTGCTGCGTGTTTCTGCTGTCCTGTGCGTCATCTCCGCCGCTTTTACTGCCGCAGCCGCACAGCAGTGTTATGGTAAAGGCTAAAATGATACAGATAATTCTCCTCATAAGTCCCCCTCCTTGCCAATTATGCTCCAAGTATAGCACAAGTTCTGCCCCACCGCAATGTGTTCTGCGATGCGCCCTGCCCAAAAACGATCATGCATATATTCTCTTGACGAAGATGCGCGGCAAACAGCAACTCCTTGTCAAAGAAATGCAAGAATGGCAGCAGTGAAACGGCGCTATACTGCACGAGCCGAGACATACTGTGCAGACGCGTTCTCTAAGATTTTACGGTGCTCATGTTGTGAACTTTACGTTGGCCCCCTACTTTTGTTGCTCCAATTTCGAGCTTTAACCGTTCCTGCTCCGCCTCATAATCAGCTGTCATTTTCTTATACTATACCGATAAACATACGGTTTCTGTAGCGCGCATACGATGGACTATTCTCGAAGAGGAGGTCTGTTTATGCCAACCGTTCAGCAAGCACCCACTCCGGCGATCACCGTCACTCGCAATTTCCTTGGTCAACAGACGGCAGAGGCGCTGGTGGTGGAATTGATCCGCGCCCACACACAGGCGGCTTAATGGCTGCGGGCAGTCTACGGAAAGGAGGGGACTTATGGAGAAGCGATTACTGCCTACTGCGCTGTACTGTCGCCTGTCCCGGGAGGACGGAGACCGGATGGAGAGTGATTCCATCGGCAACCAGCGGAAGCTGCTGGAATCGTATATCGAAAATCATCCTGAGTTGGTAATGGCGGAATGCTATGCCGACGACGGCTATACCGGCACGAATTTCCAGCGCCCCGCCTTTCAACGGATGCTGCGGGACATAGGGAACGGGCACATCCGCTGCGTACTGGTAAAGGATCTGTCCCGTTTCGGCCGTGATTACATCGAAACAGGCCGCTATCTGGAGCGCTGGCTGCCGGAGCACGGTGTGCGGTTCATCGCTGTCACGGACAATATCGACAGTGACCGCGGCGCCTACGACATGATGATGCCGCTGAAGAATCTGTTTAACACCCAGTATGCACGCGACATCTCCCAAAAGGTCAAAAGCTCCCTCCACGCCAAGCAGCAGCGGGGCGAGTTCATCGGGGCCTTCACCAGCTACGGGTACTGTAAGGACCCGCAGAATCATAACCGTCTGGTCATCGACCCGTCTGCGGCGGAGGTGGTGCGGCGCATCTTTACTCTGTTCGAAAACGGAATGGGAAAGATTCGCATTGCCAAACAGCTGAATGAAGAAGGTATTTCCTGCCCCAGTGAGTACAAACGGCTCACCGGCGAAAAATACCGCAACAACCACCGGCTGGAAACCACTACCTACTGGACATATGCCACCATCCACCGTATCCTGCAAAATGAGATGTACATTGGGAATATGGAACAGGGGAGGGATGACCGCCTTCAGATGCACGGGAAAGCCAAGCGGAAGGAGCGCTCCCAGTGGACGGTAGTATCCGGCACCCACCAGCCCATCATCGAAAAGGGCCAGTGGCAGCGGGTGCAGGCTCTGCTGAACGCTAACGCCCGTACGCCGGATTTTCAACAGAATGTCAGCCCCTTTGCGGGTTTTCTCAAGTGCGGCGATTGTGGACGAGCCATGGTCAAGACCACCTGGGGTGGCAAAATCTTCTACACCTGCGGCTCGTATAAACGCTATGGCGCGTCCGTGTGCAGCAAGCACTATATCGCCCATGATGTGTTGACGAAGGTAGTACTGGATGATTTGAACCGGCTCATTGCCGGCATGGAAAACCTCCACCAGCTGGCACAGCAGGGCGCGGCGCAGCGCCCGCGCTCCGGCACCGACCAACCCCAAAAGCTGGAAGCTGCATTGCAGCGCATTCAGCGCCGCCGCCAGAGCGCCTACGAGGACTATCAGGACGCGCTTATCTCCAAGGAGGACTTCCTCCGCTGCCGCGCTGATTATGACGCACAGGAGCAGGCGCTGCAGGCCCAACTGGACAAGCTGCGCGACTCGGTACAGGATGAGCCGCTGTCCTTGCCCTGGGTAAAGGAATTGCTGGCGTCGGGGCAGCTGGCGGAGTTGGATCGCCCCACAGTCGCCGCCGCCATCCGGGAAATCCGCGTCTACGAGGGGAACTGCATGGAGATCGACTATCTGCTCCCGGAGGGCTGCCGCGCTCTGCTGGAGGGGTGAGCGTATGGTTCTCCGTGTAGAGCAAAGCAAAAAAAGCAGGGAGCGTAGAAAGGTTTTTGCTTCACACCCTGAACATTATAGTGGTGGAAAGTTTCACAACTCCCCACCACTATTGTTCCATGTGTGTCCAGCCGCCCGCTGTTTTGACGCTTACGTTTTGTTGCAGATAGGACACATTTATGCTATCATAAAAGCACAATAAAGAAGTGCAGCAGCTCTCCGTGAACTGCCGCACTTTTGCATCACCGTGGGGCAACGAGGACACCCAGACGCTTATCGACATTCTGGCGCGGTATGGTGTCAAGACCACCTTCTTTGTTGTGGGAGATTGGGCGGAGAAGTACCCGGAGTCCGTCAAAGCCCTGCACGACGCGGGCCACGAGGTGATGAGCCACTCCAATCACCACGACCATTACAACAGTCTGTCCACTCAGCAGATCATTGACGATGTCACCGCCAGCAACGAGCGGATCAGTGCTGTTACCGGCGTGACCCCCACGCTGATCCGTTGTCCCTACGGGGAGTATGACGACCACGTCATCGCCGCCATACGCTCCATGGGTATGGAACCCATCCAGTGGGATGTGGACTCCCTGGACTGGAAGGACTACGACGCGGATACGATATGCAGGCGCGTAACATCCAAGGTGCAACCGGGGAGCATCGTGCTGTTCCACAACGCTGCGCTGCACACGCCGGAGGCCCTGCCTGCCATCCTCGACTGCCTGATCAACGACGGGTATACCGTTGTGCCCATCAGTCAGCTGATCCTCGATCCGCCCTACACCATCGACCACACCGGCCGGCAATTCCCGGCGGAAACAGTTTCCACTACATAAGCACGACATGGGGGCACCTAAACAGTGCCCCCATTGATCTTCGACCCGAAAGCCGCATCTGTTCGCACGCTGATCCATCTGTCAGAGACAGCAACTCCTCGGCAATGTCCATATTCTCAAAGCGAAGCGCGTCCGTATCCCTGTGGCCAAAGGTCAAAAAGTCCACATTACCAGTCACTCCTTTCTTGATTTTTGGGGCAAACGAAAAGAGCAGCTGTTTTCTATGCGAAAATAGCTGCTCTTTTCTAATATTTATATACTTCAACTGTTATCTGTTCAAATTTCTCTCAATCCATCCGTGCATCTGGTTATCAATTTTGAAATAGGACATTGTGCCTCCGCCCTCAATCCAGTCATAGTTCGGATAGAAGGAGATAAAGAAGCGCAAGCCAGAGGCGGTTTCGATTCGGAGATTTCTTCGATCATCGGCAAAAGCAGTGTGCGCTTCCTGTTGATTTTCTTCGGGGATACCATCAAATACTTCCGTCTGGAAGTCATCGTTTCCATAACTCACAAGTGTAATCGTCATGTGATAGAACTCGGTGATTTCCTGCCGATTTGTTACCGGTGAGCCAACTTCTTGTTCGTTGTTCCACTTCATTTCTGTAATGGATGCAATATCGTCTGCGCTCTCAATACCATACACGCGATAAAGCTCGGTGAACGAACAGTTTGTGTTGCTGTCAAACTGATAGAAGTTGCAGAACAGCGCGGCATACCATGTGTCACCGTCTCGCAGAACATATACGCCATCACAAACAGCAGGTGCATACCGGTATAGCTCGATGTCAGTCTGGCTGACAGTGCTTTTATAGCCAATGCCTCCGTCAGATTTCAGGTAGGAAATGTGTTCGCCAGCCATATCGGCGGTGATTTCAGGCGGCAGACCATACTTCTCAAGCACCTCCGGAAGTTTGACAGCCTCGTAAAATTTGCCGTTGTACTCAAGTGCGGCAATGTTCTGCACGGGATCTTGGGTGTCAGGACCTCCCTTATGGTGAAGCACAGGAATGGCGATAGTCACCGCCAGACACAGGCAAGCTGCAACAACTCCCCATTTAACCCACTTGCGCTTCGGCTTCGCATTGGTGCGGACATTGTTGGTTTCCTCGATAATATCATCGTTCAGCATATTCAAAGCGTCACTGATGTGTTCTTTCTTCATAGCTCATAGCCCTCCTTTTCCAAGTATTCTTTCAAACCTTGCCTTGTTCGGTAGAGCATACTCTTGACCTTCGGTTCACTCATGCCGTAGTAGTCTGCGACTTCTCGGATAGGATCCGCAAAGTAGTATCTGCCGACAAATGTGTTTCGTGCATCTGCCGGGAGCGTGTAGAGATAGGCATTGATCGCTTCCGCAAGCAGTTCCAATTCTATGCGCTGCTCCGTGGTTTCGCTGCCGGAAATACAATCCTCCAGCTCGGAAAGAGAGACTGCATATTCCGAGTGCTTCCGTTTATCCCTGTTGCGTGTGCGGAACGCATCAATGGATAGTTGTCGTGTGATTTTTCCTAAATAGGTGGAGAGAACACCGGGCTTGTGCGTCGGCATGGAGTTCCACGCCTTTAAGTAGGTGTCGTTGACGGTTTCCTTGCTGTCCTCCCAGTCGGAGAGGATATTGTAGGCGATCTTTGAAAGATACCGCCCGTATTTCCGCTCCGTTTCGCTGATGGCTTCCTCGTCTCTTTTCCAGTATAAGGCAACAATCATCTCGTCCTGCATAGGCGAACCTCCTTTCTCATCTGCTGTCAGATGCTTTCACCATATAACCCGACAAAAATCGGGTTTGGTTTCACGATTTTCAAAATTTCCTCAAAAAAATTATAGCAGATTTTTGTGAATGCTTCTACCCATGCCGTTTACGCTGTTTTTCTTCGCTGCTTCACTTGCCGCCCTGCGCCGTTCCTCACTGTACGGTGCTGTCAGCCGAAAGCTCAACCGCCCTTTCTCAATTTCAAAGGTCAGCCCGGCTTGCTCGTCATCGTCGGTCTGGCGGCAGCATTGCGGGTACTTTGCCGCAAATGCTGTCAGCCGCTTTTTGAGATCGGTGTTGTGGGTCTGCACCTCAATGATGCGGCTCTGCTCGTCAAAATAGATCATGGTTGTCTTTTGCTTCTTGGTAAGTCCTGTTCTCATAAAACCTCCTGATTTTCATGGATTTTTCCCAGCTCTTGAATTGGGAAAGTGCTGCGATTTTTGATGGAAACACCCTAAACGATGCGGAGTATATTTCGCCTTGCCTTATTGACTGATTTGCCACTTTTCCAGCTCTTGACTGCATTTTCACGATGTTTTGTTTGTGCGGCTTTTCAGCCACTCCACCAACTCATTTTTCATCACCAATTTACGCCCGCCGATCCGCAAGGTTGGGAAGTCCGGGCTGCTCAAAAGGTTATATGCACCCGCTTTGGAAATCTGCAACGCTTCGGCAAGTTGCTTTACATCCATCACATCAGGCATGGCTTCAAACGGTTCTCTGCTCATAGAATCTCCTTTCCCGCAGAAACGGCAGCAGCTACCATTTCGGTAACTGCTGCCGCTTCTGCGTCTGTTTACTTGTCCAAATACTTCTGATACTCCACTGTCACATAGTCTTCATAAGCTCCTGCGATTTTGGCGATCCGCTTATGGACTGCGCTGGCGGTCTTGTAGCCAACCTTGTCCGCAATCTCCTGTTCGGTCAAGCCGTCCATGCGCAGCTTCAATATTTCCCGATCTTTCTCGGTAATGCTCTGCTCGGCAAAGGCGGCAATCTGCATTTCGGAGATTACCTTTTGCTCAAACTCGCCGCGAGGATCGGCAACCTCAAAAATATCGCCGTCCTCATTCTCCATCATCTCGTCAAGAGAAATCGGCTTGCCGGAGCGATTGTGATGCCATTTTCGCATGAAATCGGTCTTGACGGTGCTGCCGGTGGTTTCGTAGTCCTCTACGGTGCGGTTTTCCCAGATCGCGTCGATCATCGGCTGCCAGTTCTGCTCTGCAATCACCATGTCGGTGACATTACCGATCAGATTGCTGAACTGCTGATAGGTCAGCCGCGGCACTTCCACGCCCTGCGGGATGTTATATAGGTTTTGAAAGCCCAGTCCGTTCTGCTCAAATTTCATGCGGATGTAGGGGATGATACTGTACGATAGCCGCCACAAGGGGAAGTATCCTGCATACTGATTCCAGTTGCCGGGAATATCACGGTAGTTGCCCTTGCGGTCTTTCACTTGAAAGAACTGCCATGCACTCCATGCGTAGCAGTCCCACACAAGCAGCTTGAACATATCGTCACATACGATGTGGTCATATTTGTCCGTCCGCAAGACCTCATACGGGCAGCGAGGCAGCTCATAGGCTGGTTTCCATTTTTCCGCAAGCTCTCGCGGCAAGCTGTAAAACAGCGTCAGCCATGATTTGTCGCTGTCCTGCGGTATCTCGATGATCTCACCGGGCAGCACCACAAGAAAACCTTTCGGACCTGTTTGCTTGTCCATCAGCGTCACCTCCAATCGCTTCTGTATTCAGCCCTCTACTATATATGGCATGAGAACGGCTGAATTGTTCCAATGCTTCCAAACTTTTTTGAGATTTTTTGAAAAAATCTCGGAATGGATGGGATAAGATTGATTTAAGGCAATTATACCTGAAAGCTGTGAATAAATCTATTGCTTTTCGTGGCGGCAAAAAATAACGGGTATCCGACTCTCACCAGATACCCGTTATTCCGTTGCCAATCCCGCCTGACAGATGCTCATTTCGTAATTTCGGTCTAAACCTGTTTTACGAACACCTGTCTATCTGAGTCGGGGATTTCTTATATTGGCAGCAATGCGCAGCCCTTAGCCGATCGCGGAGCTTTTTCTATCCGGGTTTGGACGCCAGCCGTCCATAAACTCGTCATTCTCCATGATAAAGGGGCTCGCCATATCCTGTCCCCATGAGGTGTCATATTTCCCCATAAGGTAATCGCTCAGTGCCGTTCGGTCGGCAAAGCGCAGCATCCGGTACGGCTCCTGAAAGGCAACCTTTTCTACAAAGTACAGCGTCCCGTCCTCCGCCGTCAAAAGTACGCCAACATGCCCGACAAACAGCAGGGATTCCTCCTCGGTCGGCTTATCGTGGAAGAATACCGTGATGAGGCGGATCCGTTCATTCTCCCGAAAGGTAACGCCGCGGGAAGCCCATTCCTCTTGTACGGTTTGCACATGACGCTTGATCTCCGTGGTATCCTCCGCCTTCATGGAGGAATACAGTGCGCGGAAATCTGCAAGGCTGCTTCCGCCCAGCGCATCGGGATCTGTTTTCAGCGTTTCCTCGTCCACAAACAGCACATCTTCACCAGCATTGATTTGAGAGTCTGCGCTCACGGAGAGGAAGTCCCCAAACAGGTTCATGGCAGTGATCCGGCAGTTATAGCCCGGAAATGTCCCGTTCTTTGCCGTCCATTCGTCCTGCATCGCGTAAGGGTCATATTTCGTATACAGCAGCTCTGCTTCCTCAAAGCCATCCGTAAGCCATTCCTGCTTGACGCTGTCATTAAAGCGGTCCACACGATGGAAAAAGCCCTGAATACGCCCGTCTGATACACCTGCGCCAGAGAGCAGCTCCTACAAAAGCTCCCTCGATCCGCTGTCGTTCAGGTTCGTGTACTCGATTTTTCCCAATGCCGGGCGCTTATCCGGCAAATCAGTGTCCGCGCCGCAGCCCGCGAATGCGGAAGCGATAAGAATAACACATATAGCCAGCATTGTCTGCCGAAATGATTTCATAATCTGCTCCATCCTTTCCTTTGACCATCGACCATTTTGCAACGCTTATTATACCATTCAAGCATAAGGTCTATGTTAAGCAAGAGGTCTTTGGGGCGATTGGAACAGCGAAAGGCTGGCTTTCACCACGCGGCTGACAAAGCGTATTATCTCATCCTTGCTGTACTTGTCATAGCCCTCCACGACGATATGCATCATTCCATTTGACAGATGGGTATACATCATCTCAAGATCTGTTTCACTGGCATTGGGCAGTTCTTTCCGCCAGTAGGCAATACTGTCATCCTTGGCCAAGGCAATCATCCGCATAAGGACAGTTGAGTTTGTATTCTCCAAAATCAGGACTCGACACACCGCCTGATTCTGATTGACCATATCGTAGATGGCTTCGATCAGAGCCGTCACATCAAACGAATTGACATAGCGAAGGGATTTCTCAAATGTGTTGAACCGCGCCCCATTCGCTGTCTTCCCAGAAAAAGACGGCTATTCTTTTGAAGAATAGCCGTCCTGCTTTTTCGCTTGATGTGTATGCACCTGAAATCATTTCTCAAACAGATACAGGAGGTATCCGTAGCCCTCGGCCTCCATTTTTTCATAGGGGACGAAGCGCAGGGCCG
>ENA-OYXR01001002-OYXR01001002.1-human-gut-metagenome-genome-assembly--contig:-NODE-1002-length-10905-cov-6.473456_pt1 | contig 10905 bp, 8 predicted proteins | sample MGYA00243241_ERZ653431 | MGnify/ENA primary metagenome ERZ653431 (study PRJEB26926, sample SAMN06165182) | human gut metagenome | biome: ENVO:00009003; feature: ENVO:2100002; material: ENVO:00002003... | reverse complement strand
CGCTTTTTTCGCTTCTCCATCCATAGCCCCTCAGTCGCTGCGCGACAGCTCCCCCCGGGGGAGCAAGCGCTCGCCCGCAGCGCCGCGCTTTCGCAGAAAGCGGCGCTGCAAATGCTGCTTCCCGCCACGACCCCTCCCGTGAAAAGGCAATTCTGGAAAATCCGCAGATTTTCCAGAATTGCAAATAAAAAATCATTCTTCCGCTGTTTATGCGCAAAGCGAACGCGGCGCGCATTCCAAATCATCACGCCCCATCAAAGCTGTCTCCGTCAGCGGGCAGGGCAGCGGCTTGCGCGTCTGCGCTGCCGGTGTCTGCTGCCCGGGGAACGCCTTTGTACACCAGCGTTTGCTCCAGCACCTCGGCACAGACCGGTGCCGAAAGACTGCCGCCGGCGGTGGTCCAGCTGTGGGGCTCATCCAGACAGACCAGACACAAAAATTGCGGGTCATCGATGGGGGCCACTGCCACAAAGCTGGCAATGCGGGCCTTCTCGTCGGCGCTGTCCAGCTTCTGGCTGGTGCCGCTTTTGCCGCCCACCCGGTAGCCCGCGATCTGCGCGTTGCGCCCGCCGCCGTACAGCACCACTGCCTCCATCATCTCCCGCATGGTGGCAGAGGTGGCGGGCTGGATGACCTGCCGCCTGCAGACCGGCTGGTTGTGCTGCAAAATGCTGCCGTCCGGCGCAAGGATGTCCGATACCAGATACGGCTGCATCAGCTTGCCACCGTTCACCACCGCGCAGACGGCGGAGGCCATTTCCAGATAGGAAATCTTACTGCTCTGCCCGAAGGCGCAGGAGGCAAGCTCTACCGGACCCATGCGGTCGGCGGTGTAGTACAGGCTCTTTTTCGGCTCGGCGGGCAGGTCGATGCCGGTGGGCTCCCGCAGGCCAAAGGCGGCAAAATAATCGCAGAAAGCCTGCTTGCCCAGCCGCGCCCCGATCTGGATAAAGCTCTGGTTGCAGGAGTTTTCCAGCGCCTGCGTCACGGTCTGGCTGCCGTGACGCTTGTGGTTGGCGCAGTGGAACCGCGTGCCCGCCACCGAGATAGAGTCTCCGCAGTAAAAGGTGGAGTGCCGGGTAATGGCTCCGGCATCCAGCGCCGCCGCGCAGGTGATGAGCTTGAACACGCTGCCCGGCTCGTACAGGTCGCTTACCGCCTTGTTGCGCCACTGGGTTTGCTGCGCCAGCTGCAAGGCAGCGGCGCGCTCTTTGCCGGAAAGGGCGTCCACGGCAGCGCGTGCGGCCTTGTCGGCGATGACCCGGGGCTGGTTGGGGTCGTAGGCCGGGGTGGTGGCCATGGCCAGAATTGCCCCGGTGTTCACCTCCATCACGATACCCACGCTGCGGGCGGCTACATGGTGCTCTTGCACCGCATAATTCAACGCATTTTCAAGATAATGTTGAATATTTGCATCGATGGTCAGCCGCAGTCCGCAGCCCTCCACCGGAGCAAGTTCGGTTTCGTAGCTTTGCGCCAGCGTGTAGCCCCAAGCGTTCACGGCGGTCAGCACCACTCCATTCTGCCCGGTAAGGGTGTCGTTGTATTCGAGCTCCAGCCCGCTGACCCCGGCGTTGTCTACGTTGGTGAACCCCAGCACCGAGGCCAAAAACTCTCCCTGTGGGTACCAGCGCTTGGAGTCCTGATTGATGCGCACGCCGGTAATGCCGTTCTCTGCGCAGAAATCCCGCACGGCATCGGCAGTTTCCTGCTCCACCCGGTAGCGCAAAAGGCAGTCGTTGGAGCGCCGGTCACTGAACTTTTCCAGCAGCTTTGCCTCGTCCAGTTCCAGAATCTCCGCAAGCTCCTTGGCGGCAAGGGCAAGCTTATCCTCCGGCATCTCCCGGGGGCTGGCGCGCAGGGTCCAGCAGCTGCTGTTGGCGGCCAGCAGCGCACCGTCGGCGCTGTATATTTTGCCCCGGTCGGCGGGCACAACGGTGTCTCGCAGCTGCTGCCCCAGCGCCCGCTGGGTGTACCAGCCGCCGGTGCATAATTGCAGCCAGAACAGCCGCCCGATGAGCCCTGCAAAGCAGACGGCGCACAGCCCCACCGCAATGAGCCGTGCCCGCAGACGGAACGCCCGCTCCGGTAAAGTGCGCAGGGCGTCCGTGGGTTTTGAGCCGCGCATGGCAGCACCCCCTTTGCGGGCAGTTTATGCGCCCGGGGGCGGTGCGTATGACTAACCGCCCCCGCATCCGCGTACAATAACAGAAACGGAGGTGACCGGGATTGCACAGAACTGCTGCCCGCAAAGGGCTGCTGCGGCCGCTGCCGCCCATGGACCTGCCTTTTCTGGTGCTGGTGCTCACGCTGGTAGCTTTTGGGCTGGTGATGCTGTGCAGCGCCAGCAGCGCGGTGGCACTGTACCGGCGGCAGGACGCCTTTGCCTATGTGCGGCCGCAGCTGCTGTACGCCGCCATGGGACTGGTGGCCATGTGGACGGCCAGCCGGGTGGACTACCACATCTATCATAAGCTTGCGTGGCCGCTGTTGGCGCTCTCGCTGGTGCTGCTGACGGCGGTGCTGTTCATGCCGGAATATAACGGCTGCAAGCGCTGGCTTGTGCTGCCGGGGCTTGGCACATTACAGCCCAGCGAGATCGCCAAATTTGCGGTGGTGCTGGTGTTTGCCCACATCATCGCTTTGAACCACGACCGCATGGACAGCTTTGCGGTGGGGGTGGTGCCCTTTGCGCTGGTGCTGGGGGTGGTGGCGGTGCTCATGCTGCTGGAACCCCACCTTTCCGGCACGGTGCTGATTTTGAGCATTGGCGCGGTGCTCATGTTCGTGGGCGGCACCGGGCTGCGGTGGTTCATGCTGGCAGGGGCGGGCGGCGCTGCCGCCATCGGCACGGCCATTGTGCTCATGCCGGAGCTGGTGCCCTACGCTGCCGACCGGCTCAACTCGTGGCTCGACCCCTTTGCCGACCCGCTGGGCGACGGCCACCAGACCATCCAGAGCCTGTATGCCATCGGCTCCGGCGGGGCTGCCGGGCTGGGGCTGGGCAACAGCCGCCAGAAGCATCTGTTCGTGCCTGAGCCGCAGAACGACTTCATCTTTTCCGTCCTCTGCGAGGAACTGGGCTTTCTGGGCGCGTGTGCGGTCATTCTGCTGTTCAGCGCGCTGCTGTGGCGGGGCATCACGCTGGCAGCCTATGCACCGGACCGTTTCGGGGCACTGCTGGTGGTGGGCTTTGTGGTGCAGGTAGCATTGCAGGCAGTGTTGAACATCGCGGTGGTCACCAACACCATCCCCAACACCGGCATCAGTCTACCCTTTTTCTCCTCCGGCGGCACCAGCCTGATGATGCTTTTGGGCGAGATGGGCATCGTGCTTTCCGTCTCCCGGGGCGAAAGCTGATAAAGACCGGCATTTCCTGCCGCGGCAGGGCAGGAGCGGCGCGGAAATGCGAAAAAAACGGACAAATGACCGGACAAATCCCGCAGACTGCGGGAAAACCGTTTCCGTGCGTTTTGTTGACCAAAGACCCTCGTTTTGCATACCATGGGGTATCTTTTGCAGAACGGGGGTCTTGGCATGGCTGGGGATTGGATCATTACAGGCGGACGGCCTTTGCAGGGCAGGGTGGAAGTGCCTGCGGCCAAAAACAGTGTGCTGCCGCTGCTGGCAGCTTCGCTGCTGTGCAGCGGGCCGGTGCGGCTGCAAAATGTGCCGCGCCTGACGGACGTAGAGGACTGTCTTGCCCTGCTGCAGGGCGTGGGCTGCACGGCGGGCTGGCAGGGGGCAGCGCTGGCGGTGCAGGGGCAGCCTATGCGCACCGACCTTGCACCGGAGGCCGCAGGCCGGATGCGAGCGTCCATCCTGTTCTGCGCGCCGCTGCTGGCGCGGCTGGGGCGGGTGAGCACCGTGCTGCCCGGGGGCTGCCGCATCGGGGCAAGACCCATCGACCTGCACCTGCAGGGGCTGGCACAGATGGGCGTGCGGCAGCTGCCCGCAGCGCCCGGACAGCTTGTCCTGTACGCCCCGGCGGGGCTGCGGGGCGCGGAGATCTGTCTTGCTTTCCCCAGTGTGGGCGCCACCGAAACGCTGCTGCTGGCCGCCGCCACGGCGCAGGGGCAGACCGTGCTGCACGGTGCTGCAAAAGAACCGGAGATCGCAGATCTTGCCGCCTTCCTCAACGCTTGCGGCGGCTGCGTGGAGGGCGCAGGCACCGACACCATCCGGGTGCGGGGAAAGCGCTGCCTTGCGGGTTGCACCTTTATGCCGGTGGCAGACCGCATCATCGCCTCCACGCTGGCTTGCGCGGCAGCAGCGGCGGGCGGCAGGGTGGAGCTGGCGGGCTGTGCGCCCGGGCTGTATGCCCCGCTGCTGGAAATTCTGGAACAAATGGGCTGCACCGTAGAGCGGGCACGCGATGCTGCCGCCATTTCGCGGTTCGGGGCACTGCGCGGCGCGGGAAACGTGCACACAGCACCCTACCCGGGCCTTGCCACGGACGCCGCCCCGCTGCTGGCGGCGGTGATGCTCTACGCACAGGGGGAAAGCTGCCTGCAGGACAGGGTGTTTGAAAATCGTTTTGCCTGTGCCGAGGGCTTTGCGGCGCTGGGTGCGAACGTCCGGGTGGCAGAGCGCACGTTGTATGTGCAGCCGGGCGGGACGCTGCGCGGGGCAAAGCTGACTGCACCGGACCTGCGGGGCGGGGCGGCGCTGGCGCTTGCGGCGCTGGCTGCCCGGGGCAGCAGCCGCCTTGGCGGGGTGGAGTTTGTCCGGCGCGGATATGCAGACCTTGACCGGCTTTTGGCGGGGCTGGGCGCACAGATTTGGCAGGAAATACCCGCCCGGAGTGGGGTTGTGAAAAAAACACCCACGAAAAAGCAATTTTGTCTTGCAATCGGAGCAAAAAAATGATACGATACAGTTATATAAATATCGTATGATAATTTCTGTGCGGCATTTGCGCAGTTCCACATAAAAATCCGATGGAGGACAAAGTTATGGCATTGATGCTCGACGAAGAACTGGACGAAAACGTTACGACGATCAAAGTGATCGGTGTAGGCGGCGGCGGCGGCAACGCCGTGAACCGCATGGTGAGCGACGGCCTGCAGGGCGTGGAGTTCATCGCCATGAATACCGACCAGCAGGCACTGGCCAAGAACCATGCCTCGGTCAAGGTGCAGCTGGGTTCCAAGCTGACCAAGGGCCGCGGTGCGGGTGCAGACCCGGAGATCGGCCAGCGCGCCGCTGAAGAAAGCAAGGACGAGATCGCCAATGCCCTCAAGGGCTCCCAGATGGTCTTTATCACCGCCGGTATGGGCGGCGGCACCGGCACCGGTGCAGCACCCGTTGTGGCCGAGGTGGCACATGATCTGGGCATCCTGACTGTTGGCATCGTTACCAAGCCCTTCTCCTTTGAGGGCAAGCGCAAGATGGGTCTGGCCGAGCAGGGCATTGCCAACCTGCTGATGCACGTTGACAGCCTGATCGTCATCCCCAACGAGCGCCTGAAGATGATCAGTCAGGAAAAGATCACCCTGATGAATGCCTTTCAGGCTGCCGACAACGTGCTGCGTCAGGGCGTTGAGTCCATCTCTGCCCTGATCAACGTGCCCGCCTTCATCAACCTGGACTTCGCCGATGTGCGCTCCATCATGAAGGATGCCGGCTACGCCCACATGGGCGTGGGCAGCGCCAAGGGTGCAGGCAAGGCCGAGAACGCCGCCAAGGCTGCAATCTCCAGCCCGCTGCTGGAGACCAGCATTGCCGGTGCACACGGCGTTATCATCAACATCACTTCCAGCCCGGACATCGGTCTGGAGGATGTGGAGACCGCCGCAGGTCTTATCACCCAGAGCGCACATCCCGATGCAAACATCATCTGGGGTACTGCATTTGATGAGAACCTGTCCGATGAGATGCGCGTGACCGTTGTGGCCACCGGTTTCGACAACAAGAGCGCCAGCGACCTGCGCAACAGCATCAACAACGCCATGGGCGGTGCACAGTCTGTGCCGTCTGCGGTGTTCAGCAGCGACACCGGTGCAGCCGCAGCCCCGGCAGGCAATACCGCCCCGGCTGCTGCTCCGGCTGAAAAGAAGGCCGTGGAGGAGGAAAGCAGCGACAACCGTTACTACGACGAGCTGCTGGCCATCCTGAACAAGCGTAAGTAAGATCAGGCTACAATGGGGCTGGCAGCTGCGCCCATGCGGTCAGCGCCGGTTCCATGCAAGGTGTGCATGGGAGGGCATCATGGTGCAGACAGAGCGGGAGACCGGTGCCTTGCGCGGACAATTTGCCCGGCAGGCCGCTGTACAGGCATCTGCCGCAGCTCAGGCGGAAAGCGCCCGGGCGCAGGCAGAGCAGCTGAGCCGCAAGCTGGCTGCGGCACGCGCCGAGGTGCGCCGATATCAGACCCGGATGTTCGCCTTTGAGCGCACTCTGCTTGCCCTCAAGCACGATAATGCAGAACTGGAAGCCGCCTGTGAGCAGGCGCGGGAGCAGCTGGAGCTGGCCAACGCCCGGGCAGAAAAGGCTGAAGCCGCCTGCCGCAGAGCCGAAGCTGCCCTTGCAGCCATACAGCAGACTGCCCCGGAAACACCCGCACAGCCGGACACAATCCCCGAGGCTGTGCCGCAGTGCGAAGCGGTGGAGGAACAGTCTGCGCCGGAAACGGAAGAACTGCTCTGCGCCCCGGAACAGGCACTGCCCCCGGAGCCCGCACAGTCTGCATGGCAGCCGGAGACCCGGCTGGAGCAGATGGCCGCGGAGCTGATGGGCTGGTTCGATGCCATGATGCCCCAAGAGTGAATTTAAAAAGGACTGCTGCGTGTTTTGCGCAGCAGTCCTTTTTCTTTCTGCGTGGGACGATTTAAAATGCGCTCCGCTTTGCTTTGCGCATCATCAGCGGAAATAAGGTTTATATTTCGCGGTTGCAGCGCTCTGCGGAGCGCGGCAACCGCATTTTCACAGGAAGGGCTGTAACGACAAACGGCTTGCTTTCGAACAACGTTTGCAAAGGATACTGTAAAAATGGGTACTGTAAAAATTGGATTGCATTTATACAGCCGGGAATGAGAACGTTTGCAGAAAATACCGGAAAATGGCAGAAATGTTGCACGCAGCCTTGCATTTTGCTGTAAAATCCAGTAAAGTATAAATGAATGTAAAAAAGCGGATGCCGGGGAAAGCCCGCTGCATCCGGTCAGTGCAAGCAGCGTACCCGGAACAAAGCCGGGGCAGAAGGATGCACCGCAAAAGGAGAGACATGGCCATGAACGAGAAACCGAAGATCCTGATCACGGATGATTCCGAGATCAACCGTGCCCTGCTCAAGGAGATACTGGGCGATGGCTATGACTATCTGGAAGCCGAGGACGGCGCAGCGGCGGTGGAGCTGATGCGGCAGCGCACGGATATCTCCCTGCTGCTGCTGGACCTGATGATGCCGGGCATGGATGGCTTTGACGTGCTGCGGGTGATGAAGTACCACGCATGGCTGGACGAGATCCCGGTCATCGTCATTTCGGCGACAGAGGACACCGCCAACATCGAGCGCGCCTACGATCTGGGCGTAACGGACTACATCCGCCGCCCTTTCGAGCGCATCATGATCCTGCGCCGGGTGAAGAATGTCCTCATGCTGTACGCTAAGCAAAAGCGGCTCACCCGCCTTGTCACTGATCAGGTGTACGAAAAAGAGCACAACAGCGTGCTGATGATCAGCATTCTGAGCCATGTGGTGGAGTTCCGCAACAGCGAAAGCGGGCTTCATGTCCTGCACATCCGTACCCTGACCGACCTGCTTTTGCACCGGCTGGTGCAAAAGACCGACCGCTATCAGCTGGACGAAAGCGATATCGCCCGCATCAGCACCGCCTCGGCGCTGCACGATATCGGCAAGATCGTCATCCCGGAGGAGATCCTGAACAAGCCCGGACGCCTGACCGCCGAAGAGTTTGCAATTATCAAGAACCATACTGTGGCGGGTGCGCAGATGCTGCAGGATCTGGGGCAGGCTATTGCGCAGGACGAGCCGCTTTTGCAGGTGGCGCACGCCATCTGTCGCTGGCACCATGAGCGCTGGGACGGCAATGGCTACCCCGACCGGCTGAAAGGGGATGAGATCCCTATTGCGGCGCAGGTGGTGGCGCTGGCAGACGTGTACGACGCCCTGACCAGCGAGCGCTGCTATAAGCACGCCTACGACCACGACACCGCGCTGCGCATGATATTGAACGGCGAGTGCGGTGCCTTCAACCCGCTGCTGCTGGATTGCCTGCAGGAGTCCTCGGAGCAGCTGCGTGCCGAGCTGACCCGCTCGGAGTGGGACAGGGGCTTCCGGCAGGAGACCCACCGCCTTTCCGAGGAGATTTTGCACCGGGAGGCGCTGCCCCGGGAGAACCACTCCCAGCTGCTGCTGGAGCAGGAAAAGGAACGCACGGATTTCTACGCCGCCCAGTGCGGCGGCATCCGGTTCGACTACGATCTGCTGGCTGGCAGCGTGACGGTGTATGACTACCACGCCGAGCCGATGCAGCAAAAAACGGTGACTGATTTTGCACAGGGCAGGGGACTTGGCTTTTTGAACGAGCAGGATCGGCGCAAGCTTTCCAAGGCCATAAGCCGCGCCACGCCGGAAGCGCCGGACGTGGTGCTGCCGGTCATGGTGCAGCGAGATGGGAAGCCGCACCTGCACCGGATGGCGCTGCATACTATCTGGAGCGGTGCCGGGGTGCGCCGCTGCGTGAATGTGCTGGGTCAGCTCACCGACGAGCAGCACCGCGTGGAGCATCAGGCCGAACTGCTGACCGCACTTGACCCGGAAGAGGACCCTGCCCACTTCCTGCGGCGGCTGCAGGGCATCTTTGACGTGGTGCGTCTGGTAGACCCGGGGCACCGCAAGGTGCTTACGCTGGACAGTGACGGCATCCTGACTGAAAAGCCCGGCAGCTGCCACATGGTATGGAACCGGGATACCCGGTGCGAGAACTGCATCTCGGCCAAAGCCTACGCCCGCAAGACCATTCTGAATAAGATCGAGTTCAAGGACGAGGAAGCCTACTTTGTCATCTCCAAGTACATCGAGGTAGGCGGCAGGGGCTGTATGCTGGAAATGGTCACCCGGCTGACGGACGGCCGCTGGCTGGACATGGGCGGCCACCGGCTGCTGCTGGACCGTTGCGACGGAATGGAGCGCAGCGCCTTCGTAGACCCCCTGACCGGGGCCTACACCCGCCGCTATTTTGATAAGTTCCTTGCCAGCGGCGAGATGAGCGGCGGCGTGGCGATGATCGACGTGGATCAGTTCAAGTCGGTCAACGACAGCTTTGGGCATCTGGTGGGAGATGAAGCACTGAAAACGGTGGCGGAAGCCATGCAGAACTGCCTGCGCCAGACCGATATCCTGATCCGCTACGGCGGCGATGAATTTTTGCTGCTGATGCCCCAGAGCCGCCCCAACGGGGTGGAAAGCGTCATCCGGCGTGTGCAGGACGCCGTGCAGGCGGCACGGGTGCCCAGCCACCCGGAGCTCCGGCTTTCGGTAAGCATTGGCGGCGTGTGCAATGTGCAGCCCCTGACCGAGGCCATCCGGCAGGCCGATGCCCGGATGTACTGCAATAAAGAAAACGGTGAGCCGGTGTTATAACTGCAGCTGACAACAAAAAAGAGACAGGCGACCCTTTCCGGGAAGCCTGTCTCCTCTTTTTTTCAAAGAAATCTTTTATTTCCGCTGCCGGGCGGCGATCTGTGCGGCAGTGGGCGGGATATCGCCCTGCGCGGCCTTTTCCAGCTGGCTCAGGCGGCGGTCCAGATCGGTGAGCCGCTGCGAGACGATGTCCGGCAGATCCTGCTGGTCCAGATCGTCGGCGGGGTTCACCGCCTTGTTGTTGATACGCACTACCTCGGCGGGTACGCCCACGGCGGTGCAGTTAGCGGGCAGGTTGCGCAGCACCACGCTGCCCGCACCGATGCGGGCGTTATCCCCGATGAACACCGGGCCCAGCACCTTGGTGCCCGCGCCGATAAGCACGTTGTTGCCCAAGGTGGGGTGGCGTTTGCCGGTATCCTTGCCGGTACCGCCCAGCGTTACCCCGTGGTAGATGGTGCAGTTATCCCCGATCTCGCAGGTCTCGCCGAACACGATGCCCATGCCGTGGTCGATAAACAGACACTTGCCGATGGTGGCACCCGGGTGGATCTCGATGCCGGTGCGGTGGCGGCCATGCTGGCTGACCCATCGTGCCAGAAAAAAGTGCTTGTGCTGGTACAGCCAGTGCGCAATGCGGTGGTACACCAGAATGTGGAATCCCGGGTACAGCAGCATTACCTCCAGCACGCTGCGTGCGGCGGGGTCCTTGCGCTGGATGTTCCGCGCGTCCTCAAGTAAACCCATGCGGAAAACCTCTCTTTCCCATAAACACCCGCCCACGCGGCGGGGCTCTCCCTTTTACCGTATTATAATAGCACAGCAGGAGACGAAAGTACAGTGCTGCACTAGGGATTGTGGAACAAAATGGCAGTTATTTTGCCGCGTGACTCGGGTTTTGGGTAGAGTGTCCAAAATTCGGCGAGAGATACCAGAAACCTTTTAGCACCTGTTTTTGCGCACAGCCATTGACACATTTTGCGGTTCTATGATAAAATAATACGAATGAAAACGCAACCATCAAGAAAAGGAGAAACACCATGCTGTGCAGCGCCCAGAACCCGAAACTGAACAAGCAGTTCGCGTCCGGTTTTGCCGTGGCTTCGTTGTTTCCTTTTTTTGCGCAATGAGCTTTTCCCTTTGCGGGGAAAAGTTTTTTTTTGCCCGTTTTCGGGCGCCTGACACACAAAAATATCATTACAGGAGGGAACCGCGATGCTGCTGACAAACGCTGTGAACACCGAGGGACGGCCGCTCGAGATCCTGTCTCTTATACACATCTGACGCTGCCGACGAAT
>ENA-OYXR01000994-OYXR01000994.1-human-gut-metagenome-genome-assembly--contig:-NODE-994-length-10933-cov-3.058375_pt1 | contig 10933 bp, 4 predicted proteins | sample MGYA00243241_ERZ653431 | MGnify/ENA primary metagenome ERZ653431 (study PRJEB26926, sample SAMN06165182) | human gut metagenome | biome: ENVO:00009003; feature: ENVO:2100002; material: ENVO:00002003... | reverse complement strand
GTCTTAGGGTCTCGTGGGCTCGGAGATGTGTATAAGAGACAGGTATAACAAAGATACGGATACTTTTTCATTCATCCGTCAGACCAGTGACCGGGGTGGAGTAACCATTAACTGTAATGCCATCAACTGCCTGTTCACCGATGGAGAGACCATCTGGCTGGGTACTGAAACCGGAGGCATTAACCTGCTTTCCCCGAAGCGTTTGCAAACAGAATTATGGACATGCGACATTTCTGTCACAGAAACAGATACTCCTACACCTGTTAATGCTGTAGGTGAAGATAAAGACGGCAATCTTTGGATTGGATTAGTAGAACGTGGACTGATGAAATGGAATCAGGAAGAAAAGACTTGTGCCCATCATCTTTTTTCTCCTAACGATATTACTTCCATCAGTAATAACACTATTACCGGACTGCTGATTGACTCCGATAATCGTTTGTGGGCATATACCTGGGGTGTGGGCATTAACGAACTGAACCTGAATATTCCCAATAACCGTACCTTTAAGCGCTATACCCGTGAGAATATTCCCGAATTGGAAGGTGACTTTATTAATAGTGCCTGTGAAGATGTGATCAATCACGGAATATGGTTCGGCTCTACACGTGGAGTGCATTTCTACGATAAGCGGAAAGATACTTTCATCCGTGTGTTATTCGATCAGTCGGATAATGAGTTCGAAGCGGTTCACGCCCTGTTGATTGATAGAAATAAACGTTTGTGGGTAGGAACCACGCAAGGTGTCTTCATTGTAGACCTTGCTTCTTTTGCTAAGTCGAACAAGCGCTTTGATTATAAATATCTTCGGTATAAACTGGATAATCCACAGTCAACACAACTGGAAAAGATTAATAGCATTTTGGAAGACAAGAATGGTACTATCTGGCTGGGTGGCAATGGAAGCGGACTGTATCAGTTGACGAGTGACAAGAATAATCATTTTGTCTTTAAAAACTATACCACACGTCACGGGTTGCCTAATAATACAATTATCGGTATGGCTGAAGACGGGAAGGGAAACTTGTGGTTGACTACGAATGATGGAGTGTCCCGTCTGAATATCCAGTCGATGACATTCAGTAACTACACGCAGGCTGATGGCCTGCCTGCTACTCAGTTCTACTGGAATGGCATCCATTATTCGTCAAAGCACGACTTTATCTATATGGCTACTATAGACGGACTGGTCATTATTCATTCTGATAATGAAACTTCGCCGTCTGCGGATTCGCATGTGAAACTCTCTTCACTGGCGATTGGAGGAAATATTATCTATCCTTCCAGTGGTGATTATCTGCAAAAGGATATCACCCTTGCCTCCGGTATTTTCCTACATGAAAGGGAGAATCGTTTCTCCGTAGGATTTACCACACAGAATTATGGAAACAGCAGCCGTATTCGTTTTGCCTATCGTCTGGAGGGATACGAGGAAGAGTGGAATGAAACTCAACCGGGTGATTGTATGGCAAGATATGCAGCTGTCCCGCCGGGGAACTACACCCTGCAAGTGCGTGCGACGGATGAGTTGGGGCGTTGGTCGGATGAAATAATTGACATAGAAGTGGGGATCACTCCTTATTTTTATAAATCCATTGGATTCTATCTGCTTCTTGTCGTAGTTATTTGCCTTGCTATTTATTTATTCTATAAGCGGAAGATGCGGAGTTATCGTGAACAGAAAGCGCGATTGGAAAAAGAAGTGGAACTGCGCACGCAGGAACTGGCTGTCCAGAACAAACAGTTGGAAACCATGGCTCAACACGTAAAAGAGATTACGGAAGAGAAGATTGCTTTCTTTACGAACATCACTCATGAATTCCGTACTCCGGTTACACTGATTCATGGCCCCATTGAACATGCTTTAAAGGAGACGCAGGATGAGGCTGTAAAGGCACAGTTGCAGATAGCCGAGCGAAATTCACGGTATTTGCTTTCCTTGGTCAATGAACTGATGGACTTCCGGAAACTGGACATAGACAAGGTGGTGCTGGATAAGCATTCCTCGAATTTTATCGAGTTTTTGTCTGAGTTGCTGATACCTTTCAGAGTCTTTGCCAAGGAAAGGCATATCAACATATGTACTTATTTCCGTTTGGAGAATCCCTTTCTGATGATCGATACAGGATATATGCGCAAGGTGTTGGTGAATCTGGTTTCGAATGCTATTAAGTTTACACCGGATAGCGGTCGTATTGACATATTTGTGGCATCTGTTAAAGGAAAGAACGGGGAGAAACTATTCTATATGAATGTATGCGATACGGGACATGGCCTTGTGGTAGAAGATCTGGAAAAGATTTTCGACCGCTTTTACCAGTCTAAGAAGAGTACCAAATATCCGGTTTACGGGCAGAGCGGCACAGGCATCGGTCTTTTCCTGTGCAAGCGGATTGTATATTTGCATGGCGGAGAAATCTTTGCCCGCAATAATCACAGGCAGGGGGCTTCATTCCGTATGTTGATGCCGCTGATTCCCGGAGAACGGGTAGAGACGAATGGGGAGTGGGTACAGCCTGATAGTGTATATCTACCGGATACTTTGCAACCGGAGGATACCCAGAAGAAAGAGACTATCCTGATTGTGGAAGATAATAAAGATATGCGTTCGTATATCCGCACACTGCTTGTGGGGGATTATCGTTTGTTTGAGGCAGGTGACGGGCAGGAGGCCCTTGAAATCGTTCAGAAACATACCGTCGACTTAATAGTCAGTGATTTGATGATGCCTGTGATGGATGGTATGGAGTTGTCCCGCCGTATCAAGGAGAATCTGGCGACTTCGCACATTCCTTTCCTAATGCTTACGGCGCTTCGCTCGGACGTACAAGAGAAAAGAAGCTTTGAAATAGGTGTGGACGAGTATCTTTGCAAACCTTTTGATGAAGAAGTGCTCCGGCTTCGTATCCGTAATATACTGAGTCTGCGAAGGAAATATAAGAAGATGTTCTCATCCAGCAGTAATGTGGAAGAGCTGCATGTAAAGGAAGAATCGCGAGACAAGACATTCATTACGAATGCGGTCAACCTGATGAAGGAACACTATGCCGATGCGGAATATAACCTGGAACGCTTTGTACGCGACATGGGCTACAGCAAGACATTGGTCAACAAGAAAATGCAGGACCTGACGGGACAGCCCATCGGACAGTTTATGAAGAACTACCGTCTGAACGTGGCGCAACGGATGATACAGGAAGGATCGGGAGATGTGAATGTTTCCGAAATAGCCTATGCTGTAGGATTCAACGATCCTAAATATTTTACGAAGTGTTTCAAAGAGTTCTTCGGATATTTGCCGAGCTCGAAGTTGGGGAAGAAGGGGTAAGAAGGTGTGTCATTCTTTACTATATTCGTCCCAAACTTTTCTATTTTCTCCTTACATAAAAAAATAAACGCTTACTTTTGCACATCACCCAGAAGAATGAATACCATGAAAACCAAACTCTGTTTACTCATTTTGTTAATAGTAGGCTTATCCGTTCAGTTATCAGCCAACCCTATAAACGGTTTGCTCGAAAGAATTGATAAGGGAGCATCGAAGAAATTTGTTATCGAATTCAAGAAAGGTGCGGATGATTTTTTCGAACTGGACCAGAAAGGAACTAAAGTCGTAGTCCGGGGTAATAACTATGTGAATATAGCGACAGGTATCAACTGGTATCTGAAATATTATGCCGGTATCCAACTGTCATGGAATGGTATGCAGGCGAAATTGCCGCAGGTACTTCCTCCTGTCCCCCGAAAAGAGCGTCACGAAACATCCCTCTCACTCCGTTACGATTTCAACTATTGTACCTATTCCTACACCATGGCCTTTTGGGATTGGGAACGCTGGGAGAAAGAAATAGACTGGATGGCTCTACATGGTATCAATCTCCCTTTGGCAGCCGTAGGCCAGGAATGTATCTGGTTCAATATGCTTCAAAAACTGGGATATTCTAAAGATGAAATTAACCGATTCATTGCCGGCCCTGCTTTTCTTGCTTGGTGGGCAATGAATAATCTGGAAGGATGGGGCGGACCTAATCCGGATTCCTGGTATGTACAGCAGGAAGCTTTGCAGAAGAAAATTTTGAAGCGTATGCGCGAATATGGCATTAAACCTGTATTTCCGGGATATTCAGGTATGGTTCCCCACGATGCTGATGAGAAGTTGGGACTGAACCTGACCAAGTCTGATTTATGGAACGGCTTTACCCGTCCTGCTTTCCTGCAACCTACCGATGTCCGCTTTGCCGAGATTGCCGATTTATATTATCAGGAACAGGAGAAGCTTTTCGGCAAGGTCGATTATTATTCTATGGACCCTTTTCATGAAGCTGAGAATGCCGCTTCAGTAGATTTCGATGCGGCCGGGAAAGCTATTATGGCGGCTATGAAAAAAGTGAATCCGAAAGCCACCTGGGTAGTGCAGGGCTGGACAGAGAATCCTCGTCCCGAGATGATAAAGAATATGCAGAATGGAGATCTGCTGATACTGGACCTGTTCAGTGAATGTCGTCCTATGTGGGGAATCCCTTCCATCTGGAAGCGTGACAAGGGGTATGAACAGCACAATTGGCTGTTCTGTATGTTGCTCAATTTCGGTGGCAATGTGGGACTTCACGGTCGTATGGACCAGTTACTCGATAATTTCTACCTGACTAAGAATAATCCGTTAGCTGTTCACCTGAAAGGAATAGGTCTGACCATGGAAGGTGCAGAGAATAACCCCATGATGTTTGAACTGATGTGCGAACTTCCCTGGCGACCGGAGAAATTCACGAAAGAAGAATGGCTGAAAGATTATCTCTTTGCCCGTTATGGTGTAAGAGACGAGAAGATAGAAAAGGCATGGACTTTGCTTGCCAATACCATTTATAACTGTCCTTTCGGAAATAACCAACAAGGCCCTCATGAGTCTATTTTCTGCGGACGTCCTTCGCTGAATAACTTCCAGGCATCGAGCTGGTCGAAGATGAAGAACTATTATGATCCTACCGTTACGGAAGAAGCAGCACGGCTGATGGTGGAAGTAGCCGATAAATATCGTGGTAATAATAACTTTGAATATGACCTGGTAGACATCGTACGACAGTCTCTTTCCGATAAAGGACGTATTGTTTATAACCGGACCATTGCTGACTTCAAAAGCTTTGATAAACGCAGTTTTGCCCGTGACTCCCGGAAATTCCTGGATATATTGCTGTTGCAGGATAAATTGCTGGGTACACGTAGTGAATTCCGTGTAGGCCGTTGGATAGAGCAGGCACGCAATTTGGGGACTACTCCCGAAGAAAAAGACCTGTACGAATGGAATGCCCGCGTGCAGATAACCACTTGGGGCAATCGTGTTTGCGCTGATGACGGTGGTCTGCGTGACTATGCACATAAAGAATGGAACGGTATTCTGCGCGATTTCTATTATAAACGTTGGGCAGCCTATTGGCAAACTCTTCAGGATCAACTGGATGGTAAACCCGAAGTTAAGCTGGATTATTATGCGATGGAAGAACCCTGGACACTGGCAAAGAATCCGTATAGTTCGGTTCCTGAAGGAAGCTGTGTGGATGTGGCGAAAGAAGTGTTTGAGAAGGCAATGAGATAGTATAACTGAGATACAACCAACTGTGCATATTGATATTTAGAAAGTATATGGAAAACTCTCACCCCCCAATTTCCACTTCCCCACAGAAGAAGCGACTTTTGTCTCTTGATGTGCTGCGCGGAATTACTGTCGTCGGTATGATCCTCGTCAATAATTCCGGTGGGAAGTTATCTTATGATTCTTTGCAACATTCTGCATGGAATGGGCTGACTCTTTGTGATCTGGTCTTTCCGTTCTTTTTGTTCATCATGGGAATTTCCACTTATATTGCTTTGGGCAAGTTCCATTTTCAAGCATCTGGTTCAGTGGTCCGTAAGATACTGAAACGTACTCTTGTCATTTTATGCATTGGCTGGGCTATTCACTGGTTTCACTTTATTTGTGATGGAGATTTCTTTCCTTTTGCCCATCTTCGGCTTACGGGAGTGCTGCCGCGTATAGCCTTGTGCTATTGTGTAGTTTCCTTTGTAGCCTTGTATGTCAATCATAAATATATTGGCTGGATCATTGGTTGCCTTATCGCTGGATATGCCGTATTGCTTTGTATAGGCAACGGATATGCACCGGATGATACAAACCTTCTGGCTATCATAGACCGGAATATATTAGGTGCAGACCACCTTTATCATAAAAGCCCGATAGATCCGGAAGGACTTACTAGTACCCTTTCTGCTATCGCTCATACATTGATCGGCTTCTGTTGTGGGAAAATCATTCTGGCTAAGGAAGCTTTGGAACAGAAAACACTGAAATTGTTTGTTGCAGGTTTTATTCTGATGGCATGCGGTTTTGTGCTGACAGAAGCCCTACCGTTGAATAAGCGTATCTGGTCGCCTACATTTGTGTTAGTAACATGTGGATTGGCAGCCATGCTTCAGTCTGTGCTGATTTATTTCATTGATATGAAGGAAAAGAAGAACTGGTGTCGTTTCTTTGAAATATTCGGTGTTAACCCTTTGTTTCTCTACGTACTCAGCGAGGTAGCGGCTATTGTCATTGGTGCCACCGGAAGTAAGCCGGTGATTTACGAAGGGGTACATTTTCTGATAACCGATCCTTATCTGGCATCTGCCGTTTACGCCCTTGCCTTTACATTGCTGATGGGAGCGTGCGGCTATCCATTGTATAAAAAGAAAATCTATATAAAAATATAATAATGATGAGACGAACAATCTATACATGCTATTCTCTGTTACTGGCAACTGTGTTGCTGCCGGGTACTACTTCGTGTACCAGTCGTTGTGGGACTGTTGACGAGTCGCGATTATCTTATATCGATACTCGTGTAGGTACCGCCCCCAGTGCGACCCATACAGCGGGGTTGTTTGGCAGGGATACGGAAGAATACGGGCAAACCCTCCCGGCGGTACTCGAACCCAACGGAATGAACTTCTGGACTGCGCAGACGCGGGACACGGAGGAGAAATGCATAGCACCCTATTATTACGCAGATACTCTGTTGCAAGGCTTTCGTAACTCCCACTGGATTGTGGGCGGATGTACGCAGGACTACGGTTCTATGACGTTGATGCCGCTCTTCGGTAAATTGCGTTGCCAGCCGGAAGCACGTTCCACCCGTTTCTCCCATGAGAAAGAAACGGCAACACCGGCTTATTATACGGTTTCCCTGCCGGATGAGAATATCTATGCCGAAATGACGGGGCGTTCGCGTTCCGCAATTTTCCGTTTCACATACAGCAAAGCGGGAAAAGGTTATCTGGTGGTAAACCCTAACAGTGATGAAGGTCAGGGATATATCTGCATCGACACCCTTAACAATCAGATTTACGGATATAATCCTGTTCACCGCATTTATCAGGGTTGGGGAAAATCGGCAGGGTATAGCGGATATTTTATCATTCAGTTTCAAAAGAAGCTGACGGATTACGGTGTGTTCAAGGGAGATTCTTTGTCTCCCGGCGTCATTCAGATAGGAGATGCGGCGCAGATAGGTGCCTATGTGGAGTTTGATGTGACCGAAGGTGAAGAGGTATTGGTGAAAGCTGCCTCCTCTTTTACCGACCGGGATGGTGCTTTGAAGAACCTGAAAGCTGAAATTCCTCATTGGGACTTTGGACAGACTTGCACAGAGCTAAGACAGATGTGGGAGAAACATCTCTCTGCTATTGATGTAGAGACCGAACGACTTGCAGACAAGGAAATGTTTTACGGTGCTTTCTATCGTGCCTCTTTTCTGCCGCATACATTCAATGATATAGATGGCCGTTATCCCTCTTTTGCGAATGGCACTCCGATATGCCAACTTCCTGAAGGAGAAACGTATTATGAGGATTATAGTATGTGGGATACCTACCGTGCCCTGCATCCGATGATCAATCTGCTTTTTCCGACAAAGGGGGGAGATATGATGCAATCTTTGGTGCATAAATATGAACAAGGTGGTTGGTTGCCCATCTTTCCTTGTTGGAATAGTTATACTGCCGCTATGATAGGCGATCATTGTATCTCCGCCATCAGCGATGCATACTGTAAGGGGATTCGTAATTTCGATGTGGACAAGGCTTATGAAGGAATGCGTAAGAATGCCTTTGAAACTCCTTCTAACCTTGATGAATATAAAAATGGTATGGGGCGTCGAGCTCTGACCTCTTATCTGGAGTACGGATATATTCCTCTTGAGGACGGTGTACCTGATGCTTTTCATACAAAGGAACAGGTATCACGTACCTTGGAATATGCTTATGATGACTTTGCCCTTGCACAGATGGCAAAAGCTTTGGGTAAGACGGATGATTACCAGGCATTGATACGGCGTGCTGCCAATTATCGCAATGTGATAGATCCCCGTACGGGATATGCCCAGGGGCGCCATGCCGATGGTACTTTTCTGAATGATGCCAATGCTTTTAATTTTGCCCGTTTTATTACTGAAGGTGCCCCCTGTCACTATACCTGGTACGTGCCGCAAGATCCATACGGACTGATGGCAAGTATGGGAGGGAAAGATAAGTATGTAGCCAAGTTGGATTCCATGTTCAGTGAACAACGTTACTGGCATGGAAACGAGCCTTGTCATCAGGTTGCTTATATGTTCAATTATGCAGGTGAACCCTGGAAGACTCAGCGTGCTGTCCGCCACGTTATGGAAACGGAATATCTGAATGAACCGGGTGGACTTTCCGGCAATGACGATGCCGGACAGATGTCGGCCTGGTACATGTTTGCCGCTATGGGATTTTATCCGGTGTGTCCCGGTACTCCGTATTATATACTTGCCAGCCCCTCATTCCCCAGCTTCACGCTGAATCTTGAGAGTGGAAAGAAGTTCACAGTGAAAGCCCGTAACGCATCGCAGAGGAATATCTATATTCAGTCGGCAACGCTGAACGGAAAACCTTATACGCGTAATTACATTACCCATCAGGATATAGTGAACGGTGGTGTGATGGAGTTTGTGATGGGGGATAAACCGAATAAGGAGTGGGGAACGGCAGCGGAAGACTGTCCGCCGACGGTGATTGAGTGATGAGCTACATGCTACGAGCTACAAGTGCCTTCCGGTATGTTAGTGTAAAATAATAGTTGATAGCTTATAGGACTATATAGCGCAGCACTCGTAACTTGCAGCTCGTAGCCCGTAGCTTACTAATTTTAAGAAAGATAACTTATATGAGAGCAAAAGCATTTTTGTTTGTCCTGTGCAGCATCTTGCTGTTAGGGGCATGCGGCACTCCGAAGACCGGAGGGACTATTTATAACATTATGGACTACGGAGCCAAAGGTGATGGTGTCACCGATGACGCGGCGGCCATACAAGCTGCTATCGATCAGTGTTCCAAATCGGGTGGCGGAACGGTACTGGTTCCGGCAGGGCGTACTTTCATGTGCAGCCCTTTCCATCTGGCCTCATTTGTGGAACTGCATCTGGAACCTAATTCCTGTCTGCTTGCCAATCCTGATGAGGCTGCCTATACACTGAGCGCTTTCCGTGATAATCGTGGTGAAGGCATGATGTGGATTTATGGTCAAGATCTGAAAGAGGTATCTATCACCGGAACAGGAGCCATAGATGGAAACGGTGTCTCCTTTATGGGTAAGGAACTGGAAGACTCTTATGAACTGAAACCGGTGACCGACTTTGATCCCCGTCCGCATGTACTGACGCTTATCAATATAGAGAAAACAGTGATCCGTGATGTGACAATCCGCAACAGTGCCTATTGGACGGTTCATCTCATCGGTTGCAACGATGTCTCCATCGATGGCATCTCTATCCTGAATAACTTGAAGATACGCAACGGTGACGGCATCGATGTAGACCATTCCAAGAATGTGCGCATAGCCAATTGCCATATCGAATCGGGTGATGACTGCATCTGTCTGAAGAATCGTCGTGAGTTTGAAGAATACGGTTCGTGCGAAGACATAGTTGTAACCAACTGTACTATGGTTTCCCGTTCCTGTGCCATCAAGATCGGTTCGGAAAATATGGATAAGATTAATAATGTACTGTTCAATAACTGTATCATCAAGAACAGTAACCGTGGCATCGGTATTCAGAACCGGGATGAAGGAACGGTTACCAATGTGATTTTCTCTAATATGATTGTGGATTGCATGTTCTTCTCTGATGTCTGGTGGGGAAAGGCGGAACCTATTTACGTGACTTCCTATCCGCGTGCCGTAGGCAATCATAAGGATGCCGGCTGGCGTTTCCCGAAGGGAGCTACCGAAGGACGTTGCGGAGAGGTGAGCCGTATTTACTTCACAAATATCAAATGCACCAGCGAGAACGGCATCTTTGTAGGTGGGGATACACAAGACAAAGTGAATCATATCTACTTTGAAGACGTAGACCTGCTATTGCAAAAGCGTACGGCTTATGAGGGTGGTATCTATGATAAACGTCCGTGTGTGGGCGAAGGGTTTATCCATGATAAGACGTATGGTTTTTATATCGATACGGCATCTGATATTCTGATAGATGATTGCACCGTTACTTGGGGAGATATCCGTCCCGATCAGGCAACAGAAGGCATTGGGCAGAGGGATGTTCGTAATCTGAAAATAAAGAAATAAAAGTGATAAGCTACAAGCTACTGATTCATATTAATAACTTAAATTCGTCACGAAGATGAGACAAAGCATAATTTTTATCTTGTATTTGCTGTGTACTTTCACAGCTCGTTCCCAGTCTGCATTAACTCCGGAGCAGACAGGAAGTATTTATTATGCTTATCCTGTTCCTTCATCCACCTATACTCCTGCTCCTGCTGGTTATGAGCCTTTCTACATCAGTCACTACGGTCGTCACGGTTCCCGCTGGATGACGGCGGATGAGCGTTATACGGAAGCTGTCTCTTATACACATCTCCGAGCCCA
>ENA-OYXR01000983-OYXR01000983.1-human-gut-metagenome-genome-assembly--contig:-NODE-983-length-11032-cov-10.989068_pt1 | contig 11032 bp, 9 predicted proteins | sample MGYA00243241_ERZ653431 | MGnify/ENA primary metagenome ERZ653431 (study PRJEB26926, sample SAMN06165182) | human gut metagenome | biome: ENVO:00009003; feature: ENVO:2100002; material: ENVO:00002003... | reverse complement strand
GGCGATTGCAGATAACAAATATCTGCTGCTCCAAAGTGGTATGCGCCTGGAAGTGGAGGAAATGCAGGATACGGTTTATTCAGATGAAAAGTGGGTGCGTTTTATCCTAAATCAACTGATTGTCAATGCGGTCAAGTATCGTACGAAGCAGCCGGTTCTCCGCATTTCTACTCATAAATGGCAGGATCAGGTTGTCCTTGTCGTGGAGGACAATGGAATCGGGATTGCTGCGTCCGATCTGCCCCGTATCTTTGAAAAGGGATTTACCGGTCAGAATGGTCGTCTGATTCAGCAGTCCACGGGCATTGGTCTGTATCTGTGCAAACGGCTCTGTGAAAAGCTGGGCATTGGCATTACGGCGGAGTCGTCGGAACATGGCACAGCCATTTCCCTTTCTTTTCACATTAACTGTCTGATTCATGAAGTGCAGAACTGAAAAGCGTTCTGCACTTCTTACATTTTTGTTAGAACTTTGTAAGAAAACTTGATACAAACGAAGCCACTCTTATTTTACAATAGAGATCAGAGGTGATAACAATGAAAGAAATTTTGAAACTGGATCATATCCAAAAATATTACGGAAATGGCGGAAATGTTACAAAAGCAATTCAGGACATCAGCTTTTCCGTTCAAGAGGGAGAATTTGTAGGAATCATGGGAGCATCTGGCTCCGGCAAGACTACCCTGCTCAACTGTATTTCCACCATTGATACCGTCAGTGCGGGACATATCTATCTGGACGGAACCGATGTGACGGAAATCAACGAAAAACAGATTGCCCGGTTTCGTCGGGAGAATCTTGGATTTGTATTTCAGGATTTTAACCTGCTGGACACGCTGACCATTTCGGAAAACATAGCCCTGGCGCTGACCATCAACAAGGTTCCAGCAGGCGAGATTGATGGGCGGGTGCGGGAAATGGCCGGAAAGCTGAATATCACGGATATTCTGGACAAATACCCCTATCAGGTGTCCGGCGGCCAGAAGCAGCGGTGCGCCTGTGCCAGAGCCATTATCAATCAGCCTAAGCTGATTTTGGCGGATGAACCCACCGGTGCGTTAGACAGTCACTCGTCCCAGATGCTGCTCTCGACGATCCAGAGTATCAATGAAGATCTCGGAGCCACGATTCTGATGGTGACACACGATGCTTTCTCGGCAAGCTATGCCAATCGTATTCTCTTTATGAGGGACGGGGCAATCTTTACGGAAATCCGTAAGGGGGGTGATTCCCGCAGGACTTTCTTTGAAAAAATCCTGGATGTCCTTACCATGATGGGAGGGGGCATGAGCGATGTACGCTAAACTTATTTTCAAAAATGCAAAGCGGTCTGTGAAGGACTATTTGATTTATATTGTGACCATGACACTCTGTGTCACCCTGTTCTATGCGTTTTTGTCTATCAGCAGCACCCATTATCATCCGACCATTGGTGCGGAATATAATATTTCCCTGCTGGCTGGAGGTATGAAACTGGCAATTTGCGGGATTAGTTTGCTTTTGTTGTTTCTGATCCACTATGTCAATCGTTTCATGCTGAGAAAAAAGCAAAAGGAGTTTGCCGTTGAGGCAACCTTGGGAATGGAGCAAAAAACCATAGGCCTGCTCTTTTTTGGAGAGACTTTTTTCCTGCTCATATTCTCTGTGTCGGTGGGAATCCTTCTGGGGATGGTCGTTTCTCAGGTCATTACGGCTATGCTGCTTGCTTCTTTTGGGGAACCCTACGCTTTTTCTTGGTCGTTTTTCCCGGATACTGTGCTGTTGACCGTGGGCTTCTTTGTTGTTTGCCAGATTCTGGTTGGAGTCGGGAATGTCAGAATTCTCAACAAAAGCAGGATTATTGAGCTTATGACGGCAAACCGTCAGAATGAAAAACCGCTTCATAAAAGCAGATGGATGCCGATGATCTGTATTTTCTATGGCATTCTGCTGCTGTGGATGCTGGAGGTAGGTACTGTAAAATATCATTTTTACTTCGATTCCAGACATCCGCTTCCTGTAAAGCTCATGTATTGGGGGAATGTCCTTTTCCCTGCACTGACGCTGCTTTGGGCAATCGCAGGTGCTGTTTTACACAGAAAAATAGGGTTTTCCCGATATCTTTGCGGACTTCTGGCTGGTGCTGTATTGACCGCTATCCCGATTTTTTCCATCGCAGAACTGGAAAAAGCCTACTTCCTTGGATTTGACGCTCCAACTCTGAATCAATATTTGCTGTTTGGGGTTGCGGATATTTTGTTTATCATTTCCGCAGTCATGTATTTATCGAATGCGGCGCTCCTATACTGGAAGGAGTCTAAAGTGTCCCGCAAATATCATAATACGAGTTTATTTCTGTTTGGACAGCTTTCCTCTAAGCTGGCTACCAATACGAAAACGATGACGATCATTTGTGTGACCCTGACTTTTTCTATCTGCTTGTTTGTCATTGCGCCGGTTTTAACGGGATGGAGTCTGGGCTATTTGGACAGTCGGGCTGTCTATGATATTCAAATTTCAAGCCGCTACAACGATGTTTATGAAGTGGAAAATCTTCCGGATACAGACTATGGAGAAATTACTGCGTTCATAGAACAAAACAAAATAGCGATAAAGGACGATTTGACTTTTTCGGAATATCTTCCCAAGCAAAGCGACTTTCACCAGCGAGTAAAGTACAATTTTCCTCCCTTGGCGATCGCACTGAAGGATTATAACGCTGTTCGGAAAATGTTGGGATATGAACCTATTATCTTACAAACGGATGAATTTGCTACCCACTGGCATCGTGCAGCAGAGGACAAGGATATTGAAAACTACATTGCTGAGCATACCTTATTGGAAACTGACGCAGGCACCCTGAAACTCAGTGAGAACGCCGTGTTTCAGGAGCCTGTGGGGGAATCCATCTATAATCTTTATACAGATGTGGTGTATATCATACCTGACGAAATAGCGAAAGTCTTGCTTCCGGTACAGCGCAACCGATTTGTGATGACCCAATATCCGCTTCCCTTCAAAACGGCAGAAATGCTGGAACAGCTTCTTGGGCGTTCTTATCCAGAAGATCCTGATAAAGACAATCTGGCAGGATACAGTACAACTGTCCATACTACGGAAGTGAACCGTATAATCGCCCTTAACTTTATCCTAAAAGCGTCCTTGATCTATGGTGCAATTGTTCTGATGGTGATGTGTCTTACCGTGCTGGCTCTTCAGCAGCTCCTGGATGCAGAAAAAAACAACTACAGATTTTCGGTTCTGCGAAAAATGGGAGTGGAAGAGAAGGACCTGCATACTTTGGTTCTAAAACAGCTTGGTGTTTGGTTTGGGATGCCGATCACAGCGGCAATCGTTGTAGCAATTATTGTGATTGGCTATTTTCTTCAAAGTGTTTCTGCTGAAATCTCAGCTTATATTGGCTGCGGAGCCTTGATGGTACAAGTAGGGATTATCATTGGTATTCTTTTCTTACTGCTGATATGCTACTTCATAAGTACATGGATATTGTTTAAGCGGTCCATTTCGGAGAACTGATAAAGTCACAGTACAAAAAGGAAAAGCCGCCTGTATGAGCATTTGATATGCCCGCACAGGCGGCTTGCTTTATCTCTGGTAATCAGTCCAAAGGTTTATATTCTGTAACAGTTTTCAGGTATGTTTCCGGGTCGCCGTTGAGAACTAAATCTGCATAGGCTGCCGGATCGTTGTAAATCAGCCAGTCCAGCTCTGACCGCTGATATATATTATCGGCAACCTCATTCTCTACCGCAATCGTATCAATGGCAATCATGCTGCCATTTGCAAATTTCAGCTCCACACAGGCAGTATCCATATTGAACTCACAAGAAAGTAAACGCTTCATTTTGCCCTCCTTAGATCATGCCGAAGTGCTTGAGCGCCTCCTTGATTGCTTTTTCCTTATCGGGCGGGCATTGGGGCTGTTTTGCATCATCGGACTTCGGTTTGTTGTAATTTTCTCGCTCGATGATACCGCATTTCTGCTTCACCTGAGCGATATACAAGCTGCTGACCTTGAGTCCGGTATGCTCCAGCACATATTCCTTGATTTCCGAATAGGTGGCTTTCTTCTCTGCATCGGTGAGATCAAGTTCGTCCATGTGGATGTCTACCTCGATATGTTGCTTTGCATTAAGTTTGGACAATAAACATACCGTCTCGCAATGCCTCGTTCGTGGAAAAAGGTCCACCGGCTGCACCTTCTCCGCATGATACCCATGCTCTTCGAGCCATGCGGCATCTCTTGCGGCGGTGGAGGGGTTGCAACTGACATAGACCACCCGGCGGGGGGACATCTGGACGACGGCGGAAAGGGTCGTCTCGTCGCAGCCCTTGCGGGGTGGGTCGAGCATGATGACATCAGGCCGCAGGCCCTCAGCGGCGAGGCGGGCTGCAGCCTGACCGGCATCGGCGCAGAAGAAGCGGCTCTTGGCGGCGACGGCGTCGCCCATCCGGGCGGCATTGGCCTTGGCGCTGTCAATAGCCTCAGGTACGATCTCCACGCCGATGAGCTCCCGGCAGCGGTCGGCCATGGAGAGACCGATGGTACCCATGCCGCAGTAGAGGTCGAGCAGAACGTCCGATGGTTCCAGCTGGGCGTACTCGGCAGCGATGCCGTAGAGCCGCTCAGCGGCCAGTGTGTTGACCTGATAGAAGGAGAGGGGGCCGAGTCGGACCGGCACACCGCAAAGAGTATCCTCGATGTAGCCCGGGCCGTAGAGCGAGACGGTCTCTTCACCCAAGATGACATTGGTCTTCTTGGCGTTGACGTTGATGAGGACGGACGCAATATCGCTAAACTGCTCCCGCAGCGCGGCCACGAGCTCCTCGCTGTGGGGAAACTTCGGGCGGGTGCAGACGAGGCAGACCATGATCTGGCCGCTGTGTGTACCCCGGCGCAGGAAGATATGCCGAACAAGACCCTTGCTGCTCTCCTCGTCGTAGGGCTGGATGCCGTGGGCGGCGAAGAAGCTGCAGAGCGCGTTGCCGATGTCGTTCAGGACGCAGGGCTGTAATTTGCAATCGGGGCAGGGGACGATGCGGTGGGTGCGGCCGGCGTAAAAGCCGATGCAGGGCGCACCGTTTTTGTCGCGGCCCACCGGGAACTGTACCTTGTTGCGGTAGCGGTCCACCTCAGGGGAGGGAAGGGCATCCAGCACCGGCACATCCAGTCCGCCGATGCGGCGGAAGGCGTCGGCGACGCTCTCCTGTTTGGACCGCAGCTCGGCGGCGTAGTCCATGTGCCGCAGGCTGCACCCGCCGCAGGGGCCGGCGACAGCACAGTCCACCGGGATGCGGTCAGGCGAAGGGGTGAGCAGTTTGTCCAGGATGCCGAAGGCATACCGGCCGCAGTCCTTGACGATACGCACCTGAGCCTCATCGCCGGGGGCAGTACCCGGGACGAAGACGGCCTCGCCCTCCGGCGAGTGGGCAACGCCGCTGCCGTCGCTGGAAAGACGCTCGATGCGGAGGGTGAGAAGCTGGTTTTTCTGTAAGGGCATGGAATGATCTCTCCTTATGTCTCGTCAGGGGCGGGCTGAACGTCTGCGTCAGCCTGCGAAGTCATATACTTGCTGGGCGGCACACCTTTGGCGCGCTTGAACACCCGCGAAAAATAGAACTGGTCGAGGAAGCCCACCGATGCCGCCACCTCGGCGATGGACAGTGTGCCGCTGCGCAGCAGCTTGCAGGCTTCGTTGACCCGGTATTCGGTCAGATAGTCGATGGGGCTCTTGCCCACATTGAGCATGAACACCCGGTACAGATGGCTCCGGGAGACGCCGACGCTCTTGGCGACATCGTCGATGGAGATGTCGTGGGAGTAGTTGAACTGGATGTACTTGATGGCGTTCAGGACATACTGGCTGGAAGAAGAGGTGCTGTGGGGGCGGCTCTCGCTGGTCTCCCGCATCAGGGCGGCGATGAACAGGTAGAGATAGCCCACCATCGCGGCCTCGTCCTGGGGCTGCAGGCCGCGGGAAGAGTAGATGCTGCTCAGGGCCGCCCGCATCCCCTCCAGGTCCTGGGTGTGATGGACGGGAGCAGCGTCAGTGAAAGGCAGCTGCGCCGCAAGCTTGTGGGCGCAGGCACCGTTGAAGCCGACCCAGCTGTATTCCCACGGCTGGGCCTCATCGGCAGTATAGCGGATGAGCTGGCTGGGGCGGGCAAAGAACAGATCGCCCGGCACGACCTCGTAGGTGCGCCCGCCGACCTCGAACACGCCCTTGCCCGAGACGACCAGATGGATGAGGTAGTGGTCCCGGATGCCGGGACCCCAGGTCTGCCCCGGAGCACAGCGCTCCAGACCGCAGTTGAAGATGGACAGCTCGATGTTGTTGGTGTAGTTCTGCTTGAACGACTGCTTGTAGACGTCTGCCATTGCGGTTCCCTCCTGCCTGTTGGCTCTATAGCCTGAGTATACCACATCTGCCCCCGCAAATTCAACAAAAGTACATCTTATTCTTTGGGCTGGACACCGAAAATTACTTTTTTTGCGGGTTGAAATTGCAAAATGGTAGCGGATGCATTACAATAGCGGTAACAAACCGAACATTGCAGAGAGTGCAGGGAGGGGTTCTGGATGGCAACCAGCAGGCAGCTCAGAGAACAGATCGCAGCAGGGAGGTGGGACGCCACGCTGGCCGCGCTCTACGGCGGCAGCGAGGAGGTCCTGGCCCGCCAGCGCAGCCGTTATGGTGCGGCCCTCGAGCAGTTTGAGCTTTACTATGGGCCGGGGCGGCAGGTGCAGGTCTATTCGGCCCCGGGCCGCACAGAGCTTGGCGGCAACCACACCGACCACCAGCACGGTTACGGCCTTGCGGGTGCGGTCACGCTGGACCTTGTGGCGGTGGCGTCCCGGAACGAGGATGGCTTCATCCGGGTCAAGTCCCGTGGCTTCAACAAGCTGGACGTCATTGATTTGACCGAAGCGGAGCCGCAGCAGGGGGAGAGCACCCACTCGGCCAGCCTCATCCGGGGCATCGCGGAGGGCTTCCGGGGAAAGGGCTGCGATGTGGGCGGCTTCGATGCCTACACGGCCAGCGATGTGCTGCGGGGCTCGGGACTGTCCAGCTCAGCAGCCTTTGAGATGGGCGTGGCCATTATCCTCAACACGGAATACGGCTGCGGCCTGGACGCCCCTGCGCTGGCCCGCATCTGCCAGTTTGCGGAGAATACCTACTTCGGCAAGCCCAGCGGCCTGCTGGACCAGCTGACCAGCGCCGTGGGCGGTGTGCTCTTTGCGGATTTCGCCGACCCGACGGCACCGAAGATCGAGAAGATACATGCGGACGGCGTCCTGCCCGAGGGCATGACCCTCTGTGTCACCGATACCCGCGCCAGCCACAGCGAGCTGACCGGCGAGTTCGCGGCCATCCGGAACGAGATGGAAGCCGTGGCGGCCTGTCTGGACGGCAGGGTGCTGGGCGAGGTGGAGGAGAAACGCTTCTGGCAGGAGCTGCCCCGTCTGCGGGAACAATGCGGCGACCGCGCCGTGCTGCGTGCCATCCACTATTTTGAGGAGAATGCCCGTACCCTTGCCCAGAGAGATGCTCTTGTGGCAGGAGACTTTGCCGCCTTTGCCCGGCTGGTGGAGAAGAGCGGCCACTCGTCCTTTGAGTGCTGCCAGAATGTCTACTGCGCTTCTTCGCCGAAGCATCAGGGGCTGTCGGCGGCGCTGGCCATCAGCCAGAGCATCCTTGCAGGCACCGGCGGTGCATGGCGGATGCAGGGCGGCGGCTTTGCCGGAACGATCCAGGCTTTTGTACCGGATGCGCTGATAAAGCGCTACTGCGCTGCGATGGAGGCGCTGTTCGGCCCGGGCTGCTACTATCTGCTCTCGCTGCGGGAACAGGGAGCCGTGCGGGTCATGTAAAACACAAAAAGAATGCCCTGCGGCATGGTGAGGATCCACCGCCGCAGGGCATTCTTGATTTCAGGAAAAATCAGCCGCGCTGAGACTTTGCGTCTGCACGCAGAGCGCTCATATCGTTCTTGTAGGTCTGAAGGTCTTCTGCAGCCTTGCTCGGTCCGCCGAAGAAGAAGGTGTGGACGCCTTCCACGGCATTGAAGCCGGCCTTGACCACATTGAACAGCAGCTTCGGAATGAACGAGATGGAGAGAGAGAGCAGTCCACCTCTAAAGAAGAAATCAGTGAAACGGAGATGGTCCGTAAATGAGGTCCATGCGTCACGAAATGCGCCGCCGCCGCCAAGAAGGGCTTTTTCTCCGTCCGGTACAACAGCATAGGAAGAAGGCATCTGGATGCGTTTCATAAACGACTCCTTTCTATCACTCCGTCAAATCAAACAGACTCAGGCAGCTGCAGCCACGATGGGGTCGGTGATGCCGGCATCCTGCTGCTGGGACGCGGCAATATTTGCCTTGGTCTGCGCGTAAGCATTCTTGAGCTCGATGAAGATGGACTTGACCGTGTTATAGATCTGGATAGCCTGCATTGCGCCGTACCAGCCAGCGAGAGCGCCGACCGCCACAGTGGCAGCTTTGCCGGCCTTGTTCTGGCCATCCCAGTAATAGGAGACCGACTGGGACAGAGTCAGACCATCCTTGTGCATCAGGATGAGGCCGCCAACGGCTGTGCCGAGGGCGGCTTTGCCCATCAGCTGGCCAAAGTTGACCGTGAAGTTGACCACAGACTGAAGCAGGGCCTCGGGATGGAATTCGATGAGATAAGAGCCTATCTGGATGGCACCGCCATCAATATAGGTCATTTCATCGGCAGAGAGGGCAGTGTAGGAAGCCGGCATCAGCGGGCTCTGATATGTAAGTTCCATAGTGGGAATGCTCCTTTCGCACATGCGCTCCGTCCACAGACGGAGACTAAGTTACCTGAATTATAGCATAATTGCCCAAAAACAACAAGAGAGCGAAAAAACATAATCGGAACGGGATTTGGGACTCCAAAACGGAAAATCCAGGAGAAACAAACGAAAAAACGATAAAATATAAAGAGCAAAGCAGGCCGGAGACTCCGAAAAAATGTTGTGTGAAATTTGAAGAAAAACGCAAAAACAGCAGCGCCCCGGCTGCTGTCCGGTGAGGGGACGGCAGGCAGGGCGCTGCTGCTATCAGGATGAATCGGAGAAAAATGGGGAAAACTTAAAGTTCTTCGCCCGGCACACGGTGGTACAGTGTGGTCAGCTCAGCGATGTGAGCGCTGAGGGCCGGGGTGAGCGGCTGGGTGAGCCGCCACTGCCAGTTGGCACCCTGGGTGCTGGGGGTGTTGATGCGGGCCTCAGCGTCCAGATGGAGCCAGTCGGCCAGCGGGATGACAGCCATGTCCGACACGCAGGAAAGGCAGGCGCATATCATGGCCTCGGTGAGGTCTTCGGGTGCGCAGCGCAGGTAGCGGCAGGCGTAGGCCACATCCTCGGCGCTGGCGCTCTGACGCCAGCCCTCGGCGGTCACGTTGTCGTGGGTGCCGGTGTAGACCACACTGTTGCGGGGGTAGGTGTAGGGCAGATAGTTGCCCGGCTCGCGGCTGTCGAAGGCGAACTGCATGATCTTCATGCCCGGGTAGCCGCTTGCGGCCAGCATGGCCTTGACCTCGGGGGTCAGATAGCCCAGGTCCTCGGCGATGATGCCGCCCTCGCCCAGAGCCTTGTGCATGGCGTCGATGAAGGCGCGGTCAGGGCCTTTCTCCCAGTGACCGCCCGCAGCGGTCTTGTTCCCGGCGGGGATGGAGTAGTAGCTCTCGAAGCCCCGGAAATGGTCGATGCGGACGACGTCGTAGATGGAAGTGGCGTGCTTGATGCGCTGCTTCCACCAGCGGAAGTCTTCGGCCTCGTGGCGGGGCCAGTCGTAAAGCGGGTTGCCCCAGAGCTGACCGTCGGCGGCAAAGGCGTCGGGCGGACATCCGGCAACGCTGGTCAGGTGGACGGCTCCGTCGGTCTGGAACAGCTCCGGGTGAGTCCAGAGGTCGCTGGAATCGGGGCTGACGTAGATGGGAATGTCGCCCACCAGCTGGATGCCGTGGCTGTTGGCATAGGCCTTGAGGGCGTTCCACTGGGTGTAGAAGAAGAACTGCACGGCTTTGTAGTAGTCCACCTCGGCGGCCAGCCGCTCTTTGGCGGCGGTGAGGGCCGCAGGCTCCCGGGTGCGCAGGTCGTCGGGCCAGTCGGCGAGACCGGCCTGCCCCTGCTCGGCCTTGACGGCCATGAAGAGGGCATAGTCCTCGAGCCAGCCGCTCTGGGCCTCACAGAAAGCCTCATAGGCCGGGGTAGGGGAAGCCAGCAGCCGGTCGGCCGCTTTATGGAGCACCACGGGCCGCTGCTGGTAGAGCGCACCGTAATCGACGGGACCCACCGGCTGGGGCGCGGGCAGCTCAGCCTCGGTGAGGAGGCCGTCCGCTGCCAACAGACGAAAATCGATAAAGTAAGGGTTGCCGGCAAAGGCAGAAAAGCTCTGGTAGGGGCTGTCCCCGTAGCCCGTAGGGCCGATGGGGAGTATCTGCCAGCAGGTCTGCTTTGCAGCCGCAAGGAAATCGACGAAGGCAAAGGCTTCATTTCCCAGCGTGCCGATGCCGTAAGGACCCGGCAGGCTGAAGACGGGCATCAGAATGCCGCTTGCACGCATGGCTGGAACCTCCTTGTTTTAACCCTTGACAGCGCCTGCCACGACACCCTCGATGATGTACTTCTGGCAGGTCATGTAAAGGATGATGATGGGGATGATGGCGATGATGATGCAGGCCATCATGGGGGCCAGCTCGACGCGGCCATAGCCGCCGCGGAAATACTGAATGGCCATGGGAATGGTGCGGTACTTCTTGATGTCCAGCACCAGCGTGGGCAGCAGGTAGTCGTTCCAGACCCACATCGTCTCAAGGATGGCGGTGGAGATCATGGTGGGCTTGAGGATGGGGAAGACGACCTTGAAGAAGATCTGGATCGGGTTGCAGCCGTCGATCATGGCAGCCTCTTCGATCTCGATGGGGACGCTCTTCATGAAGCCAGTGAACATGAACACGGCCAGACCGGCACCGAAGCCCAGATAGATGATGCAGATGTTCCA
>ENA-OYXR01000971-OYXR01000971.1-human-gut-metagenome-genome-assembly--contig:-NODE-971-length-11221-cov-4.147591_pt1 | contig 11221 bp, 9 predicted proteins | sample MGYA00243241_ERZ653431 | MGnify/ENA primary metagenome ERZ653431 (study PRJEB26926, sample SAMN06165182) | human gut metagenome | biome: ENVO:00009003; feature: ENVO:2100002; material: ENVO:00002003... | reverse complement strand
CTCCGCGCCCAGCAGCGTCAGAATGCGCGATGTGTCGTGGGTGCCCAGGAAGTTCATGGCGCCATAGAAGGCGAAGGGCGGGTAGTTCTCGCGGATCGTCTCCATGCTGTCGCGGAACACCGCGGCGTCGCCGCCGGCCAGCCAGTTCAGCAGGGCCGTGCGGAAGGGGTAGTTCATCAGGCCGTGGACCTGGCGGCCCAGCAGGTATCTGCGCCGTTGGGAGTAGGCGATCTTGTTGCTGCCGTCCTCCCAGACCTCACCCAGCAGGTAAGCCCCGGGCTTTTCCGCGTCGATGGCCGAGCGGATGCCCTCAATAAAGTCGCCGGGCAGCTCGTCGGCCACATCCAGCCGCCAGCCGTCCGCGCCGCAGCGCAGCCAATGCCGGACCACGCTGTCCTGATCGCCGAAGATGAAGTCACGGTAAGCCGGCTGCGCCTCATTGACGGCGGGCAGGGTCTTCACGCCCCACCAGGCGTCGTAGTCCGACGGCCACGGGTGGAAGCTGTACCAGCTGTAATACTGTGAGTCCCGGCTCTGGGCCGCCCCCGGCTCCGGATAGTAGCCCTCGGCGTTGAAGTACCGGCTGTTGCTGCCGGTATGGTTGAACACGCCGTCCAGTATCACACGCATCCCACGCTGATGGGCGGCGGTGCACAGGGCGCGGAAGTCAGCCTCTGTGCCCAGCAGCGGGTCGATGGCCCGATAGTCGCCGGTGTCGTAGCGGTGGTTGCTGGCGGCCTCAAAAATGGGGTTCAGATACAGTGTCGTCACACCCAGGCCCGCCAGATAGTCCAGCTTCTCCGTGATGCCCTGCAGCGAGCCGCCGAAGAAGTCGCGGTTGGTGATCTGCCCGTGCTCGTCCGGAAGGAACACCGGCTGCTCGTTCCAGCCGCGGTGCAGCCACCGGTGCCCCGGCATATGGCTCACGTCCGGCATGGATACACGGCGGAACCGATCCGGGAAGATCTGGTACGTCACGCCGCGCCCGAACCAGTCCGGGGCGGGGGAGGGCTCGTATACCGTCAGCTGCCAGCGTGCCGCCTTCTCCGGCGCGTCCTGCACGCCATTTTTGCCGTACCACACGCAGCGCCCGTCCACGTCCGTCAGGCGGAAGCAGTACCAGCACAGCTCACCGCCAGCCGGCGCGGTGTATGTGCCGGCGAAGCCGCCCTCCGCCGGCGGCAGGGCGCACGTGTCCTCCGTGCCTGCGAACTCCCGGAGCACCAGCAGCTCGCAGCCGTAGTAGGTGTCGTCCGCCAGCGCAAAGCGCACTTCGGCGCCGCAGGGGACGGCGCCGAAGGGGTCTTTATAATGTTTGTCTCTCGAATTGAAATAGGGTCCCATGTGTGCCTCTTGTCTCTATAACAGATTTACCGCATCAGCGCGTCCTCGCCGGCGGCGGTGGCGCCGGTGCCATCCCGGGTGAACCAGGCGTTGATGATGTCCACGGCCGCGTTGGCCAGCAGACTGCCGCTGCCGCCCTTCTCCACCACGATGGCGATGGCGATCTCCGGATCGTCATAGGGGGCGTAGGCCACAAAGGTGCCGTTGGCGATATCCGTACCCACCTGGGCCGAGCCGGTCTTGGCGCCGGCCTCCACCACACAGCGGGAAAAGGCGCTCCGCAGGGAGTCGTAGGTCAGATCGTGCATACCCTTGGTCACCGCCGCCATGGTGCTGTCCGAGATGTTCAGGTCGTTCAGCGGCCCCTTGCCATATACGCCGATAACTCGTGAATTATCATAAGATTTTACGTTTTTCAGAAGATGTGCCTCATAGTGCTCGCCGCCGGATACCAGCGTAGCCACATAGTTGGCCAGCTGCAGGGGGGTGAACAGGTTGTAGGACTGGCCGATGGCCGCCGTGATGGTCTGGCCGTCGGTCCACTCCCGGTCGTGGGCCTCCGCCCACTCCGGGGAGGCCAGCACGCCGCTGACGTCACCGATCTCAATGCCCGTGGACTGCCCCAGGCCGAAGGCTGTGGCGTACTCGTCCAGCTTCTTGATGCCTGTCAGCCGGCCCACCTCGTAGTAGAAGTAGTTGCAGGAGTCCACGATGGCCTGACTGACGTTGATGCGCCCGTGGGTGGTGTGGGCCTGCCGCCAGATCCAGCACATGGGCTGCGGGTCCACATAGTAGGTGTAGATACCCTTGTCTTCGATAATGGTGCTGGGGGTGATGATGCCCTCCTCCAGCGCCGCCACGGACGTGCACAGCTTGAAGGTGGAGCCGGGGGCGTACACGCCCTGGGTGGCCCGGTTGAACATGGGCAGGCGTTCGTCCTTCACCAGCTCATCATAGTCCTGGTTGAACGTCTCCAGATCGTAGGTGGGGTAGCTGGCCATGGCCAGTACCTCGCCGGTGCCGACCTGAATGACCGCCGCCGCGCCGCCGCGCTCGTTGCTGTCCTTGTCGATCATGCCCTGAATGGTACTGGCCAGCGTGTCCTCCACCACCTGCTGCAGGTCGATGTCGATGGTCAGCGCCACGGTGCCGCCGGGCTGGGGCTCCCGGGTGTACAGCTCGCCGGTGATCTTGCCGTTCTCGTCGGTGGTGATGAGCCGCTTGCCGTCCTTGCCGTGGAGATATTCCTCAAAGGCCTTCTCCACGCCGTCCTTGCCCACCAGGTCATTCATATTGTAGCCCTTGTCGGCGTAGCCCACATAGCCGGTGCTCTCGTCGCTGCGCCACTCCTCCTGCCATATGGCGCCCACGGTGCCCAGAATGTGTGCCGCCAGCTTGGTGTTGTACACCCGCGCCGCCGCTGTCTTGATGGTCACGCCCCGGTACTTTCCGTCGGTGATGCGGCCCAGCAGCTCCGTGGATACATCCTCGGCAAAGGTGTAGCTGCTGCGCCCGTCCAGTTCATACCGCACGCCCACGATCAGACGCGCCTGCGCGTCGGTATAGCTGTCATCGACCTTGTAGAGCTTCCGCATGGCGGCCAGCACTTCCGCGTTGCCGCCGTCCGTGGGCAGCTTGTTGTCGTCCAGATACTCCCGGAAGCTCTCGGTCAGGCTTTTGCTGGTCAGCTGGGGAGAGGACCCTGTGGTCATGGGCAGGGTGTCGTTCCATGTGACGCCCTGCTCCTGACACAGCTGTATCAGCTGCCAGATGGCGTCGTTCAGCGCGGCCTCGTCCTTGCCGAAGCTGCTCTTGTCTACCACCAGCGTATAGGCCAGCCGGTTGCTCACCAGCACCTTGCCATTCCGGTCGGTGATGATGCCCCGGGAGGCGGTCACCGTTTCGCTGGCGGTGTTGCTGGTGATGGATCTGGCCCGATTTTCGCTGCCGTGTACCACCTGCGCGTCATACAGCACCGCAAAAAACAGCACCAGAAACGCACAGAAAAACCCCAGCAGCACATATACCCGCCGCCGGGAGGGGTGAGGATTTTTCATCATAGCTTGGTTCTCCTATGGTCATTCGCTCAGTGTCCGCCGCTGTGCCCACCGGAACAGCGGGTGCGCCGCCGCCGCGAAGGGCAGCGATACCAAAAGCTCCCTGCCCAGCAGCAGGCCCGCCGCGGTCAGCCCCGCGCCGCTGTGTCCCGCCAGTACCGCCATGTGCAGCAGTCCGCAGAGCAGCATACATACGCCTGTCACCACCAGCGAGCACACCACGCCCGCCATGATGACCTGTCCGCTCAGCAGCCACGCAATGGCTGCGCCGATGAGGAACGCCAGCGCGTAAAAGCACGGCAGGCCCGCCACCGGCGAGAGAAGGTCGCACGCCAGCCCGAAGAATACCGCGTACAGCAGCGCCTGCTCGTTGCGCTCCAGCGTGGCCGGTATCACCGCGATGGCCGGCAGCAGGAACGGGTGCACGCCCCATACCCGCACGTATACCAGCACCAGCCCCTGCAGCAGTGCCAGCGCCAGCGCGCACAGACAGTACAATATCCACTTCAGCAGTATCGCCCGCCGTGTCATAGCCGTCCTCCGTCATTGGATCACGTCAAAATCCGTGATAATAAACATCTCCTGTATCGCCGCCACATCGCACTTGGGCGAGAGCACCGCGTACCGCGCCAGCCCGCCGTCATCCGTCTGCACGGACTCCACCGTGCCGATGACCAGCCCGGCGGGATAGTAGCCGCCCAGTCCGGACGTGACGATCACATCGCCCTTGATCAGGTTCGCGCTGTCGCTGAGGTATTGCAGCCGCAGCCGGCCTTCGGCCATCAGCGCCAGGTCACCGCCGGCCACCGCCGTCTCACCGGTGCGGAATACCCGCGCGCCGAACTGGGAGTCCGTGTCCAACACCGTGGACAGCCGGCACCAGTTCAGGCCCACGTCTGTGACCACACCCACCAGGTTCCCGGCGCTGTCCACCGCGCAGTCGCCTATGGCCACACCGTGCTGACTGCCCCGGTCCAGCACCAGCGTGCTGGCCCAGTTGGACACGTCGCGCTGGGTGACGCGGGCCGCCTCGAACACCAGGTCACTGCGCTGCTGCCGCAGGCCCAGCAGCTGGCGCAGCTCTTTATTCTCGGTCGCCGCCGGCTCCATCTGCCGCAGCTGCTCCTCCAGCTCCGCGATCTGCTGCCGCAGCTCGTCGTTCTCCTGCTGCAGGGTCTCCACGTCCTCAAACCGCTGGCTAATGCCGCCGACCCAGCCCGCCACGGCGGAACCCGCCGCCCGGAAGGGCGAGGCGATCACGCCCAGGGCGTTGTGCAGCAGCCCCGTTCCGGAGCTCAGGGCCGACACCACGCACAGCACCACCGCGATGGTGGCCGCCGCGGCCAGCAGCCATATTCCCGTTTTCGTAAAAAATCGCTTCATGTGTCGTTTGTTCCTCTCTGAAGTCTCCCCCGGCAGGGGAGGCGGCAGCGCACCCTCTCAGAGGGAGCGAAAAGGGGGCATTATCCCAGCAGCTGTATCCCGAATTCGCCCAGCATCTCCGCCAGCAGCACCACCGGCAGCCCCATCACGTTGAAAAAGTCGCCGTCGATGCGCTCCACCAGCAGCGCGCCCTGTCCCTGTACGCCGTAGGCCCCGGCCTTGTCCATGGGCTCGCCCCCGGCGATGTAGGCCTTCAGCTCCCGCTGTGTGGCCGGACGGAAATACACGTCCGTGTGCTGGGCGCGGGTCAGGGCTTTCTTCCCCTGCCGCACCGTCACACCGGTACAGACGGTGTGGCGCCGACCCTGCAGGGCCGTCAGCATTTGCAGGGCCTCCGCCTCGTCGGCGGGCTTGCCCAGCTTCTTGTCGTCCAGAAACACCATCGTATCCGCCGTGATGACGATCTCGTCCGCGTCGGACGCCACCGCCTGGGATTTCTCCCGGGAGATGTAGCACACCGTCTCCTCCGGCGTCAGCCCGGCGGGGAAGTATTCCTCCACCTCCGGCACCCGGACGGTAAAGTCGGTGATGCCCATCCGACGCAAAAGCTCCTGCCGCCGGGGGGACCCGGAGGCCAGCACGATCTTTGCCATATACGTCACCTGCCTGTGGAGCCGAAGCCGCCGGCGCCCCGGTCCGTCTCGTCCAGGTCCTCCGCCACCGTCACCGTGGGCTGCACCACCGGCACCACCATCAGCTGGGCGATCCGGTCCCCGGGCTGCACCGTGTACGGTTCGCCTCCCAGGTTTACCAGCCCCACGCCGATCTCGCCCCGGTAGTCGCTGTCGATGACGCCCACGCCGTTGGAAAGGCACACGCCCTTCTTGATGCCCAGCCCGCTGCGGGCGAACACCAGCGCCGCGTAGTCCGCCGACGGCAGGGCGATGGCGATGCCGGTGGGCACCAGCCGCCGTTCCCCGGCTGCCAGCGTCACCGCCTCGTCGATGCAGGCACACAGGTCCATGCAGGCCGCGCCGGCGGTGGCAAAGCGGGGGAGGGGTATCTCCGTCCCGATCTTGGGGGACAGGGCTTTGATCTTCAGCTCCATAGTAACACCTTTTTCTCCTGAAATTGAATACGGTTTGTAAATTATAACGAGTGTTATACCATTTGTTTTACTCTACGCCCCGGTAGAACAGCCCGCGTGTGCTGTTGTCGTCGGCGGTGACGGTCCCGGCCCTGTGGGCGCGGAGAAGCGCCGCGCACTCCGCCGCCGTCTCTGTGGTAAACCGCAGGCGTCCGTACCGCAGGCCGCACCGGAACACCTCCGGCTTGTCCGCCAGCACCAGCGTCTTTCCGTTCTCGATCTCGCACCGGCACCCGTAGGCGCACAGCACCGGGAACTGCTCGCCCCGCCGGTCGGTCAGCACGCTGCCCATCCCATGGGCGCAGCCCACGCTGTTCTTCGTCACGCAGTTTTCGGTGATCATCAGCGGCAGGCGGCCATAGACAAGGGCCTCGCAGTCCACATATTTTCCCAGGTCCCGCACCTGCTGCCACCGCAGCTCAAAGCTGGCCGTCACGGACGACAGCCCCTGCTCCTGCCAGAAGCGCACCGCCCGGCTGTTGTACACGTTCAGGCCGAAGTCGCCGCGGAGCGTTTTGCCCAGTCCCTTCACGATGGCCAGATGGCCCAGGTTGCCGATGGCCGCGGAGGCGACCTCCGGGTGCCACTGCAGAATATCCCGGAACACCGGTTCGTCCGCCGTGCGGAATACCCGGGGCAGCACCGCGCAGAACTCCGCCTGCCCGATATAGGGCATCAGGTCCATCTTATCCAGCAGCTCCGCCGGGATATACACGATAGCGGGGCGTTCCGCCAGCAGCTCGGCCGTCAGCTGATCGGGCCTGCTGATGGACACGGTAAAGTCCAGCTCCGCCGCGCCCGCCGGAGCCTCCGGCAGGGGAGAGGCGGGCAGTTCACGGCGCTTCGGAGTGTCCATCCGCCGATCCGCCAGCTCGTCCAGCAGCTCCCGCCGCAGCGCGTTCACCGCGCTGGCGGACACCATCAGCCCCTCGTCCAGCTCTATTTCGATCTGATCCGCCGCGAACACCGTGCCGCCGGTCTTGGTCAGCCGCTGCCGCAGCTCCTCCGCCGTCACCGCCCGGTTCCGGGCTTCCTCCGTCATATCGCCCGTAGCCATGCCCATGGCCACGCCGTTCCGGACGGCGCACGCGCCGCTCAGCCGCACCGGTTCGCCCCGGCGCACCGTCAGCCGCAGGTTCACCGGTATTTTCCGGTTCTCTTTTCCGTTTTCGTATGTCTCGCGGGCGCGGGCGAACAGCGCCTTTGGCTCCGGCACGTTCTCCGGCCGGGTGCCGAACATGGCCTTGCCCTTTTTACCAAGCCAGTAGCCGTCGGTGAAGCCGCTGCGGGAGAAGGCCTGCTCCAGCGCCCGGGACTCCTCCGCCGTGGGCAGCCGCCTTTCGTCCAGCAGGCGGCGGTAGATGCCCGTTACCACGGCCACGTATTCCGGCCGCTTCAGCCGTCCCTCCAGCTTCAGGCAGGCCACGCCCATAGACGCCATATCCCGCAGATAGGCGGACAGGTTGGCGTCCTTCAGGCTCAGGGGATGCGCGTCCCGGCAGGGGCCGTTCACGCCGTAGGGCAGGCGGCAGGGCTGGGCGCAGGCGCCCCGGTTGCCGCTGCGCTGTCCCAGCATGGCGCTCATCTCGCACTGGCCGGAGTAGCACATACACAGCGCCCCGTGGCCGAACACCTCGATCTCCGCGCCGCAGCCGGCGCAGATCTCCCGTACCTCGTCCCGGTCCAGCTCCCGGGCCAGCACCACGCGCTCCATGCCCAACGCCGCGGCCGCATTGGCGCCGCCCAGCGTGAACAGGCTCATCTGCGTGCTGGCGTGAAGAGGCAGGTCCGGCACGATCTCCTTTGCCAGGGTCAGCAGGCCCCAGTCCTGCACCAGCACCGCGTCCACGCCCATGGTGCTGGCCTTCCGCAGCGCCGCGGCCGCCCCGGGCAGCTCCCGGTCGGTCAGCAGGGTGTTCAGGGTCAAAAAGACCCGCACGCCCCGCAGATGGCAATACCGCACCGCCGACGCGAATTCCTCGTCGGTAAAGTTTTTCGCGCTCCGCCGCGCGTTGAACGCACCGAAGCCCATATACACCGCGTCCGCGCCGTTCTGCACCGCGGCGGTCAGTGCCTCATATCCCCCCGCGGGGGCCAAAAGCTCCATCATCACCGGCGGTTATTCTGGTTCTGGGCGTTCTGCAGCTTCCGGCGCAGCTCCGCCGCCTCGTTCTTGGCGCGGCTGGCCTCGTCCAGATAGGTCTTCACCTGCCGGCGCAGATTTTCCGCGCCCTCCTGCGCCTTGGTGAGCTGGTCCGCCAGATTGACCGCCGCCAGCACCGCCGCCGCGTCACGGCTCATGTGGGCGCTGTCCATCAGCTTCTGCATCTCCGCATCCACCATGTTGCCGATCTTCTCCATGTAGGCGGCGTCCTCCTCCGCTACGAGGATATACTCCGTGCCGCAGATAGACATCGTTACCCGGTTCGCCATGCCAAAACCCTCCTTAATTCATTTCGTTGGGTATATATACTTATACAAATAGCATTATACCACAAAACCCGCCGGAGAAAAGTCTATTTTGGCGAAAAGCGGAAATTTGTAAAAAGTTGTCCCGCCCCGCTTTACGCCGACCCCTTTTTCGTGTAGAATGGAGAGCACGAATGAGAGGGGAGGTCATCGCCATGGACGGCTATATACTTCGGAACAGGCAGGAGCAGCTGACGCTGCCCGCCGATGCGGCCGACAAGCTGCTGCAAAGCGGGCAGGGCGACGCCGCCCTGCTGTATCTGGCCCTGCGCCGCTTCGGCCGGGGCGTCACGCCGGAGGAGCTGGAAAAGGTCCTGCCCATCAGCCGCCTGCGGATCGACGCGGCGGAGAAGGTCCTTCAGGACCTGGACCTGCTGCCTCGACCGGCCCGCCAGGCACCGCCCGATCCGGCGGACGAACGCCCGGTCTACACCGCTCAGGACATCGCCGGACTGCTGACGGACAACGAGGGCTTCCGCCTGCTGGTGCCCCAGACGGAGCAGCAGCTGGGCAAGAAGCTCCGCACCGCCGACTTGCAGATATTGGCCGGTCTTTACGATGACCTGGGTATGCCCGCCGACGTGATCTATCTGCTGGTGTGCCACTGTGTCGAACGGGCCCGCAGCCAGTGGGGCGAGGGCAGACGACCAACCATGCGCCAAGTCGAAAAAGAGGGCTATCGCTGGGCACAGCTTGGCATATTTGACCAGAATTCTGCTGCAGTATACCTGAAAAAATGGGCAGAGCGCAACAGGAAGTACACTTCCTATTTGTCGAATTTACGAATTCTTAACAGGCCGCCGGTGGAGGCCGAACGCCGCTACATCGACCAGTGGATGGACATGGGCTTCCCACCGGAGACGGTGGCTCTGGCCTATGAGCGCACGGTGTTCTACAAGAAGGACCTGAACTGGCGCTATCTTAACGGCATCCTGCGCCGCTGGCACGACGCCGGCTGGCACACGCCCCACCAGGTAGAGGAGGGCGAGGCGGCCGGCAAGCGGCCCGCTGCCGCCGGTAAGTCCGCCGCCCCCGCCGGGGACAAGGACGCCTGGATGCGCCGCTATATCAAGAGGTGAGAGTATGTCATACGACGGTATCATCATGCAGCGGGCCATTGCCCGCTTCGACCAGGCCCGCCAGCGCCGGGAGGCCGAGCTGGACCAGCGCCGCCGGGAGGTCTTTGCCCGCCAGCCCCGCCTGCGGGACATTGACCGGACCCTCCGCACCACCATGAGCCGTATCGTGGCCGCCGCCGCCAAAAAGGGCGAGGACCCGCTGCCCGCCCTGCGGGTCCTGCGGGACGAAAATCTCTCCCTGCAGCGCGAGCGCGCCGCCCTGCTGGAGGTCATGGGCTATCCCGCCGACTACCTGGAGGACAAACCTGCCTGCTCCCTCTGCGGAGACACCGGCTATACCCGGTCCGGCGTCTGCGCCTGCCTGAAGCAGTACTATGCCCGCGAGCAGCTGGCGGAGCTCTCCCGGCTTCTTCCCTTGGGCGAGGCCCGGTTCGACACCTTCCGCTTTGACCTGTATGACAGCGCCGTGTGGGACAGCTACGGCGTTTCGCCCCGGGCCAACATGGAGCGCAACTTCGATGTCTGCCGGGACTTTGCCCGCCAGTTCTCCCGGGGCAGCGGCAGCCTGCTGCTCTCCGGCGGCACCGGCCTGGGCAAGACGTTCCTCTCCGCCTGCATCGCCCGGGAGGTCAGCGACGCCGGCTTCTCCGTGGTCTACGACACCGCTATCAGCGTTTTCTCCCGCTATGAGGACGCCAAGTTCCGCCCCGACGAGGTCAGCGATGCCGACGTCCGCCGCTGTGAGAGCTGCGACCTGCTGATCCTGGATGACCTGGGCACCGAGATGACCACCGCCTTTGTCCAGAGCGCCCTCTATCAGATCGTCAACGGCCGTATGCTCTCCGGCAGGTCCACCATCATCAGCACCAACCTGGCCCCGGAGGAGCTGGGCCATCGCTACGGCGCGCCCATCCTCTCCCGTATCGAGGGCGCCTACCAGATCCTGCCCTTCTTCGGCGAGGATATCCGCACAAAGCAGTGACCGCCGCACCCGTCCCGACAGGGGCGGGTGCATTTTTTTATTTCCCGACGGTCTTCGCCCGCTTTCGACAGGCCTCCCGCCGTACAATAGGCGAAAAAAGGAGGCGACCGCCATGAAAAAAGACCAGAAGACCGATTTCCTCTCTGCCCGTGTGCGATACATACCCATCAACGATATCCGTCCCAATCCCCAGCAGCCCCGCCGCCGGTTCGACTCGGAGAGTTTGCAGGAGCTGGCGGCCAGCATCGCCGCCTACGGCATTCTGCAGCCCATCACCGTCCGGCAGCAGGGCGCAGTCTACGAGCTGGTGGCCGGCGAGCGCCGCTGGCGGGCGGCGCGGATCGCCGGGCTGCGGCAGGTGCCCTGTCTGCTGGCCCGGGTGGATGAGGAGGACGCCGCCCTGCTGGCCCTGATCGAGAACCTCCAGCGCCGCGACCTGGACTACATGGAGGAGGCGGCCGCCATCGCCCGCCTGCTCCGCCGCTACGGGCTCAGTCAGCAGCAGGCGGCGGAAAAGCTGGGCCGCAGCAGACGCAGCCCGGCCAGCAACCCGCGCAGCCGGGGATGGGGACCATGCGGCAAAACGTCACCCCGGACGTGCGCGGCCAGCTTCGGCAGGGCATCGGGCTTGAGACGCAGCCTGTGATGAAGGCGGCGGGGGGCGCGTATGCCTAGAGGGTTGTTTCAGATGGGGACGCTCGGCTGGACCCCGGCGGCGCAGCTCGCCACCCAGAACCAAAGCGGGGCAGCGGCTTCCTAT
>ENA-OYXR01000970-OYXR01000970.1-human-gut-metagenome-genome-assembly--contig:-NODE-970-length-11241-cov-13.367334_pt1 | contig 11241 bp, 7 predicted proteins | sample MGYA00243241_ERZ653431 | MGnify/ENA primary metagenome ERZ653431 (study PRJEB26926, sample SAMN06165182) | human gut metagenome | biome: ENVO:00009003; feature: ENVO:2100002; material: ENVO:00002003... | reverse complement strand
GTGAGGATGGATGGGACTACACCCTCTACCACAGCGATTATTCTGTGATGGACGGCGGGCAGTTGGATGCCCCGGAACTGACCATTCAGGAAGCCCGTGAGCAGATTCTGGAAGCACACCACATGGAAAAGGGCCGGCGGCTACTGCAGGACTACGATGCAGTCATGGATAAAGTTGCGGAAGCCGAGGAACTGAGTGCAGACCATCGCCCTTCCACACTGGAAAAGCTGGCAGAACTGGCAAGTGATACGTCTGCGCCAAAATCCTCTGCACGTTCTGCGCCAGAACTGTGAGGTGGACGATGCAGCAAAAATGGAACCAGAATTTTGACGGTGAACCCATGACGGACATCCCGCAGAAGTTTCTGAACGCAGGGTGCGATGTTTATATGGTGATGCAGCTGCGGCATGACGAAAAAATCCTCGATGAAAGATTTGCTTCCATGCGGGAACTGCATCGTCGAGGCAAAATGCCAGACCCGGAGCATTACGAGGTCACCTACTATGCTGATCTGCCCGCCATGTGGCAGGATGTGCCGAACAACGAGATTTTGGAAGAACTATTTCAGATGTTCAACCTCTCCCGTCCGCAGGATTTTGAGGGGCACAGCCTGTCGGTCAGCGATGTGATCGCACTCAAACGCAATGGCGAGGTGTCTGTGCATTATGTGGACAGCATCGGCTTCAAAGATTTACAGGGGTTTCTGGACAAGCAGCCGGAACGCCATTCGGTACTGATGAATCTCAAGGAAAAGTGCGATGCCCCGGAGTGCAATCCCACCGTCTGCCGGAAAGCGAGGAATGGACATGAACTTTGACCATGAAGAACTGATGCTGATGATGCTCTACAACACCGGCACCCGGCTGGGGCTTATCCACGAACTGCGGCTCATGCAGTGCTACCTGATGCCCGACGAAATCGCCCTGCGGGAACTGTCTGAAAGTGTGATTGCAAAATTGAAACTCATGACCGACGAGCAGTTTGCCGAGGTCGAATTTCCTCTGGACTGATTTTTGCCGCCTGCGGGCGGCGTACATATCCTCTTTCTCTATGGTTGGCAGTGTGGTATAATTGGCTCAACAAACAAAAGTTTATATCTGCTAACGATAATTGCCGAATGGCAACGTGCAGATTGAAAGGTCTTCGCCATGAATCGTGCAGGATTTATGCAATTTATTCTTGAACAATATAGCGTTGAGCCGGATTACCCGTGGATGAAGAATCCCAATTTTGCAGTCTTCCGGCACAGCAACAATCAGAAATGGTTTGCCTTGATTATGGACATTCCAAGGAGCAGGCTGGGATTACCCGGTGACGAACTACTGGATGTGGTGAATCTCAAATGCGACCCACTTCTGATTGGCTCACTGCGCAGTGAACCCGGTTTCTTTCCTGCCTACCACATGAACAAAGATAGCTGGATCACGGTTTCACTGGACAACAAAGCTGATGCTGACAAGCTGAAAATGTTGCTGGACATGAGCTACACTGCTACTGCGTCAAAAATTCGTAAGAAGCACTGACAGTATTCTGTCCGTGCAATCAACATACAGAATGGAGAGTATCTGAAATGAAAATCGTAGTTTTGAACGGTAGTCCCCGCAAAGGCGGCAACACGGAGATTATGACACAGGCTTTTGCAGAAGCCGCCCGCAAGAACCAGAATGAGGTCAGCATTCTGGATGTAGCACCCATGAACATCCGTGGCTGTCTGGGCTGCAAATACTGCTGGGCACACAAGGGCGAATGCGTCCAGAAAGATGATATGGGCAAGGTCTTTGAGGCTCTGGTGGATGCCGACATGGTGGTGTTCGCATCGCCCATCTACTGGTTCGACATTACCGCACAGATGAAAACCGTCATTGACCGTCTGTATGCCGGCGGCAGTGTAGGCTTCCACTTCCACAAGACCGCCCTGCTGCTGGATGCCGGTGCCGACCATGTGTTCGATGCAGCCATCGCACAGTATAAGGCTATGACCTCCTATCTGAAGTGGGAGGATATGGGCATCATCACAGTTCCGAACATGGAAACCAAGGGCAGCATGACGACCGCTCCCAATCTGGCCGCGGTTATCAGACTGGGCGAATCGCTCTGATTTTTGAAAAATAATATTACATCCCTGCGGGCAATCATAAAACGGTTGCCCGCTATTTTTATGCTCAAAACCGGAAGGAGGCAACAATGTCTAGCAAAACCGAAGAATATCTTGCTCTTGCCCAGCGCACGGCAAACGGCTTGACGCGGTACTGGGAAAGCTGGACGGACTATCTGACCACAGCATCCCGGCTGTACAAGTACAGCTTTCCCGACCAGTTGATGATCTACGCTCAGCGACCCGATGCCACAGCCTGCGCCGATTACGACATCTGGAACAACCGCATGAACCGGTATGTCCGGCGTGGCTCCAAGGGCATCGCCCTGTTGGACGAATCCAGCGGATACCCGCGTCTGCACTATGTGTTTGATGTGTCGGACACCGGAGTACGGCGCAATTCTCGCGACCCGGAACGATGGGAAATGAATGACGACCTTTTCAAGCCGGTGTCTGAGATGCTGACCGCAGAATACGGCATCAGCCATGAACGGCTCAGCCAGCAGCTCGTAAATATTGCGGAGAAGCTGGTGAACGATTATTGGGACAACAACAGCGGCGACATCCTCAACATCGTTGACGGCTCTTTCTTTGATGATTATGATAGTAGTGGAAAGGAACTTCAGTTCAAGGCCGCTGCGACAATGAGCGTCACCTACACTCTATTAGAACGATGCGGGTTTGAACCGGAAGGCTACTTTGACAAGGATGACTTTCAGGCCATCCACACCTTTTCCACACCCGATGCAGTCTATGCGCTGGGTGCCGCTACCAGCGACATCAGCCGCGAGGTCTTACGCAAAATCGAGCGGACGGTGAAAACCACGACCCGCCGCCGAAACGTAGAAAGGATGGAAGAATATGAGCAGCAGTCTGAATTACACGAAGATCGGGGATTACCAGCTCCCGAACCTGACCCTCAGCCAGCCGAAGACCCCGCTGGGCAAGTACGGCAGGATGCGCCGGAATTACCTGAAGCAGTATCGCCCGGTACTGTACAATTCGATGCTCCTGAACGGGACGCTGTACCCGCATCTGATGGAACTGGAGCAGACGGCAGAGAGCCGGATGCAGCAGACCATGGAGCAGCTTCTGAAGCAGGACCCAGCCCCGGACAAAGCGCAGAATCAACTGATGTGGGTGCAGCACATGAACAGCCTGAAAGCACAGGCAGAGGAACTGGTGCTGACGGAGCTGATCTACAGCTAAGTTTTCTGGATGCCGTCCTTCCCACCGAAGCCCAGCAAATTGAAAAAATCGACCGAGCGGAGAGTGAAAAAACGCCCTCCGCTTTTGTTTTGTCGCAGGCTGAAATTGAGAACGAGCTGCGGCGGCATGGTTCAGGGTTTGCAGGCGGAAAACAGCGCATTATGGCGCTGTACCAGACCCAGCCTGACCGCAAACTCCGTGCCAAAGCACTGGCAAAGGAGTACGGCATTGGTGGGCACTCCCACGATTTTCTGGACGGAAGCCGGGGTTTTGTGAACCACGACTGGAAGGGACTGGAATTTGACCATTACCCTGACCACCAGAAAATCACCCTGAAATGGGCGCAGGTGGAAAAGTATATCGACCTGATGATCCAGTCCGACCGCTACCTGACGGATGAAGAAAAGGAGCAGTGTACCACTGTACAGGAAGAAAACGGCTACAAAGTCGGTGACGATGTAATGGTTGATTTGCCCACTGGAACCATCGAGGGCACCATTGGCTATATCGGCGAAACGGATGTTCGCATCGACACTAGCGCACACGGACAGTCGTGGGATAACGAAGTTATCAACAAACGACAATTCGAGGACGGTCTGCGGCAGAATGAACCTAGCCAGCGTGTGGATGAAATGCTGGAGCAGGCAGAAACCATCTACAAGGAATCCGAGGTGCCGGAATATGAGCGTTTTTCTGTCCGCGAAGTGGTCGGAGGTACGTCCCAGCTTTTTGCTATCTGGGATGATCTCAATGAGGGCTACTATGCAAATGATAACGGAATGGCGCAATTTACAGACAAGGAGCAGGCCGAATCCTATTGCACCGCTTTGAAAAAAGAGACGGATGAACGAACCGCCGCCGATTGGCTTGCAGTGGAAAAGGCAAAGTTTTTGGCAGAAAATGAACCTGTTCCCGCTCTCCCAAAAGAGCGTGATTACCGTGTGGGCGATACAATCCGTCTGGACGGTAAGGATTTTACGGTCGAAACTGTCGGAACTCTGAACATCCAGCTTCGTGACCCGGATGAGGTCTATCCGGTTGCCCGCTCGGAAAGCAAGGAAAATCTGGAACGGCTGCTGCGCCAGCCGAGCAACATCCATCTGCACAACCTGACGGTCAATCTCACTCCTGCGCATGAGCCGGACGAGGACAAACCGCCACTTACGGACGAAGAATTGGACGAACTGCCCATCTCTAACGTAATGGACGGAAAGGTGCAGACCTTCCCGGATGCTGTTGCCTTGGATGAAGCCCTGAATGCTGAACCTGCGCCGGAGCCTGCCGGAAATTTCCACATCACGGATGATGATTTGGGTATCGGAGGTCCTAAGCAGAAGTACGCGCGGAACATTGAAGCCATCCGCACCCTGTTCCAATTGGAACAGGAGCATCGGGGTGCCACCGCCGAGGAGCAGCAGGTGCTTTCCCAGTATGTAGGCTGGGGCGGTTTGGCAGATGCCTTTGACCCTAGCAAAGATAGTTGGGCAAAAGAGTACGCCGAACTGAAAGGGCTGCTTTCCGAGGATGAGTACGCTGCTGCCCGTTCCAGCACCCTGAACGCCCACTATACCAGCCCTACCGTCATCCGTAGTATCTACGATGCCGTGGGGCGCATGGGTTTTCGCAGCGGTAATATTCTGGAACCTAGTATGGGCGTGGGCAACTTCTTTGGAATGCTGCCGGACACCATGCAGGACAGCCGACTGTACGGCGTGGAACTGGACAGCATCACCGAGCGCATTGCGAAAAAACTGTACCCGCAGGCTGACATTACTGTTGCTGGCTTTGAGACCACCGACCGCCGTGATTTTTATGACCTCGCTGTCGGCAACGTGCCCTTTGGTCAATACAGAGTCAACGATAAGGCGTACAACAAGCTGGGATTTAGTATCCACAATTATTTCTTTGCGAAAGCCATTGACCAGATCAGACCGGGCGGCGTAATTGCCTTTTTGACCAGCCGCTACACCATGGACAGCAAGGACAGCACTGCCCGCAAGCACATGGCAGAGCGTGCTGACCTGTTGGGGGCTATCCGTCTGCCCGACAATGCGTTTAAGGCAAATGCAGGCACGGATGTTGTCAGCGATATTATCTTTTTGCAGAAGCGTGACCGCCCTGCGGACATTGAGCCTGCATGGGTGCAGCTTGGCAAGACCGAGGACGGCTTTGCCATCAACCAGTATTTTGTAGATCACCCGGAAATGGTTCTGGGCGAGCTGACCACCGAAAGCACCCAGTACGGACGAGAGGAATTGACCGTTGCACCTATCGAGGGCACCAGCCTTGCCGACCAGCTTGCAGAAGCGGTACAGCATATTGAGGGGCAATACACCGAAGTTGAGGTAGAAACACCAGATATTGCGGATGTCGAAAACGAGAAGCACATTCTCCCGGCTGACCCGGACGTGAAAAACTTCTCCTACACGGTGGTGGACGGCGAAGTGTTCTACCGGGAAAATTCCGTGATGACGCAGGTGGAGCTGTCTGACACCGCTAAGGGGCGCGTCACCGGCATGGTGGAACTGCGGCAGATCGTCAACGAGCTGATCGAACAGCAGTTGAACGATTACCCGGACGAGGACATTAAGGCATCGCAAGCAAAATTGAACGCCGCCTACGATGCTTTTACCGCAAAATACGGTCTGCTGAACGACCGCAAAAACGGGCGGCTGTTTGAGCAGGATTCCTCCTACTATCTGCTGTGTTCGCTGGAAAATCTGGACGAGCAGGGGCAGCTCAAATCCAAGGCGGCGATGTTCACCAAGCGCACCATCCGCCCGGAGCGCACCGTCACCAGCGTGGATACCCCCAGTGAAGCGCTGGCAGTGTCCATCGGGGAACGCGGCAAGGTGGATTTGCCCTATATGGCAGAGCTGCTGGGCACTCCCGGTGAGTACGGGCGCATTACCACCGAACTGTCCGGTGTGATCTTCAAAGACCCCAGTGCCGACCCTGCCGATCCGGAAGCGGGGTGGCAGATGGCAGACGAGTACCTGTCCGGCGATGTACGGGCAAAGCTGCGAATGGCGCAGTTCGCCGCCGAAACCAACCCGGAATTTGCGGTCAATGTGGATGCGCTGATTAAGGCACAGCCCAGAGAACTGGAAGCATCTGAAATTGATGTGCGGCTGGGTGCCACATGGCTTGCGCCTGAAATCATTCAAAAATTTATGACCGAGACTTTCCAGATCCCCTACTATCTGCGTCATGCAGTCAAGGTGAGATATTCTCCGTATACCGCAGAGTGGCGTGTGGAGGGTAAAACTGCCACCGGGCGGGGCGATATTATCTCCTCCGAGACCTACGGCACATCCCGTGCCAATGCCTACAAGATTCTGGAAGAAACCCTGAACCTGAAAGATGTCCGCATCTACGACACCATCGAGGATGCTGATGGCAAACCCAAGCGTGTGCTGAACAAGCGGGAGACCATGCTGGCGCAGCAGAAACAGCAGGTCATCAAGGACGCTTTTGCGAACTGGGTCTGGCAGGACCCCCAGCGGCGCATTGCGCTGGTGAAGCAGTACAACGAGCTGTTCAACTCTACCCGTCCCCGTGAGTATGACGGAAGTCACATCAAATTCGTGGGCATGAACCCGGAGATCACTCTCCGGGAACACCAGCGCAACGCCATTGCTCATGTGCTTTATGGCGGTAATACGTTGCTTGCACACGAAGTTGGCGCAGGCAAAACCTACGAAATGGCGGCATCCGCTATGGAAGCAAAACGGCTGGGGCTGTGCCAGAAAAGTCTTTTTGTAGTGCCCAACCATTTGACGGAGCAATGGGCATCGGAGTTTCTGAATCTCTATCCTAACGCCAAACTCTTGGTGGCACGGCGCAAGGACTTTGAAACTGCCAACCGCAAAAAATTCTGCGCCCGCATCGCCACCGGCGACTACGATGCCGTCATCATCGGCCATTCGCAATTTGAGCGCATCCCGCTGTCCTTTGAACGGCAGGAGCGCATCATTCAGGAGCAAATTGATGAAACGCTTGCCGCCATCAACGAACTGAAAGCCCATGCAGGTGAGAATTTCTCCATCAAGCAGATGGAAAAGACCCGGAAAACGCTGGAAACCAAGCTGGAAAAACTGCGCTCCGATGAGCGTAAGGACGATGTAATCACCTTTGAGCAACTGGGCGTTGACAGGCTCTTTGTGGATGAGAGCCAAGCGTTTAAGAACCGTGCGAAACGTTGTGCATAAGACCTTGTTGACAGCAAGGGCGAAAAGCACCATGTGATTGCACTTAGCAATAAGAAAATATCACAGAGAACTTTAATCTCGAAATCAGAGGTGAAATTCCTCTGCTGTACAGAACCAATGTCGAGGAACAGAATTCCAGAGAATAGGTCAAAATTCAAGACAGTACGAGAGCTAATACTCCACTGTGCGTTGCCACCTGTAAGTGTGCATTGTACAGAGCGTGGTGAAGACGTAACCTGAAAACCTAAACCTCTGCAAAGAGGCATGGATAATAATGGTGCGGGCTTCCGAAACCTATGGCTATCCGTTAGGGAAAGCTATGCAGCATCGTAAGAGTTGACTCCATCCGAAAGGGTGAACCTTGGAAAAAGTGTGTGTGGCTGGTTTTTCCGTACACGCCCTGTGGGATGAAATCCCCATCAGGAACCGTGCAGCAACTGTGGTTCAAAGCACGGTTAGATTTTCCCGGTGTAAGGTAGCGGCCTAAGGGTTTCAGAACAGGGATAGAGATTAAGGAACGTTTGAGAGCCTGTTGTTGGAGCGTTACAGTGCAGTGAAAGCAACAGGAAGTCAGCCGTATCATAGTAGTCTGGGCTGGGTAATGCCAGTCAAACGGAATTGAAATATTCCATGGCGAAGGATACGAGTCAAATCGATTTGTAAATTTCACAAAACGAAAATCCTATAACTCCCTGAAAGATGGGTGACGAACTGCGAGGTGAAAACCTTGTGCATTTGAACGTCAGATTTTCAACGGAAACGGAACTTAAAAAGATTCAGGATTTTCTCTATGAGAAGTCCGGTCAAGGAGTATCGTTCACCGGTCTGGTGGAAGCGATGGCAAATGAAGTGACCATTGTAACCGCCGTCCACAATATCAAGTCCAACAAAGGCAGCAGAACTGCTGGCGTGGATAAGATAAAAATGGACAAATACCTTCAAATGCCCAAAGATGAGCTTATTTTATTGATTCAATCGAGTTTTCGCAACTACCGCCCCAAACCAGCCCGCCGTGAATATATCGAAAAGAGTAACGGCAAGAAAAGACCGCTGGGTATCCCCACTGTATTGGACAGGATCATACAGGAGTGCGTGCGTATCATTATCGAGCCGATCTGTGAAGCGAGATTTTATCCGCAAAGCTACGGCTTTCGCCCCTATCGGGCACAGAAACACGCAATCCGGGGTATCATCAATGTCATAAATGCTGGATGTAAATCGCCCGACCAACCCGTGTGGGCTATTGAGGGTGACATCAAGGGATGCTTCGACAATATCAATCACCGCCTGCTGCTCCAAAAACTCTGGAGAATCGGTATCCATGACAAGCGTGTGCTGAAAATTATCAGTCAGATGCTAAAAGCTGGATATATGGAAAATGACCTGTTTCATGCAACAGAGCTTGGTACACCGCAGGGAGGAATCCTCTCACCGCTTTTATCCAATGTTTATCTCAACGATTTCGATTGGTATGTTGGTCGTATGTATATGGAGCCGCACAGACAGTGCAAGCATAAAGGCAACGACACAAGGCGTTTGAAATGGGCTGGTGTAACGCCAAAGTACAATTATCGCTACGCCGATGATTGGGTGATTCTGACGTCAACGGAGAAGGAAGCACTCCGCTTGAAACGTGTCTTGACAAAATATTTTCGGAACAGAATGAAACTTGAATTGTCGCAGGAAAAGACCTATGTAACAGACCTGCGGACAAACGGTATACACTTTCTTGGCTTTGTGGTAAAGGCCGAACGAAAACGGAAAACTCCTGACCCGGCAACATGGACGAAACATCTGGTTGGAAAGCCGCTGCCGGATATGGAACGGTTAGGAAAGAAGATTAAGAAACTGCTCGAAGAAGTGCACCGCATAGAACTTTGTCAAAAAGTCAATGTGCAGGCTGCGCAAATTCAGTACGTCAACTCTGTCATTATGGGTATGGCACAGTACTTGCAGACATCCATCTGCTCTCATGCCTACCATGCGATAGACCGCAGAGTAAACAACGCTGCACTGACTGTATGGAAAAAGCTGTACCCCAAACGGTACAACTCCATGCAGGTGTCGCTGAAGGTGCTTTGCAATCTTCCTGACCGACACAAGGGCTACGACAGTAAGACATTTGCTGTATGGGTCGAAGGAAAATGGTTTGGTATAACTTATGCGTTCATCACGCATAGTCACTATGAACCCAAGCCATTTGACCAGAAAATGACGCCGTATACAGTGGAAGGGCGCAGACGGTATGTGAGCTATCGTGCTAAGCACAAGCCACTGCCATGTGACCGTCCATCCGTTAACTCCCCGAACGATATTGCAATGTCAGCATACGCAAAGGGAAGGATGAATTTTGAGTATTATATGAACCGGGAGTATGCTTACAGCAGGGACAAAGGAAAATGTAAATGCTGTGGAAATGCCTTCTCACCCGTGCTTCAAAAGCATTGTCACCACGTTAAAAACAAGCTTCCACTTGATAGAATCAATAAAGTGCCAAATCTGGTTTGGCTGTGTGAACCATGCCACCGCATGGTTCACAACAGTCCAATACCGCCTGAACTTGATGCAAAGACGGTAGGTAAAATCATGAAATACCGCGAAAAACTTAAACTGTGAAATTTACAACCACTCTGTGTCCGTGAGAACACAGCAGTGTTGAAATCTGAAGGAAGAAAGTAAATCGATTTGATGGTACGCCGGGTGCGCTGAAAGGTGCACGCCCGGCGTGAGGTGGGGGAAAACTTGGAGATTACGTCAAAAAGTTACCTATCACAACAAAGCAGACTACTCTGCGGACTGCTTCGCAGCCGCAGAGGTGCTGCACATTATATCTTTACACCAAGATGCGCAATGTTGCTGGCCTTTCTACCTCCGAAGCACAGAAGTCCAGCGATATGTTCGGCAAGTGTCGTTATCTGGATGAAGTGACTGGCGGGCGCGGCGTGATTTTCGCAACGGGAACGCCCATCAGCAACTCCATGACGGAAATGTACACCCTGATGCGCTATTTGCAGTACAGCACTCTCCAGCAGAAACAACTGACCCACTTTGATGCATGGGCTTCTACGTTTGGCGAGACCACCACGGCCATTGAGCTTGCGCCGGAAGGAACCGGCTACCGTGCGCGCACACGTTTTGCCAAGTTCTTTAACCTGCCGGAGCTGATGAATATGTTCAAGGAGGCAGCGGACATCAAGACTTCCGACCAGTTGCATCTGCCTGTTCCGGAAGCCAAGTTTGAAACTGTCGTGGTCAAACCCTCGGAAATCCAGCAGGACATGGTGAAATCCCTGAGCGAACGTGCTGCTGAGGTGCATAGCGGTGCGGTTGACCCCTCGGTGGACAATATGCTGAAGATCACCTCGGACGGACGTAAAATCGGCCTTGACCAGCGGCTGATGAATCCGCTCACCCCGGATGACCCGGACAGCAAGATGAATGCCTGCGTCGACAATGTTCTGCGTATCTGGAACGAAACCAAAGAGGATAATCTGACGCAGCTGATTTTCTGCGATATGTCCACGCCCAAGGGAGACGGCTCGTTCAATGTCTACGATGATATTCGCACAAAGCTGCTTGCCGCCGGGGTGCCGGAATCGGAGGTCGAGTTCATCCACAACGCTGATACTGAAGGTAAGAAAGCGGATTTGTTCTCCAAAGTCCGCAGCGGCAAGGTGCGTGTCCTGCTGGGCAGCACTGCAAAGATGGGCGCAGGCACCAATGTCC
>ENA-OYXR01000968-OYXR01000968.1-human-gut-metagenome-genome-assembly--contig:-NODE-968-length-11245-cov-4.104021_pt1 | contig 11245 bp, 7 predicted proteins | sample MGYA00243241_ERZ653431 | MGnify/ENA primary metagenome ERZ653431 (study PRJEB26926, sample SAMN06165182) | human gut metagenome | biome: ENVO:00009003; feature: ENVO:2100002; material: ENVO:00002003... | reverse complement strand
GAGATGTCTTAGGGTCTCGTGGGCTCGGAGATGTGTATAAGAGACAGATCCTGATAAGACTATGTATCCGGTTGCCAGCCGCAACGCCAAAGATTTTCAAAATCTGATGGATGTTTATCTGGACGCTGTTTTTTATCCGCTGATTTATGAAAATCCCTATACCCTGCGCCAGGAGGGCTGGCATTATAATATTGAGGCACCGACGGACGCTTTGAGCTATAACGGGGTCGTCTATAATGAAATGAAGGGCGTATTTTCTTCTGCTGATGCTTTGCTTGACTATGAGGCAATGAAGGCATTGTTCCCCGACACGCCGTACAGCTTTGAATCAGGCGGCCATCCAGATGCTATCCCAGAATTGACTCAGGAAGCTTTCGAGCATTTCCATACCACTTATTACAGCCCTGAAAATTCATTTATTTATCTGTATGGCGATATGGAGATCGAAACAACACTGCAGTATCTGAACGACGAATATTTGAGCGGCTTTAAACGCACCGGCGCAGTGAACTCGGAAATACCTCTGCAGAATGCTTTTGCCAGAACGCAGGAAGTTCTTGGCACTTATCCGGTTGGAGCTGACGAAGCTACCGAAGATAAAACTTATCACGAACTGCATATAGTTACCGGTGATGCACGTGATGTTAAAACCTCGATGGCATTAAGAGTATTGGAAAGTGTTCTGCTGGAAGGAAATTCGGCGCCGCTGCGTCTGGCGTTGCTGCAATCCGGTGTTGCCAAAGACATTAGCGGCTCTTATGCCGGAAGCTACCGCCAGCCGATCTTTTCGATTAAAGCCGCCGGTTCCAAACCGGAACAGCGCGATAAATTTATCAGTATTATTTATCACACGCTGCAGCAGCTGACGATCAACGGCATCGATAAAGAGCTGTTAGAGGCACATCTCAATTATTTGGAATTTAAGCTGCGGGAAGCTGATTTCGGCGCTTATCCCAAAGGCTTGATTTATGGTATCAGCGTGATGGATTCCTGGCTGTATGACGGAGATCCTTTAGCAGGTCTGCGCTATACTGAGGCTTTACAGCAGCTGCGCGAAGGTATCAAAACACGTTATTATGAGCAGCTGATTGAAAATTATCTGCTGGACAATACCCATAAGGTTATAGTGACTCTGAATCCTGAGCAGGGGAAAGAGGAACGGGAGCAGGAAGTACTGGCAGAAAAAATGGCTGCGCTCAAAGCGTCGATGGATACTGAAACTATCGCCCAAAATATCGAACTGTGCAGCGAACTGCACAAACGCCAGGCTGCAGCTGATACTGCCGAGGCGCTGGAAACGATCCCGCTGTTGGAACGCAGCGATATCAGACGTGAAGTAGAAGTTACAGAAACTGTTTTGAAACAGCTGGGAACAAACGATATCTTATATGTACCGGCTTTTACCAATAAAATAGCTTATCTGAACTGGTATTTTGATCTGACAGGTATTGATAAAGACCTGTTGCCTTACTGTTATCTGCTCAGTGATGTGCTTGGAAAATTTAATACCGACAAGTATACCTATCAGGAGCTGGCCACGGCCTCTAACAAATATACCGGTGGTGTTTCTTTCCAGATGCATGCTTACTCAGCTGCCGACGACGCTAACGATTATACGATCAAGTTCACCGTTCAGGCTAAAGCGCTGACGGCTAATCTGGATAAATTGTTCGACATTCTGCAGGCAGTTGCGCTTGGCAGCAAAATAGACGACGCCAAACGACTGCAGGAAATTTTAGACGAAGTAAAAACAGATTGGGACAGCAGCTTCTTTTCTCGGGGGCAGACTGTAGCCTGTACCCGTCTGGCTTCATATTTTTCAACGGCAGCCCGAGTCAATGAACAGGATCAATTCAGCTATTACGAATTTTTAAAAGAGCTGTCAGCCGACTTTGCTGGCAGGGCAGAGGATACCCTAGCAAAATTAAGGCAGCTGTTGGGTATTTTCTTTGAAAGCAGCAAATATCTTCTGGCTTATTCCTGTGAAGAAAGCGAACGGATGCTGGTTTTAGAGCAGGCTCTGAATTTTGCAGCTTTACTGCCGCAGTCAGCTGTTGCCGGTAAAACACCGCAGTTTTTAGAGGCGCCGGGAGAAAATGAAGGGATCATGACACCCGGCAAGGTACAATATGTTGCTGCCGGCGGTGATTTTCACAAATTTGGCTATCAGTTCCACGGCGCAATGAAGGTACTGGAAACTATCCTGCGTTACGAATATCTGTGGACTAAAATCAGGGTACAGGGCGGCGCTTACGGTGCGACGGCGCGTTTTGACCGTAACGGGACCATGTTTTTTGCTTCCTACCGTGATCCGAAGCTGAAAGAATCGCTGCAGGCATATTATGATATGCCGTCCTGGCTCGAAAAACTGGAGCTCTCGGAACGTGAGCTGACAAAATACATCATCGGCACGATCAGCGGTCTGGATACGCCTCTGACCAACTCCATGCGTTTGGAGCAGGCTGGAGTTTATCATCTAAAACAGGTAGATACGGCAATGCGGCAGCAAATGCGCAGTGAGATCATAGACTTGACGAATGCCGACCTGCAGAAGCTGGCGCCGCTGATCAGGGATACACTAAGCGAGAAGTATTTGTGTGTTGTGGGCAGCAGCCAAAGTATCGAAGCTAATAAAAATATTTTTACTAAAACTCAGCATATTTAAAGCTAGTTCAAAAGTGAAGTCGAACATAGAGCTGCGGCGCTTTGTTCGACTTTTATTTATTTCTATGCTATATTTGTAGTAGAAATCGAGTGAGAAATGGGGCGTTACGATGACTGAAGTTAGCTTGGGCAAAACAGGGATCACTGTCAATAAAAACGGTTTTGGCGCACTGCCGATCCAGAGGATACCGCAGGACGACGCAGTAAAATTGGTGCGCAGGGCGTTTGAACGAGGTATAAATTTTTTTGATACGGCCCGTAGTTATACGGACAGTGAAGCAAAGCTTGGCGTCGCGCTAAAGGGTATCCGCGAGCAGGTATTTATTGCGACTAAAACACCTTCTGTTACAGCAGCAGGATTCTGGAATGACCTGGAAACCAGTCTGCGCCTGATGCAAACTGATTATATAGATATTTATCAATTTCATAATCCTGCCTTTTGCCCTAAACCGGGTGACGGCAGCGGCTTGTATGAAGCGATGCAGCAGGCCAGGGAACATGGGAAGATCCGTTTCATCGGCATTACTAACCATCGTTTGGCAGTAGCCGGCGAGGCCATAGAATCTGACTTGTATGCAACGCTGCAGTTTCCTTTCAGTTATCTGACGACTGAGAAGGAACTGGAGCTTGTCCGTGCATGTGCTGCTCACGGCATGGGCTTTATTGCCATGAAGGCACTGGCGGGAGGGCTGATAAATAATTCTGCAGCCGCTTATGCTTATTTGGCGCAATTTGATCATGTACTGCCTATTTGGGGTGTGCAGCGTGAAAATGAACTGGATGAATTTTTGAACTATATCGACTGCCCACCGCTTCTGACAGCAGAGCTGCAGACAGTAATCAATAAAGACCGGCAGGAGCTGATCGGCAGTTTCTGCCGTGGCTGCGGCTATTGTATGCCTTGTCCGGTAGGAATAGAGATCAATTCCTGTGCCAGAATGTCGCTGATGATCAGGAGAGCACCGCAGGCAGCGCAGCTTACTGACAAGGCTCAGGCTATGATGAAAAAGATCGAAGACTGCCTGCACTGCGGTAAATGTAAGGCAAAATGCCCTTATGGCCTGGATACTCCTAGACTGCTGGAAGAAAACTATCAGGATTATCGAGAAATATTAGCGGGAAAGATGATCTGAAGCAAACTGCTTAAAAGCGCAGGCTTAGTGCCTGTGCTTTTTTATATAGTTTTGTCTACAGAAAAAGCAGGGAGTTACAGTAAAGATTTTTTAAGAAAATTTAAAAAAGTAAAAGGAGAAACGCAATTTATGGCGAATACAATCAGGTAACCTAAATTGTGAAAACTTAGAGGAGGCAGAAGAATGCATACTTACAGTATGGAGCTTGGCGGCAGAACGCTTACCATGGAAATCGGTAAGATCGCTAAGCAGGCAAATGGAGCCGTATTGGTTCGTTATGGCGATACCGCAGTAGTTGTTGCGGTAACTGGTACAAAAACACCCAGGGAAGGAGTAGACTTCTTTCCGTTGACTGTAGATTTTGAAGAAAAAATGTACGCTGTCGGTAAAATCCCCGGCGGCTTTATCAAACGTGAAGGTCGTCCCGGCGAGCAGGCCATTTTGACCAGCCGTCTGATCGACCGTCCGATTCGTCCGATGTTCCCTGACGGTTATCATAATGATGTGCAGATAGTAGCTACTGCTGTATCTGTTGACCCTGATAATGCTCCGGATATGCCGGCAATGATCGGCGCTTCCTGCGCTTTATCTATTTCCGATATCCCCTTCGAAGGTCCGATCGCAGGTGTACGCGTTGGTCTTGTCGATGGTGAATTTGTTATCAATCCTACTGTGGAACAGGCTAAGGTCAGCTTGCTGAACTTGGCTGTTGCCGGTACTAAAGACGCTATTTTGATGGTTGAGGCCGGTGCGAAAGAAGTTTCTGAAGAAACAATGCTTGACGCTATCTGGTTTGCCCACGGCGTTATTAAAGAGCTGGTAGCCTTCCAGGAAAAAATCATGGCTGAAGTCGGTAAACCTAAAATGGAAGTTCCTGTTTATGAACCTCCTGCTGCAATCGCTGCCGAGATCGAAGCCTATGGCGCAGATAAACTGAAAGAAGCTTTGATGGATGCTAATAAATTAGAGCGTGAAGAAAACGTTGCTAAGGTAAAAGCTGAAATCGCAGAAGTTTTCATTGAAAAATATCCTGATAATGCAAAAGACGTAGCTTACATCACGCAAAAGCTGGTGAAAAAGATCGTTCGCCGTACTATTTCCGTTGATAAGATCCGTCCTGACGGACGTCAGCTGGATGAAGTACGTCCTGTTACCTGCGAAGTAGGCCTGCTTGCACGTCCGCATGGCAGTGCGCTCTTTACCCGCGGCCAAACTCAGATCCTCAACGTTCTGGCACTCGCTCCGCTGCGTGAAGCACAGATCCTTGACGGTTTGGGAGTAGAAGATACTAAACGTTATATCCATCATTATAATTTCCCTCCGTACAGCGTTGGTGAAACCAAACCCATGCGCAGTCCCGGACGTCGTGAGATCGGTCACGGCGCTTTGGCAGAACGTGCTTTACTGCCGGTCATTCCTTCCGAAGACGAATTCCCGTATGCTATCCGTCTGGTTTCCGAAACTCTGGAATCTAACGGTTCTTCCTCTATGGGCAGCGTCTGCGCCAGCACCCTGTCTTTGATGGATGCAGGCGTGCCTATCAAAGCACCTGTAGCAGGCGTAGCCATGGGTCTGGTCAAGGACGGCGAATATTTCACTATCCTCACCGATATCCAGGGTCTGGAAGATGCCTTGGGCGATATGGACTTTAAAGTTGCCGGTACTGATAAAGGTATCACTGCAATCCAGATGGATATCAAAATCGACGGTATCAATAAAGATATCTTCACCCAGGCTTTGGCACAGGCTAAACGCGGCCGCGATCATATCATGGGTATCATGATGGAATGCATTTCCGAACCGCGCAAAGAGCTGTCTCAATATGCTCCGAAAATCACTACGATCAGCGTAGATCCTGAAAAAATCAGCAAAGTAATCGGCCCCGGCGGCAAAATGATCAAAAAGATCGTTGAAGAAACCGGTGCTAAAATCGATATCGACGACAGCGGTAAGGTTTTCATCGCTGCAGTAAACAGCGAGTCTGCTGCTAAAGCTATTGATATGATCCACGGTATCGTTGCTGATGCTGAAGTTGGCAAGGTTTATACCGGTAAAGTTACCCGCCTTATGAATTTCGGCGCTTTTGTCGAGATCCTGCCGGGTAAAGAGGGTCTGGTCCATATTTCCCAACTTTCTACCGAACGTGTAGGCAAGGTTGAAGATGTGGTTTCTGTTGGCGATGAAATCGTTGTCAAAGTAACCGAGATCGACCAAAAAGGTCGCATCAACCTTTCCCGCAAAGCTGTTTTGGCTAACGGTTTGGAAAAATAAGCAAGAAATTTAAGATCCCGCTGATTCCTTCGGCGGGATTTTTTATAAGCGAGGTGTACTATGAAAGTAAGAGGCTTTGAAAAAATCACTAAATATGCTGCGGTCGAGTTTTCGATGCCGGAGCGTAAAACACAGAAATCTGCAGGCTATGATATCTGTCTGCCGGAAGATATAGAACTGCTGCCAGGAAAATTGCAGCTGGTACCGACTGGTATCAAGGCCTATATGCAGGATGACGAATATTTAGGCGTGCATATCCGTTCCAGCATCGCCGTAAAAAAGCATATTTCTCTTGTTAATAATCAGGGCATCATTGATGCCGACTATTATAATAATGCAGATAACGAGGGCCATATCATGCTGGCGTTGCTTAATATGGGGACTGAACCTGTAGCGCTTGCCAAAAATGAGCGTGTGGCCCAAGGCATCTTTTATAAATATCTTGTAGCAGACGGAGATGCCGATATTGACAAAGCTGTTCGCGGCGGCGGTTTTGGCAGTACCAAGTCCTAATGATTTGATCGCTGTATAATATCTTTAAAAACATAAAAAAACACAGGCTAGCAAGCCTGTGTTTTTTGTTTTCTAAAATCCCCTTTATATATTAAGAGCAGAGAATTATGCTATATCAGCAAAAAATTTAAAATAATTATTTCCGCTTGCTTCGGCTGGCGGTTTTTTTAGGCCTTAAAAAAACGCGCAGACGTCAACAGTTTTAAAGCCGCTGGCGTAATGCGCCGGGCAAGACTCGCAGACGTTTTACACAGGCTCAAAGCAAGTGTCTTGCGGGGGGGTACAAACGTGCTATAATGATTACGGTTATTACTATAACAAATGTTTTTGATATAAAACAAAAAAGCGATGCTTTGGTTTCGGTATTTTAAACTAAAATACTAATATTCTCGAAAACTGAGGTGAAGTATGTACGATGAAAGCTGCCTGCCGCGTATCGGCAGTAATATCCGCCTGCTGCGCGGTGCCTGTCAGTTCAACCAGCAGCAGTTTGCCGAACGTATCGGTATCAGTCAGACCCATCTGAGCAATATCGAGCATAACAATGTGCAAGTCAGTTTAAAACTGCTGGTGCGCAGCGCCAATGTTTTGGACTGCACGCTGGAAACACTGCTGGACAGAAAAGCGGCGGCCGAGTGGGCACAGGCGCATGATGCCGAGGCTGACGAACAGGCGGCGGGTGCAAAAAGCAAGCGGGTTACTGAAACTGCAGCCGCAGAAACTGACGAACAGGATCAGTACTCGCTGGAGGAAGTGCGCCTGCTGCTGAAGCTGCTGCAGCTGAGTAAGGGCCGCTGAAAGCAGTGGCTGTACTTTTTGCAGCTTGGATAAAAACTCTTAATACCAGCTCCGCAGTAATAACTGCGAGGATATAAACAAGTTTTACAAAGGAGGCGCAAAGTGGCAGAACAAATACATATCGGTTTTGGGATCGACAAAAACTTCGGCAGATTCGCCGGGATCACCATCACCTCACTGGTGCATAACAATATCGCTAATGAACTTATCATACATATCGTCTATGACGAATTATTGCCGGAGGATATGGACAGATTAAAAAAGATGGAACAGTTATACCGTAACCTGACACTGCACTTTTATCAGATCACCAGTACCGAGGGGATGACTTTTGTCGTACCGCCGGGGCATATCACCCAGGCCATGTATTACCGCTATTTATTTGCCGAAATGCTGCCGCCCGAGATAACAAAAATCCTCTACCTGGACGCCGATATCATCTGCAAGGGCGACATCCTGCCGTTGTGGCAGACCGATCTGCAGGGCAGAGTTTTGGGGGCTGTACGTGACTGGGGCGAAGCCAAAAGCTGCGGACGTATCGGTTTGAAGAATGGCCGCTATTTTAATTCCGGCGTGCTGTTGATGGATCTTGTAAAGTGGCGGCAGCAGCAGTTGACACAGAAGCTGTTTCAGTGGCTGGAGCAGATAGGAAGCACGAAGATCCTCTGGGGCGATCAGGACGCGCTCAACGGCGTTATCGACGGTGATTTTGTAGAGCTGCCCAAAAAGTATAACTGCATCGTCATCAACAACACGGTACTGAAAGCAGAGCCTGACGACGTTATCGTGCATTATATCGACTACGTTAAACCCTGGCATATTTACTATTACGACAGTGGTGAGAAAAAGCTGTACTGGCAGTATGTCAAAAAATCGCTGTGGAGCGATTTGAAACCGCAGGACGGCAATACGGTAGAAACGGTGCTGCTGACGGCGCGTTTGCTGCATAACCGCGGCGAGTATCAAAAGGCGGCTTCATATTACGAAGCAGTGCTGAAGTACCTGCTGGGTGATAAATATTTTTAAAGACTTCAAGAAGAAATAAAGATAAATCAAATTACTAAAATATAGGGAAGAAGGATGAAAATGAGTAGAAAACAAATGCTGACAAAAAAGGTGGCCCATACCTTACTGGCCATGTCGATCGTATCGGCCAGCGGCTTGAACCTGTGGGCTGGTACAGCCTGGGCGGCAGACGACGGAAATAACGGCGCCGATAATATCCAGGGGAATGTCAGTATCTCTGCCGGCGCTGACCTTGGTGGGGTTGGTGGTAATGGTACAGACGGTGCTGCCGGCAGCGGTACTGATGATGCCGGCGGTAATGGCGGTAACGGCGGTGCTGCAAGCTTTAGCGGTACTTTGACTGTTAACGATAGCAATAAAGCTGTAAGTGTAACAGTCAAGGGGGGCAACGGCGGTAACGGCGGTGATCAAAGTGCTCAGACTAATGCTATAACTGGTAATGGCGGCAGTGGTGGTGACGCAGAGCTGCAGCTGACGGTTGGGAGCAATGTGCAGACGGGGGCTTTGACGTTGGCAGCAGAGGCAGGTAACGGTGGTAAAAGTGGTAGTGATACTAGTGGTACGGCTCCGACTTCGGAAGTGACTGTGGGTAATGGTGGCGCCGGAGGTAATGCGGCGGCTGGTATAGCCATAACTGATGGCAGCCTGACAGCGACCAGTATCAGCCTGACTATAAAGGCCGGTGATGCCGGGAATAATGGCTATATTAGTAAGGTGGGCAAGGATAATCACGGTGGCGATGGAGGAACAGCCGGTACTGCCTCTATTAAGGGTCTTGTTTTGAGCGGCCAGCAGGCAGCAGTAAAGGTGGCAAATAATATTGTGATCACCGGTACAGGTGGTAAGGGCGGCAATGGTGGTTCTACTTACGGCGAGGCCGGATTGGCAGCTGTTGGCGGCGCAGCCGAAGCTTATGGACTGGTGGCTGCTGGCAGCGGTGTTTATAGCGTAAACTTTGCAAACCTGGCCCTGACAGCTACCGGGGGGCAGGGTGGTTCTGGCGGTACAGCCCAGACCTTCCAAGCAGATACAAATAACAGCCATGGTGATCGATATAAGAGCAATGACGGTGCTGACGGCGGCAGCGCTGCAGGTGTAGGATTGACTATCCAAAATGGCAGCATGCAGCTGACGGCCGAGGCGATCAGCAGTACGGCTGCCGGCGGTACTGGCGGTAGTGCTGGCAGGGATAATAATGCCAATATTCTTGAGGATAGTATTACGCACGCCAATGCCGGGCAGGGTGGCGAAGCCACTGCAACAGGCATCGCTGTTCAAAGCCTCCTGTCGAATGAGCTGGCGGTAGGGGTCATAACAGCCACGGCTACTGGTGGTGACGGTGGGTGGTACTGGTGCTAATGGCAGCATTATAGATGGTCAAGGGGTTGAAGTCGGCGGCAGTGCCGGTAATGGAGGTAACGCTTTTGCTTATGGCGTGAGGAACTGTGGCACTATGGCAGTGGCTGCGGGCAGTATCAAGGCTGAGGCGGTTGGCGGTAGCGGTGGTGCAGGTGGTGTCGGTGGTAACAGTTATTCCGGCCATATGGGTGCAGATGGAGGCAGTGGCGGTAATGGAGGTAACGCTTTTGCTTATAGTGTGTGGAGCAGTGGTATTGCGGCAGTGACTGCGGGCAGCATCAAGGCTGAGGCGGTTGGTGGCAGCGGTGGTACAGGTGCTAAAGGCGTTAGTTATGCTGTTTCAAATGGAGGCAATGGAGGTACTGGCGGTAACGCTTTTGCTTATGGCGTCAGGGGCAGCGAACAGGCGTTGCTTACGTTGACCGTAGACAGTATCGCGGCTGAGGCTGCTGCCGGGACAGGCGGCGCTGGCGGCAGCAAAGGATCTTATGATGGTTCTTCCGGTGTTGACGGCAGTGCCGGCGGACAGGGAGCGCAGGCCGAGGCTTATGGTGTGTATGCTGATAGTGGCTCTGTGATTACTTTGAGTGCCAAAACCAACGGCGGCACGATCACTATCGGCGCCAAAGCCGGCAATACCGAGACACCGGAAGGCAGTAAGGCCTATGCAGTGTATGCCGATAACGCAACAGTGCTGTTTAACGATAATGCTGTTTTAAACAGCGATGGCTCGTCTACTGACAATACTGTTATAACATATTTGAACAATGCGACTTTGGGCTTTGGCAGTCCGGCAGCAGGCCAAAACGTGGGCCGCAGCATTAACGGCGGCACCCTGCGACTGGCGGGCAGCAATACCTTTAAAGTTGCAACTGACCTGTCGAATGTTACTCCTAATGCAGATAAGTTTACTTTTGCGAAACTGGCAGCCGACAGCAGCACGGCAACACAATACATCACTGTCGGTTACGACAAAGCCTTTGACGGCAGCAGGCTGAACAGTTTTATCGGCGAGGTGACGGTGCTAACGGTAACTGATTTGGAGTCTGGGCAGAACTTAAATAATTTTGTTGGTAAGGAAAGCGTAATGGACGACCCGCTGACCAGATTTTTAGCAACGCCGACCGTAACAGTGGACGGCAATGATGTCAAAATTACGCAAATAGATTTTGAGGAAGCAGGCGCTTCCGAAACAGTGATGACGGCCGCTGATGCGCAGATGGCAATGGGCAGTATGTGGCGTATCGAAGGCAACAACCTGATGAAACGCATGGGCGAGCTGCGCAGTGATAAAGAAGCGGCAAAGGGCGGCGTCTGGGCCCGTTACTACCGGGGTGAGCTGAGCGCCGACAGCGCTTATGACCGCAGTTTCAGCCAGGATTATACGGCCTTCCAGGGCGGCATCGACAAAGTGCAGGACTACAAAGGCGGCAAGCTCTATACAGGTATCGCCGTCAACCGCATCGACAGCAACGCCGGTT
>ENA-OYXR01000965-OYXR01000965.1-human-gut-metagenome-genome-assembly--contig:-NODE-965-length-11291-cov-10.013083_pt1 | contig 11291 bp, 10 predicted proteins | sample MGYA00243241_ERZ653431 | MGnify/ENA primary metagenome ERZ653431 (study PRJEB26926, sample SAMN06165182) | human gut metagenome | biome: ENVO:00009003; feature: ENVO:2100002; material: ENVO:00002003... | reverse complement strand
CGGAGTATCCGTGGGAAGGTGCTGTGAAGCTGACTGTTACCGAAGCTCCGAAACCGTCAAAGAAGAAAGCGTTTTCTTTGTTCCTCCGTGTTCCTGACTGGTGCGAGAAGGCAACTTTGAAGGTAAATGGCGAACCGGTGCAAGGAACCTGGAAAGCGAATACATACGCCGAGGTAAACCGCATCTGGAAGAAAGGGGATTGTGTGGAATGGGTGATGGATATGCCTGTAAAATTGCTGGAAGCCAATCCGTTGGCCGAAGAAATCCGTAACCAGGTAGTGGTGAAACGTGGGCCGTTGGTCTACTGTCTGGAAAGTATGGATATAGAAGGCGGGCATAAGATAGACAATGTGCTGATACCTGCCGATATCCGGTTGACTCCGAAAAAAATAACCATCGAAGGCAGTCCGATTGTCGCATTGGATGGTACTGCCCGTCTGGTCGATGAAGTATCATGGAAAGATACCTTGTACCGCGAGGTAGGAAAGGCCGACAAACCGGTCCATATCCGTCTGATTCCTTATTATGCATGGGGAAACCGCGGAAAGGCTGAAATGACGGTATGGATGCCTTTGGCACGGACTAATCACTAACCACTTACCCCTAATTAGTTACAAATGAAAAAAATATTCATAACCACTGCCGCGCTGCTGATAGCTTGTACACTGTCAGCAGCCGATTTGTTCGTATCTCCGGAAGGCAATGACCGGAATCCGGGTACCAAAGACTCTCCGAAAGCCACCCTTACAGCCGCATTGCGTCAGGCAAGGGAACTTCGTCGCCTTAATGATGAAAGTGTAAAAGGTGGCATCACCATTCATATGGAGGCAGGTGACTACCATCTGTACGAACCCGTCTTTATCCGTCCGGAGGACAGCGGGACGGAAGCGTCACCTACCGTCATCACTTCGGATGGAAATGCCGTTCTGAATGGTGGGGTGGAAATCAGGAACTGGAAGAAGCAAGGAAAGTTGTGGGTAGCCGATGTCCCTATGTTTAACGGGCGTCCGCTGGATTTCCGGCAACTGTGGATCAATGGGAAAAAGGCTGTTCGTGCAAGGGATGTGGCAGACTTTGAAAAGATGTACCGTATCATCAACAACGACCCCCAAAACGAAATACTGTGGGTACCTGCCGCTGCTGTAAAGAAAATACAGAAGGCCCGATATGCCGAAATGGTCCTTCATGAAATGTGGTGTGTGGCAAATCTCCGTATCAAGTCGGTCGAAATACAGGGAGACAGTGCCGCCGTGCGTTTCCATCATCCTGAAAGCCGCATCCAGTTCGAACACCCGTGGCCGCGTCCTATGGTGACCAAGGATGGTCACAACTCGGCTTTCTATCTGACCAATGCCATGGAATTGCTGGATGAACCCGGCGAGTGGTATCACGACATTGAAAGCCGTAAAATATATTATTATCCTCGGAAAGGAGAGAAGATAAGCAAAGCCGTAGTTCCCGGCATCGAAACTTTAGTATGGGTGGAAGGAACTATAGACCGTCCGGTAAAGCACATTCGTTTTGACAATGTTACTTTCCAATATACCACCTGGATGCGTCCCTCTTTGCAAGGTCATGTTCCTCTTCAGGCAGGTATGTACATGACAGACGGATATAAAATCCGTCCTTCCATGATTCGTAAGAACAATCATAAGCTGGATAATCAAGGTTGGTTGGGCCGTCCGGCATCGGCAGTCGTAGTCAAGGCTGCCTGGGATATTGATTTCGAGAAGTGCCGTTTCCAGCATTTGGGCTCTACAGGTCTTGATTATGAATGGGCCACCGATGGAGGACATATAAACGGCTGTCTGTTCCGTGATATTGCCGGGAACGGTATTGTAGCGGGCAGTTTCAGCCCTGCCGCTCACGAAACACATCTTCCATACGATCCTGCCGACCGTCGTGAGGTCTGTACCGGACTGACCATTTCCAACAACTACATCAACGATGTGACCAATGAAGACTGGGGCACTTTGGGCATTTGCGCCGGTTATGTCAGTGATATCAATATCGAGCATAATGAAATCAGTGATGTATCCTATTCGGGCATCAGTCTGGGATGGGGGTGGACACGTACGGTAAACTGTATGCGCAATAACCGCGTGCAGGCCAACCTGATTCATCACTATGCCAAGCACATGTATGATGTAGCCGGTATTTATACATTAGGTTCACAACCCCATAGCCGGATTACGGAAAATTGCGTTTCCGACATATTTTCACCCGGTTATGCACACGATCCCAATCATTGGTTCTATCTTTACACCGACGAAGGATCTTCATTTATCACCGTCAAGGACAACTGGACGGAAGGAGAGAAGTTCCTGAAGAACGCCAACGGTCCGGGCAATACATGGGAAAACAATGGTCCGATGGTGAACGACAGCATCAAGGCAAATGCCGGACTGCCCAAAGAATATAGCTATTTGAAGGAAAAATAAAACGTGATACCATTATGAAAAACAAACTTGCCACTTTAGTCGGAGCACTTGCATTGAGTGCTGCCGCCTCCGCCCAGACCTGGATCTGGTATCCGGGTGATTATGAGATATGGCTGGGCAACCGGATGAACAACCGCCGTACGGAACGCGGTGCTTTTTTCCCTCCCTTCTGGAAAACGGACAGCCATTATGTGGTAGTGGAATTCAGCAAGAAATTGGACCTGGCGGAACCGGAAGAAATCTTCATTGCCGCCGAAGGAAAATACAATGTGAAGTTGGACGGCAAACTGCAATTCGGTATGCCCTCCACCTTGAAACTCCCCGCAGGAAAACACAGCCTGAACATCAAAGTGTGGAATCAGTCCACTCCCCCCACTATTTACGTGAAAGGAAAAACCGTAAATACGGACAAGACCTGGAAAGTAACCTACGAAGACAAGGAATGGATAGACGAAAGCGGAAAAGCCAGTGATACTTCTGCCACCGTTTATATGGATGCAGGGTGTTGGAACTTTGACGGAGCCACCCAACTGCCTTCCAAGTTTTCATTGGCCAGAAAACCGATGAAAGCAGTTTCCTCCACTCCCCGGAAAGAAGGGGTATTGTACGACTTCGGAAAAGAAACCTTTGGTTATATCACTCTGAAAGAGGTAAAGGGAAAAGGAACGATCCATATCTATTACGGTGAAAGTCCTGAAGAAGCCTTGGATACGGAATATTGCGAAACATTGGACAAATTGCTGGCAGAGCCGGGGCAGATAACCGATCTGGCCATCCGGAATACACGGAAACTATACGATGAATACACGTTGGACAACAGCAAGGCCTTCCGTTATGTCTATGTCACTTGCGATCCGGGAGTAACGATACAGGACGTTTCCATGCAATACGAATACCTGCCCGAAGAGTACCGGGGCTCATTCAAATGCAATGACGAAGAGCTGAACCGCATCTGGGAAGTAGGAGCATACACCATGCACCTTACTACCCGTGAATTCTTTATCGACGGCATCAAGCGCGACCGTTGGGTATGGAGTGGCGATGCCATCCAGAGTTACCTGATGAACTACTATCTGTTCTTCGATAATGAAACCGTGAAGCGTACCATCTGGCTGCTTCGCGGAAAAGACCCTGTGACCAGCCACAGCAATACCATTATGGACTACACCTTCTATTGGTTCCTCAGTATTTACGATTACTACATGTATTCCGGTGACAAAGACTTTGTAACCCAACTCTATCCGCGTATGCAAAGCATGATGGACTATGTATTGGGACGCACCAATGCCAACGGTATGGTGGAAGGTATGACCGGTGACTGGGTATTCGTAGACTGGGCAGACGGTTATCTGGACAAGAAGGGCGAACTCTCCTTTGAGCAAGTCTTGTTCTGCAAAAGTTTGGAAACCATGGCGCTTTGTGCCGGTCTGGCCGGCAATACGGCAGACAAAACCAAGTATGAGAAACTGGCTTCCGCTTTACGTTCCAAGCTGGAACCCGCTTTCTGGAATGAGCAGAAACAGGCGATGGTACACAACCGCGTTCAGGGCAAGCAGAGTGAGTCCGTTACCCGTTACGCCAATATGTTCTCTGTCTTCTTCAATTATCTGAATGCCGATAAACAGCAGACCATCAAACACTCCGTATTGCAGAATGACAGTATTTTGAAAATCACCACTCCTTATATGCGTTTCTATGAACTGGAAGCACTGTGCGCCTTGGGCGAACAAGAATCGGTGATGAAAGAAATGAAAGCCTATTGGGGCGGTATGTTGAAAGAAGGAGCTACCAGTTTTTGGGAGAAATACAATCCCGAAGAAACAGGTACCCAGCATTTGGCCATGTACGGACGTCCATACGGCAAAAGCCTCTGCCATGCATGGGGAGCCAGCCCCATCTATTTGCTGGGCAAATACTATCTGGGAGTAAAACCCACCAAACCCGGTTACGAGGAATACTCCGTCACCCCTTGTCTGGGCGGCTTGAAATGGATGGAAGGAACCGTGCCCACTCCATACGGCAATATCCATATCTATATGGATAAGAAAGAGATCCGTATCAAGTCCGACGGCGGAAAGGGAGTGCTGAACATTCCAACCCGGAAAGGAATAAAAGCCATGACCATAGAACCCGGAGAAGAACAAGTCTTCAAATACTAATGGAATAGATCAAAAAAAAGGTGATACCTACCTTCCCAGGCGGGTATCACCAACACTGTTTCGTAAGTTCCCGTTATCCGCTGATAACAGTACTTACCTCTGATCTAACATTAGTTTTCTTATGGGCTTCCGCCTGTATCACTACATTAGGAAGCGGAGATTCTACATCTTGGAAAAAAGTATCTTCCAAAAGCTTCGCTTTTTAGTCTCTTCTTTATTACCTGAACTTTGATAAATATCTTCGTATCCCCATTTGTCATGGATCATTCTGTAAATCATCCCCCATTCGGGCAGTCCTCCCAGATTACGGTCATCAATAAACAAATCCGCCTTCAGTTTTCTGGAGTAATGATTACTTTCCAGGGTTTCTTCCGCATAATTGCTGTTTACGGCATAAAACTCCAGTCCACGCTCCCGGCAGAAATCCACTGCCTCCTGTAATAATTTACCTTCCCGCACACTCCACAGGATAAGGCGATGCCGTTCCTGTTGTAGTTTTTTCAGCGTTTCTATGGCAAAGGGTAGTTCCCTGCCTATTTCGGGATATTTATGCTCCACTATTGTGCCGTCAAAGTCAACTGCTATAATCATTCCTTATGCTTTCGAAAATTCTTTAATACGCTGCTCCTCTGCCAGTCTGCATATCAGCAGGGTTCCCTCCTTCTCGGCTATGATATATCCGTCCAGTCCTTGTATTACCGCCTGTTTCAAATGCGGTGTGTGTACAATGCAGTTATTGCATTCATACATTCGGACATTCTCGCCTACAACGGCATTGTTCCGTTCATCTTTGGGCAGCAAGGAATGCAATGAGCCCCAGCTACCCAGATCAGACCATCCGAACTCTGCCGGCAATACATAAATCCGTTCCGCTTTTTCCATTACGGCATAATCTATGGATATACTTTCACAAGCAGGGAACAGCTCTTCTATGGTTTCTTTCTCTCTTTCGGTATAGAACTCCGGATAAATCCTGTCGAATACCTCGGCAATGCCCGGTGCATAACGGCGTATAGCCTCTTCTATGGTCTTTACATTCCATACAAAGATCCCTGCATTCCAGAAATAATTCCCGGCGTCCACATAGTGCCGTGCCGTTTTCAAGTCCGGTTTCTCTTTGAATTCATCCACTTTCCGTATATCCTGATCCACCTCTTCTCCCGCGGCTATATATCCGTATCCCGTTTCCGGGCGGCAAGGTTTGATACCTATGGTTACAATAGCCTTGCTTTGATCTGTCATCAGCAGTGCCTTGGCTATCACCCGGCGGAATTCATCCGTATTGATAACCAATGCATCCGCAGGAGTCACTACAATATTGGCGTCAGGGTGGTGTTTTTTGATTTTCCAGCAAGCGTATGTGATGCAGGGTGCCGTGTTACGTGCAACCGGCTCCGTCAGTATATGATGAGGCGGCACAGATGGCAATTGTTTCCTTACTGTCTCCTTATACTTTTCCGAAGTCACTATCCATGTATTATCCGGAATGCACAACCCTTGAAAGCGTTCCACTGTCAGTTGGATCAGGCTTTTGCCACATCCCGTCACATCAATGAACTGTTTGGGACATTCCGGCGTACTCATGGGCCAGAAGCGGCTTCCTATGCCGCCTGCCATGATAACGATATGAGTTTCCATAACACGTATGCTCTTTATTTCTTTTTATATTCCAGATACCATTGGTACATCTTGTGCACCCCTTCCTCTATGTCTATTTTGTGATGCCATCCCAGTTCATGCAATTTGGTCACATCAGTCAGTTTGCGCATGGTTCCGTCCGGTTTCTCCGGATTGAATGTAATGCTGCCTTTATATCCCGTTTCCTTTACTATCAGATGCGCCAGGTCGGCGATGGATATTTCCTTTCCCGTGCCGATGTTGATGTGGCAGTTGCGTATCTCTTTTGTGCCGGGACGGTAAGTATCTTTAAAGTCCACATGCTCCATGATGAAAACACTGGCATCCGCCATCTCCTCACTCCATAAGAATTCGCGCAGCGGCGTGCCTGTTCCCCACAGTTCCACCCCGTCCTTGCTGATACCGTAGCTTTTCAGGATAGCCAGTATCTCCTCTGTTCTGCTCTCTCCGTTTATACCTTCCACCGGGCGCATATCCAGATCATAGCGTATGTTCTCCCAGTCACCCTCGTTCAGGCATTTGGCAAGATGTATTTTCCTGATCATGGCAGGCAGCACATGGCTGCGTTCCAAATCAAAGTTATCATTGGGGCCATACAGGTTCGTGGGCATTACAGCGATATAGTTGGTACCATATTGCAGGTTGAAACTCTCGCACATTTTCAGCCCCGCTATTTTGGCGATGGCGTATGGCTCATTCGTATATTCCAGCGGGGAGGTGAGGAGAGCATCCTCCTTCATCGGCTGCTGTGCATCTCTGGGATAAATGCAGGTACTTCCCAGAAACAATAATTTCTTCACTCCGTGACGGAAGCTTTCCCCTATCACGTTCTGTTGTATTTGCAGGTTCTTGTAGATAAAGTCCGCCCTGTATGTGCTGTTTGCCATGATACCTCCCACGTGGGCGGCGGCAAGGATTACATATTCCGGTCTTTCTTGGTCAAAGAAGTCCTTTACGGCAACTCCGTCCAGCAAGTCCAGTTCCTTGTGGCTTCTGCCGGTCAGGTTGGTGTAGCCCTTTTCTTGCAGGTTACGCCAAATAGCGGAGCCCACGAGTCCGTGGTGCCCTGCTATATAAATTTTGGCTGATTTCTCCATTGAAATTCTTGACTAATGATTTAACAGCTTGCTTTGAGATGAAGTTTCTTCACGAATTTCATATCGTGTTTCACCATGATTCCCACCAGTTCCTCGAATGAAGTCTTGCGGGGATTCCATCCCAGTAACGTTTTGGCTTTGGTAGGATCTCCCAGTAATTGTTCCACCTCTGCCGGGCGGAAATATTTGGGATCCACCTCTACCAGCACCTTGCCTGTAGCTGTGTCAATACCCTTCTCGTTCACACCTTCACCTTCCCAGTGCAAGTCGATGCCCACTTCCTTGAAAGCAAGGGTGGCAAATTCGCGTACAGTGTGATATTCTCCGGTGGCTATAACAAAGTCTTCGGGCGTATCGTGTTGCAGAATCAGCCACATACATTCCACATAGTCTTTGGCATATCCCCAGTCGCGCAGGGAGTTCAGATTCCCCAAGTACAGTTTATCTTGGAATCCTTGTGCGATGCGTGCCGCCGCCAGGGTAATTTTCCGGGTAACAAAAGTTTCGCCCCGGCGTTCACTTTCGTGATTGAACAAAATACCGTTTACGGCAAACATGCCATAGCTTTCGCGGTAATTCTTGGTTATCCAGAAACCATATTGCTTGGCTACTCCGTATGGAGAACGGGGATAGAAAGGAGTTGTCTCTTTCTGAGGAACTTCCTGCACCAGTCCGAAAAGTTCCGAAGTAGATGCCTGATAAATCTTGGTTTTCTTTTCCAGCCCCAATATACGTACCGCCTCCAGCATACGCAGCGTACCTACCGCATCCGCTTCCGCTGTGTATTCGGGCACATCGAAGCTTACTTTTACATGGCTTTGTGCGGCCAGATTATAAATCTCGTCAGGTTGTACAGACTGTATGATGCGTATCAGTGAGCTGCTGTCCGTCATATCCCCCCCAATGCAGGTTCACCAGTCGGTTCTGCTTCATATCCCGCACCCATTCGTCCAGATACAGATGTTCTATACGTGCGGTGTTGAATGAAGAAGAACGTCTCAGAATACCATGTACTTCGTATCCTTTTTCTATCAGGAACTCGGCCAGGAACGAACCGTCCTGACCTGTGATACCTGAAATCAATGCTACTTTTTTACTCATATTTTGTATTAATTGAAAAGACTGTTTTAGCCTATAGAGCCACCACCATGCATACTTGAGCTTTGGTTGGTATAAACAAATTCCACTCCCAGATAATGTTTAACTTTTACAGTAACCTTTTTACCGGCAATAGAGAAAGTGTACTCTTTTTCTACATATTTGGCTTTGCAAGAGAAATACAGAATATAGTCACCGCTTACGTGGGCTGTAAAGGTCTTGTTTACGGTGTATACACCTTCCGATCCACCTTCTTGTGCGGCTATGGCAGCTTTCACCAATGAAAGAGCGCCTTCATCCAGTCCGGATGCAGAGATTTCCCATCCTAATTTGGCAGTATAAGGAATATCATAAGTAGTAGCGCTCATATTTCCTGCGTTACTGTAGCTGTCTTCTTTCAATATTTCATCGTTCTTGGTTTCGCTGACATTCTTTTCACTCTTTACACGGATAGAATAATCCTGATTCAGAGAACTTCCCTTTTTGATGGCAGCTATGTAGCTGTTGGTCGCTTTATCAAAAGCAGCGTCGGCATATTTCTTCCAGTCACCGATAGCACGTGCGTTAGTCTTTTCGTATACCTCTACTTCGTCAAAATAATAATCGCTGGAACTAGCATTGGCTACAGACAAGGTAACATCCTGATTTAGGGCTGCATCCTGGCTGGAACTGATAGCAATATTAGTCATGGGAATCGCTTCTTCCTTGCTGCCCGGAGTCACATCGGTTGCAACAGCTTCCAGATACGGAGTAAGAGTTACATCGGTAGCGGTTGATACGGCACCGGCGGGAATAGTCAAGATGGTCAGGGCATCTTCTGTTTTCCCTTCTCCTTTTTCTGTAATCACTTTATCACTTTCAGTATCAACAGCTACAGCCACGCCTTCCTTGCTCATAGTCACATTCAGTGCTACTAGACTTCTGTTGGTAGCGTTGTTAGCTATTTCTACTGATGCGTCAGAAACAGTTCTATATCCCTCCTTGGCAAAGCTCACCGTATAAGTTTTCTTATCTTTTACCGTCAATGAATATTGACCGTTTTCGTCTGTGGTTGCGGTAGCCTCTCCCGCTGTTACGCTGACTCCTTCCAGTGCGGCATTATCCGCTACTACTTTACCTTCAATGTAATATTCCACATTTTCGCTTACAGGGTCAACTACAATTTCCGGTTCTTTGTCGTCATCCCCGCAGCTTATTAATCCCAAACTTGCTACAAACAGCAGCAAACCTGTTTTAAAAAACTTGTTTGTTCTCATTTTTCTTCGTTTTTAAAAATTAGTAATCTATTTATTTGCTTCCTTTATCAGGAAATAGCGTATATATTCCGGTTGGAAAAACCGGTTGCTCCGATTCTCGTCAGGTCGGGTACGGTAAGTTTCCCCCATTTTTTCATCCGCATATCTGCCCCAGGATTCCATACTGTATTCCATGGCAAAATAATCCGCTTGCCTGACACGTATCCCCCGGTTACGGCTCCACTTCTTGCCGGGCAGCGGGATGGCAAAATGGAATCCTCCGTTTATTTCCCCATCGGTATACATTCCATACACGCCGATGGCATATTCTCCGAAATGGCGGGTGCAGTCGCCTCTTACTCCATAATCTCCATATAGATAACGTGCAGCTTGCAAATCAAATTGCAAATTGAAGCGAGGTTCATACACAGATGCTTTCAGTGCGGCATTCATCCGCAGTTTCCGGCTGATATACCATCCTTCATCGTCGGTCAGCACAGATTGCACGGTACCTCCTGCCACAGCTCCCAGTTCCAGTCTGCCATTCGCTGTACGGTATTTCATTTCCGCTTGTGCCCCCATGCGGTTGTTGGTAAAGTTTCCTGCTGTTACTCGCCCCAAAAATCCTTTGCCTAAGCAAAACTCTTGCGACAGTGCAATCACTCCGGGGCGTATCTTCTTATACTGTCCTTTTAGGTTGGTTGCTACCGGGAATACCACTTGCGCCGTCAGTTCCGCCCCTTTCCATAAAGCCATCTCTACGGCAGGAGCCAGGTTGACATAGTAAGTATAAAGTCGGTCAAAGCTGGAGTTCTCCAGTTTTACTTCCGGATAGACCACAATGTCTACTTTCCCTGCCGATGAATTGAGTGTCCGGTGTCTCTTTTTCAGTACTTCCATCGCTTCATCGGTATCATAGCTGATTCCCATCTGCCGGTACACTTCCCCTATGGTAATCTGTTTCTCTTTATATTCGGTTATCACCTTCTCGGTCAGCGTAATGCATAGCTGGGGGATACTGTGTTCCAACACCACCATTTGCAGATTTCCCCCGTGCATTCCTTCCATGGCAGCTTCGATGGCTTTGCCTATACCCCGGTAAGTGCCTCTATATACATTGTCCTCAAAAGCAATCGTCGTGTTGCCGTTCACCTCCGTTACCGTTTGTATGTTCTCCATTCCCAGTTGCTGTAGTTTCTCGGCCACTTGTGCCCGGAGGGAGATGCTCCATGCCGAAAGGAGGATTACTATTAAATATCTGCTCATTGCGTCAATGTATTAGGGTACACTCATAGCGTATACCACCCGATACGCAAGTAAAATCGTGGGTAAAAGCATGCATGGACAAATGTTTCCACAGCCTGACAGCTGCTCCCACATTCACCCCGTCCGAGTCATATTCGGCCATCATTTTCAACTCTTTGCAGAAAGCGGGTATATAGCTTATCCCTCCGAATACACCTTTGTATTTATTGCCGAACCATTTGGTATTACTGTTCTTCCCGCCTTCCAGATAATATCCCAAAGAAGCCGAGAGATAATGCTCTCCTCCCAGATGGAATCCTTTCGTTATCACCCCATAGTCTGTCTCTTATACACATCTGACGCTGCCGACGAATAGCC
>ENA-OYXR01000961-OYXR01000961.1-human-gut-metagenome-genome-assembly--contig:-NODE-961-length-11340-cov-18.431635_pt1 | contig 11340 bp, 13 predicted proteins | sample MGYA00243241_ERZ653431 | MGnify/ENA primary metagenome ERZ653431 (study PRJEB26926, sample SAMN06165182) | human gut metagenome | biome: ENVO:00009003; feature: ENVO:2100002; material: ENVO:00002003... | reverse complement strand
GAAGATTCGCCCCTACAAGACCAACAACTACTATGCACTGCTTATGAAGGGAGGCGTGACCCATGATTCCGTTTTGGAAAAAGACCGGTAAGCACAGTAAGCCCCAGTCTGCGCAGAAGCGCAGGCAGAAAGCAAAGCCTGCTGTTCCCCGGACTGCCCAGCAATCTATCCCCATGCAGCGGATGTTTGAGGACGGCACTTGCCGTGTGAAAGCAAACTATTATACCCGCACCATCCAGTATCAGGACATCAATTACCAGCTTGCCCAGCAGGAGGACAAGACCGCCATTTTTGAGGAATGGTGCAGTTTTCTGAACTTCTTCGATTCCAGCATCAAATTTGAGCTGTCCTTTGTGAACATGGCAACCGACAGCACCGAGTTTGAAAAGAGCATCCGCATTCCGTTCCAGAAGGACGGCTTTGACGATGTTCGTGCCGAGTATTCCCAGATGCTGCGCCAGCAGCTTGCCAAGGGCAATAATGGTCTGACCAAGACCAAATTCATCACCTTTGGCGTGGAGGGCGAAAGCATGGCGCAGGTCAAGCCCCGTCTGGACCACATCCAGAACGACCTGATGAACAATTTCCACCGGCTTGGTGTGCAGGCGAAGCCCCTGAACGGTGCCCAGCGGCTGAAACTCATGCACGATATGTTCAACATGGACGGTGCCAGCAAGTTCCACTTTGACTGGAAAGACCTTGTAAAAAGCGGGCTTTCCGTGAAGGATGCCATTGCACCCACCGCCTTTGCGTTCAAGAACAGCCGCACCTTCCAGATGGGCGGCATCTTCTGCGCCGCCAGCTTTTTGAGCATCACGGCATCCGACATCAGCGACCAGCTTCTGAAGGATTTTCTGGATATGGATTCCAGCCAGATCGTTACAATGCACATCCAGTCCGTAGACCAGAACCGTGCCATCAAGACGGTGAAGCGCACCATCACGGAACTGGATCGCAGTACCATTGAAGAGCAGAAAAAAGCCATCCGTGCCGGGTATGATATAGACATTCTGCCGTCAGATTTGAAAACCTACGGCAGAGATGCCAAGGCTCTTTTGAAGGAATTGCAGAGCCAGAACGAACGGATGTTTCTTGTCACTTTTTTGGTGCTGAACACCGGGCGCACGGAGCAGGAACTGGAAAACAACGTCTTTCAGGCCAGCTCCATCGCCCAGAAGCACAACTGTAATCTGTGCAGGCTGGATTTCCAGCAGGAGCAGGGCTTGATGAGCAGCCTGCCGCTGGCTGACAGTCAGATCGAAATTCAGCGAGGGCTGACCACCAGCAGCACGGCCATCTTCATTCCGTTCACCACACAGGAACTTTACCAGTCCGGCAAAGAGAGCCTGTACTACGGGCTGAATGCCCTGTCCAACAACTTGATCATGGTGGACCGGAAGAAGCTGAAGAACCCGAATGGCTTGATTTTGGGCACTCCGGGAAGCGGCAAAAGTTTCTCGGCAAAGCGTGAGATTGCAAACGCTTTTCTGGTGACGGACGATGATATTATTGTGAACGATCCAGAGGGAGAGTATTCTCCCCTGGTGAATCGGCTGAAGGGTCAGGTCATCAAAATCAGCCCCAACAGTACCCAGTTCATCAATCCCATGGACATCAACGCCAACTACTCCGAGGAAGATAACCCGCTTTCCCTGAAAGCCGACTTTATCCTTTCCCTGTGCGAACTTGTGGTGGGTGGCAAGGAAGGGCTTCTGCCGGTGGAGAAAACCGTCATTGACCGCTGTGTGCATCTGATCTACCGCAAATATTTTGCGGACCCCTGCCCGGAGAATATGCCCATTCTTGAGGACTTGTACAACGCCCTGCTTCAGCAGGACGAGAAGGAAGCCCACCACGTTGCCACCGCACTGGAGATCTACGTCAAGGGCAGTCTGAACCTGTTCAACCATCGCACTAACGTGAACGTCAATAACCGCATCGTCTGCTACGACATCAAGGAACTGGGCAAACAGATGAAGAAACTCGGTATGCTCATTGTGCAGGATCAGGTCTGGGGGCGTGTCACGGCAAACCGCAGCAGCGGCAAGTCCACCCGGTATTATATGGATGAGATGCACCTCCTCTTAAAAGAGGAGCAGACCGCCGCTTATTCCGTGGAGATCTGGAAGCGTTTCCGCAAGTGGGGCGGTATTCCCACAGGGCTGACCCAGAACGTGAAAGACCTGCTTTCTTCCCGTGAGGTCGAGAATATTTTTGAAAATTCGGACATGATTATCATGCTGAATCAGGCGGCGGGAGACCGGCAAATTCTCGCAAAGCAGCTCAATATTTCGCCCCATCAGCTTTCCTACGTTACCCACTCCGGCGAGGGCGAGGGGCTGCTGTTCTTCGGCAATGTCATTCTGCCGTTCGTTGACCGTTTCCCCACCGATCTGGAACTGTATAAAATAATGACCACCAAGTTAGGTGAGGTTTCGGAGGGTGCGCAGAAATGAGCAATCCGAAGCTGAATCCCAAAGAGGAATCGTCCGCCAAAAAGACCCGTTCTCCCCCGAAGAAAGCCAAGGTGGAGCAGTCGGTGCCCAAAAAGAAGAAGCTGAAAACTGATGCAGAAAAGACAGCCGAAAAAGCCCAGCATCTGCGGTTTGGCAAGGCGGAACTGACCCCGGACGAACTGAGCCGTTTGAGCAAGGCGCAGAAACGGGAGATGTACGCCGCCCATACCGCCCGGTCTGCGGTGCACCGGGAAATCGACCAGTACGAGGACGACAATGTGGGCACACAGGCTCTGAGCGAGGGCGAAAAAGCGGCTGGCAATGTCCGGGATATTTCCAAGAGCAGATACGCCCGCAAACTCAAGAAGAAAGCCAAAATGCAGGGCAAGAAAGGAGCCAAAACCGCAAAATCTTCTGCACAGAAGCCGACTGCGGCACAAGATGTAGGAGCATCCAGCACCGGCGAGGGCGGCTCCAACTGGCTTTCCCGGTGGCGGCAGAAGCAGGACATCCGGCAGAGCTACTATGCCGCCGCCCGGTCGGGCACTGCGGCGCAGACCGCAGGCGGTAAAGCGGCATCCAACGGTGCATCTGCCGCTCGTTCCGGCATGGAACAGGCGGTGGAGAAAGGCAAAACTGCCGTCAGCACCGCTGTGAAGGGGCTGGTGAATGCCGCCAAGGGCAACGCACACGTTCTGGTGATCGTGGGCGTTTTTCTTTTGCTCATTCTTATGGTGATGTCTGGCTTTTCCTCCTGTGGCATCCTCTTTTCCGGCGGCACGCAGGTATCCGGGCAGACCATCTACACCGCAGAGGATCGGGACATCCGGGGCGCAGAACAGGACTACAAGAAGCTGGAAAAGGAACTGGATAAAAAAATCAAGCGCACCCCCACCGACCACCCCGGCTACAACGAGTATCAGTACCATCTCGACCCCATCGAGCATGACCCGTGGCAGTTGACTTCGTATTTGACCACCCTCTACGACGATTACACCCGGTCAGAGGTGCAGGGCAAGCTGAAGGAGACCTTCAAAAAGCAGTACAAGCTGACCACATGGGTGGAAGTCCAGACCCGGTACCGCACGGTAGTGATGATTGATATTTTTACAGGTATACCCTACACCACACAGGTGCCTTACCAGTATAAGATCTTCCACACCAAATTAGAGAATCGAGGGCTGGAAGTTGTTATCCGGGAAGAGTTGACGGAAGATCAGTGGAAGCGGTATGAGATTTTTCAAGATACCAAAGGTGGCAGACCGTACCTGTTCAAAGGTGGTCTGCCTGCTGGCGGTTCCGATGGCTCTGGCACACCCGAAATCGACTATACCGTTCCTGCAGAAGCCCTGACTGATGAGGAGTTCGCCGCCATCTACAAGGAAGCCCAAAAGTATGTGGGCACGCCTTACGTCTGGGGCGGCTCTACCCCGGAAACCGGGTTCGATTGCAGCGGCTATGTCTGTTGGGTCTACAACCAGAACGGTTACAATGTGGGGCGCACCACCGCCAACGGCTTGTGGAATAAGAGCCAGCACATCAGCGAGGCCGAAGCAAAGCCCGGTGATCTGGTCTTTTTCAAAGGAACCTACGACACCCCCGGCATGAGCCATACCGGAATCTATCTGGGCAACGGCATGATGGTGTCGGCCGGAGACCCCATCAAGTACGCAAACATTCACTCGTCCTACTGGGAGAAGCATCTCGCCGGGTTCGGACGGCTTTCAAAATGATTGGAGGAGTTTTATGAGCGAAAAATCGGATAAGCTGCGGGCGATGCTGGAAAAAGAGAAGGAACGCCGCATCAAACTGAACAACCGCATCGAGATTCTGGAGCGGCGCATTCAGGAGGAAGATTCCGCCGAGGTCAACGAGATGGTGCGGACTGCAAAGGTCACGCCGGAACAGCTCGCCGCCCTGCTGCGGCAGTCGGCCACCACTACCCCGAACCCGGCTGCACTGGCAGCGGTGGGAGCTTCGTTTGAGAAGGAGGAAAATGAAGATGAAGTTTAAGAAGTTTGGTGCACTGCTGCTGTCGGCGGTGCTGTGCATCGGTATGGCCGCTCCCGCCTTTGCCTTTGAGGGCGAAGCTGCCCCGGTGGAGCAGCCGGTTCTGCCGGAAGTCGTGGAGGAGGATGTTGTCACCGTCACGGACGAAACCTCTGGTGCCCTGACCCCGGAGGGCAACCTGACGCTGGTGGACGATTACCACACCAATTATTCCGATGGCAGCGGACAGCAGTTTATCACGCTGGTCAGCAAGTCGGGCAATACGTTCTATCTGGTCATCGACCGCAACGCCAAAGGGCAGCAGACCGTCCACTTTATGAATCTTGTGGACGAAGCCGACCTTCTGGCTCTGATGGAGGAAGAAGATGCGGACGCTTATACCGCCGAAAAAGAAGCGGCGGCGCAGGCGGAACAGGATCGGCTGAAAGCCGAGGAGGATGCCAAGAAAGCCGCCGAAGAAGCGGCGGCATCCGGCACGGAACAGCCCAAGGAAAACAAGGTCACAAAGATCGCATCCGGCTTTCTGGGCGTGGTGGTGCTGATCGCACTGGCGGCAGGCGGCATTTTCTATGCTTTCGCAAAGCAGAAGCAGAAAAAGCAGGCAGAAAAAGAAGCCCTTGACCCCGATGCAAACTACACTGAGGACAAGGGCGACTTTGAAATCCCTGTGGAGGATGAGCCGGAGGAGACCGGCGAGGAGGATAACGCAGAAGAATAATTCTATTGGCGGCATTTGCCGCCTTACATATTGCAATCCAAAACAGATTGGAGGGATTCTTATTGCAAAATTGATCGTGGCGGAGAAACCGTCCGTAGCCATGTCCTATGCCAAAGTCCTCGGTGCCACCAGCCGTCAGGACGGCTACCTTGAGGGCAACGGCTATCTGGTGAGCTGGTGTGTGGGTCATCTGGTGGAACTGGCTCCGCCTAATGTCTACGATGCCAAATACGTCAAGTGGAGCATTGCAGACTTGCCCATCCTACCGCAGAAGTGGCAGTATCTGGTGTCTGCCAGCACCAAAAAGCAGTTTGGCATCCTGCAAAAGCTCATGCACCGCCCGGACGTAGACAGCATCGTGAACAGTTGCGATGCAGGATAGTGCGGTTGGGTGACTCAAGAGAAAGAAAAAAGAGACCTCATCTCGTCAAAAAACTAAATCATAAAAGCATCAAAGAGGGCATTCAAATGAAACAAAATCGAATTTTTGACCAGAATAGTTCTCAAAAAGCACGTTCTTGGCACTATAATATGGACACCAACCGAGCGGAAGCCCAGTTCGCTGATGGCTCTGCCATTGCCATTGACTGCCTTGCCATCGAGGACGAATACGGCAATACCCCGGCACAGCGAGCTGAACTTGATTGGCTACTATACAACAAGCCCTTGGAGTGCGTCCAGCTTGTGCTGAGTGGTGAGATTGAGCATTATCTCTCACTTGGCTGTGACCATGGCAAACTGAAAGACTAACCTCTAAATAGGCCAAACAACCCGCTACTTGCAGTCGCTGCAAATGGCGGGTTGTTTGCTTATTTTAAGTTTTTCCTTTGCTCATAGTAGTGCAAAATCAATGTAGTGCAAAATCAATGGCCCAACGGTCAAAGAAATCACAAATATCAGGCAAATCTACTGGTTTCTTATAAATGTCATTCTAAAATTCAATGGATTTTGCTATTTCTAGCACTTGTTTTTTCGACACGAAAGTCGATTTAACCCTATATTTTATGTATCTCTCGATGATTTCAAGTTTGCCATTTTGGGGGCTTGATTATTGAGAAAATTCTAAATTCCAAAAAGGTCTATCATTTTCATCAATCGCATCGTTATTGAGAATAAGCACTGCACCACCACTTAACAGAGGAGGCAGCTGTAAATAGCTTATATTATTTATTGAGAAAATGAAACGCTATTGCAACAGTTGAATACTGTATATTTTATCAAATTGATACGGATCTGATAGCAACACCTTACCGTTTGATATCACAAGAATGCTTTCGCCTTCTTTAAGATACGACAACTGAAGATTTCCTTTCAAGTAGTTTGATACGCCATAAATTATATAATTGTCATCCGTATCATATAATTGATTTTTTGCAGTCGCATAAATACAATTGTTCTTCAGGTCAACTTCTTCAATTATAAGTTCCGATTTTTTTCTTCCGAATGTATTCGATTGAAATAGAATGCAGAGAACCACTGCCACAAATGCTATGCCAACCATAATCTTCCGTTTGCATTTCATTTTATCAACCTCTGTATGAAAGGAACAGCGTATAAAGCGATTGTGTTATTCTCAATGCCCCTGTATAAGAAGTTGGATATGAAGAACCATCAATTGTGCTTCCATCTTTATGGATTCCGATAGCTACATACCCAGCTCCAGAAATATATTCTACAAGAGGACCACCACTAAAGCCACCTGTCAAATCCCAATCGCCCTTGAGATATTTTGAAGTCTGACTTCTAATATACCCAGAAGATTTACACATCCGATATCTCGCATCGGCACCATTTATTTGGCTCGGATAGCCATAAGCATACACCAACTGTGATGATGAATAATTGCTAGACTGCCAATGTAACCCAAGCCATCCCGTTTTCGTTCCTAAATTATTCTTGAGCGTAATAATCGCCCAATCCTCCGAACTTGTTCCAGCAAGATAAGAATCACTAACAATCATCGAACTTGCCGATACATTTTCGCTTCCAAAAGGTTTACTATTATCAGATCGAGCAGGTGCGACATTTACCGACTTAACGTAGGCTTTTTCCTTTATACTGTATAGATTATGTGCTGCTGTTGCAAGTGCATTAGGCCCAATCATAAATCCAGAACCATAATTTGTCCCTCCATTATTGGTCGTTATCTGTAGGCATACCGTACTACAATATGGTGTTGCCGTTGGATTATCAACAACAGTGATATCATTGCTTCCGATAATCGCATACAGATCGGATAGATCAATATCCGAAATCTTTCCATTTGGAAAATAGCCTGCAGTTGTCTCTCCATCCGTGAAGGAATTGGTTTCAACTATAATTTCCTCTATAGATTCTTCTTTTGTATCAAAATCGTATCTATGGTATCTCTCGATATGAGATTTGCTTCCATCACTTTGATTATCTGCAAAAGCAGTCAGCCCAGAGTTAAGCTCCATTGAAGAAAGAGCCACAATCCCACTTGCTTTCAAAAAAATTCTACGAGATATTTTTTCACTAGCTATTTTAATTTTCCTTCTTTACTTTTAGAGTATACACAAGATTTCTTATACATCAGTTGCTCTGCATTGGAAACACCTCCGTAAAATTTTTCATACGTTAGAGCCATCCTTATTTTAGATTTCAACTTTTACTTTCGCAAAAAAATAAATACCACTGATTTTTTATCCAATAGCCGTGCTAAGATTTATCTCTATGGGATTCAACACATGCGTCTGCTGGCACAACCAAGCCCAATTGTTCACTGTAGTAGTAAACAAGTCGTCATAGTTGTTGTCATATGCAAAATCAAATGTGTCATGAACGGTAATCAAGTAATACATTATAGAATTACCAATCATGAAGCCTGTTCCAGAGGTGCTTACCCTATGCAATGCATAGAATAAATCTGCATTATCAGACTTTTGAATTGTAAAAGACCAACTTCCTCCACTAAAATCTTTCAAGCCACTATTAAGTACTTTGTTTTTATAATTATTAAAAACTGTTGTCGTGTTTAACTTGTCAAGCAATGGCGTCGAAGAATCCGTCACACTCTCAGAATAGTCAATATTATATACAGAGAATTCAACCATAAGAGCCGCACATTCATATCCCTTATCCCGTGCAATTTGCGCAGCTGCCAACCATGCAAGCTGTGTATTATTTAACAAATTTCCAGATGCACGTGTTTGATCTTCATCTTTCATCTTATCGATAAACTTATTTAATTCATCTATCGACATTCCCGAAAAATCAACATGATACTTATCATTCATGCTTTGAATAACAGGATTGCTAGCTTTACGGCTGCTTATGTTAGCAGCATAAGACACAGTATTTATCGAAAACAAAAAACACACTGAAAGAATTAATGATACGAACCTCTTCATAACGAACCTCCTTAAATTCTGTACTCTACTATATAAATTGTGTGCTTCTCATCATCCCAGACAACGAGACTAAAATTCACATCTTCAGAATGTAAAAGCAATGTATTCATTTCGGCTTCCGAGCGTAGTTCCTTATGCTGACTATTATCATAAAGAAAAAAATTTCCACTTGCAATTTCAGGAATCACAAAATCTAATCCAAAATATGACGACACATTTTTTAATATAGAAGATATGGTTGGAGAATCATTAATTTTCTCCCATGAATCGAGTTGATGAATAATTTTGGCTGCATCCACATCGTAGTATACCGCTAACATTATCCCATCATTTTGCAATCCGCCATAAGCCTCATATATCAACGATTCAGAGTATGTTGCTTTTCCAATTTTGAATTGTTTCAAATAATCTCGTTTTTCATATTTGCTTTTTCTTCCAAGCATAAAGCCCAAAAGCAAGCACAGTGCGACTATAGCTAGGTATCGGATAACTCGCGTTGGTCTCGCCTTTATAATTACCTCACACCTTTCTAACTTGCTGAAATATATAACAAACTCCACTTATCTACTGGTACTTCCGGTAATGGTTTCGCTCCGTCCATCGGAATAGCTAAAGGTCGCAGAATACTCAAGCCTATAAGATTTTCCGGGCTTAGTGTTAAAGCTACTGCTCACCATGCAGGTTGAGGTCGTGCTGCTGTTTGAGCAGCTACTTACTTTTTGCCATGTTCCAATTGTCCCCTTTTCATAGAGAACGCCTGAAACGCTGATTTTCTTTACTCCAGTTCGAGTCTGGGCATCAACCTGATAGTATGTTTGGTAAATAGATCCGTTGACCGTACTATCGCCTACATACCGTTCAGACTTTTCAGCGGCCATTGCGGTGCAGGCAAAGCTCAAGAGAATCACCGCTGAAACAACAATGGACAACAAACGCTTTTTCGACATAGACATACACCTCCGTTTTTTTGCTCCCATCAAGAGCCTTTGTATAATCAACGCAATTCGCATTCGCTTCGTTTCAATTTTCAGGAGAAAATTTTTCAAATTTTCCATCTTTGTAAGTTCAGACAAAAAGAAAGCCAGACATTTGTGAACTCTCACAAGTGTCCAGCTTTCTTAACGGATACCTTCCGCAATTTTCATAATCTCATCGTATGGAATGTTTCCCATAACGGTATGTGTAATCCCCCGATGTTCCCAACTTAGAGTATAAACATTCTTTCCATGTTCATCCGTACTGGTTCCAAGTACACCATCTGCTTCTCCGACCTTTACGGTTTCGTACACTGTATGCTCATTATCAAACAGGGACTGCTGCCCTGGCTGGATAATTGAGCAACGGACTGTGTAGCTTTCCTCTGTTTCTTTTGACGAGTAAACATGTAAAAAGTTTTCTGCTCGTTCAAATTTCTGCGCATCGTCCATTTCAAAGCCGTCCAGCACATAATGATCGCTGTATCCATCCGGTAATCGTTCCAACGGTTCGCCGTCCACTTGATACGTCAGCTGCATCTCAATGGGCAGGAACTTCTGAATCATCGTGTAGACTGCCTTGCGGAAGTCTGCGCTTACTGCAAGTGCGCCGAGAGTTAAAATTACCAGCGTCATGGCTGCAACAAGCACTCGTTTCAGCACAGGGCGGTGTTTATGCAACGCCGCCTGCAGGCGAGCATCCCATCGGGAAGTATCCGGGTAGCGTTCCTTAAGCTGTGCTGGAGTTGGCAGTTCGTCCAGTTCTTTTTGTGCATCTGCACGGAGTGCTATCATCAATGCAGCGTCAAAAGAAACTTCTGTCCGCTCACTCATGGCTGTTTAGCTCCTTCCACAATAGTTTTCTTCCACGGAAAAGCCGCATCCGAATCACTTCGTCCGTCAGACCAAGCGATTCGGCAATCTCCCGGTTGGTATAGCCCATTGCCAAAAGGCGAAGAGGATCACGGTACATCGGTTTCATTTGTCCGATCAGTTCTGTCAGATGTTGGATGTTATCGGTGCTGACTGCTGCATCATCTGGCACTGGGGCATCATCTGGTGCGTCCGGGATTTCTTCCAGCGGTTCTTCCCGCTGCTTGCGAAGCATATCGTATGCACGGCTTCTACTACAACTAACGAGATAAGCAGCGAGTTCGTGACAGTTTTCTCGATGAATTTTAGAAAAATTTTTTGCAACGTACAAAAATACCTCTTGTAGCACATCCTCTGCCAGATACGAATCATCCATGATTTTGTAAGCGGTATGGTAAACCAGCCGTTTGTATGTATTGTACACCTCGGTAAAATCTTCTTCAAAGTTTCGATCATCAAGCACACTTAGATATAACGCAAGCAACGCAGTCACCTCTATTCACATTGATTGTGTGTAGTGTACCACGAACCAATAAAAATGTCGAATACAACCAACTTTTGAAAAGGAGCGTGATGCCATTGACCCAACCGAAAACCGATCTCGCCTATCTCCGCAGCGAGAAAGCCAAAGCAGAACAGCAGCTGCGCTACTACCAGCACCGGGAGAAAATTCTGGAACACCAGATACCGGAGCTGACCCGCAAGGCCCGTGTGCATCGGCTGTGTACCCGTGCCGGAATGCTGGAAAGTTTTCTGATTGCGCCGGAAGAACTCACCAACGATCAGGTGATGGAGCTGCTGAAAATTGCGTTCCGTCAGCCGGAAGTTGCGCTGGCTCTTGCAAAGATGATTCACGACCTGCACGAAAGCCGCAGCGTTCCGCACCCTTTAGAATAAAGGGCGCAATTATACACCGTTCCGGTGAAATTGCGGTCTTG
>ENA-OYXR01000960-OYXR01000960.1-human-gut-metagenome-genome-assembly--contig:-NODE-960-length-11342-cov-4.160007_pt1 | contig 11342 bp, 11 predicted proteins | sample MGYA00243241_ERZ653431 | MGnify/ENA primary metagenome ERZ653431 (study PRJEB26926, sample SAMN06165182) | human gut metagenome | biome: ENVO:00009003; feature: ENVO:2100002; material: ENVO:00002003... | reverse complement strand
CGTCGATGTCCGGCCCGATGTAGCGGTACAGAGCGGTCATGAAGCTCTGGCAGAAACGCATGACCTCGGCGTCGGACTTGCCGGCGGGATCGAAGTCGGAACCGCCCTTGGCGCCGCCGATGGGCAGGCCGGTCAGGCTGTTCTTGAAGGTCTGCTCAAAGCCGAGGAACTTGATGATGCCTTCGTACACGTTCTTCTGGAAGCGCAGGCCGCCCTTGTAGGGGCCGATCGCGCCGTTGAACTGGCAGCGCCAGCCGCGGTTGGTGTGCCACTGACCGTTATCATCGCACCACACAACGCGGAAGGTGAACATACGCTCGGGCTCGACCATACGGCCCAGCAAGTCGACCTTCTCATACTCGGGGTGCTTTTCGATCACAGGCTCCAGAGAGGACAGAACTTCCTCGACGGTCTGCACGAACTCGGGCTCGTTGCCATGCTTGGTCTTGACGCTCTCGAGCACGCTTGCCAGATAAGCATTCATATTAAATTCCTCCTAAAAAATGTTCCGCAGACATATGAGATGTGCGCTACGCAGACTACCCATATACTACCAATGTTGATAATAACACCATTTGGCCGATTTCTCAAGGGGGTTTCGGAGAATTCCCCCCTCGCAAAACCACAAAACTTTTTCGTCCCTTTTTGTGCAATTTGGCGAATTGTGCCCCGCGTTCCACTATGCAGAAAAAGGCCGCGATTTGTGGCCTTTCCGTGCTGTTTTTGCGTGCTTCGTTACTTTAAAGTGCCGTTTGCTTTTCCGTGTGAAATCGGCGGCACATTCAAAAGCTGCCGATGGGGATATCGCCGTTGTCCGTTCCCTTTTCGATGGCGCGTATCTGGAGATAGTAGCCCTTGCCGCCGCCCATATCCACATAGACACGGTCGCCGGCCTTTCTGCCCATAACGGCGCGGCCCACGGGGGACTCCTTGCTGATCCAGCCCTTCAGGGCGTCCTGCCGCAGGGTGGTGACCAGCTGGATCTTTCGGCTTTTGTCCAAATTCTCCATGAAGATCTCCACGGTGTCATAGAGCCCGGCGGTGTCGGCGGCGGACCTGTCCTCGATGACCTTGGCGGTCTTGATCATCCGCTGGAGGTAGCGGATGCGGGCGTCGTTGCGGTTTTTCTCCTGCTTGGCGCACTTGTACTCGAAGTTCTCGCTAAGGTCGCCGAAGGCCCGGGCGGTCTGGACATCCTCGATCAGCTTGGGGCGCAGCTGCTGCACCCGGTAGTCGATCTCCTCCTGCATTTTTTGCAGGTCGGCGCGTGTCAGTTCATCATACATGGTCATTCTCCTTCCATAAGGCGGCAAGACGCTCCAGGGCGGCGGGAAGCCGGTCCAGGTCGATGCCGGTATAGTTGACCACCAGCACGTGCTGGGGTGCGTCCTGGGGACACTGGTAGTAATCGGACAGCATGGCCAGACGGATACCGCGCTGCTCCGCCTCACGGCGGAGTGTCTCGTCCGACGGCGCGCCGTCCAGCCGCAGCAGGAAATGCAGGCCCGCATCTTCCTCGGTGATGGCGGCATAGGGGGCCAGCGGGCTTTTGTACACGGCGGCGATGACGGCGTCACGCTTCTGGCGGTAGTGCTTACGCATACGGCTCAGGTGCTTTTCATACCAGCCGCCGGCGAGGAACTGGGCCAGGGTGTACTGCTCGAAGGCGGAGACGGTGCAGGCGTAAAAGCCCAGCTTTTGCCGGAAGTCCGCCAGCAGGCGGCGGGGCAGGACCATGAAGCTGATACGTATGGAGGGGGCGATGGTCTTGGAAAAGGTGTTAAGATAGACCACCTGCTCGCCGCCGTCGATGGAAAACAGGGTGGGGATGGGACGGCCTACAAAGCGGAATTCGCTGTCGTAATCGTCCTCCAGGATGACCCGCGCCGGGACCTCCTGCGCCCAGCGCAGCAGCTCCTGGCGGCGGGCGATGGGCATCACCAGACCGGTGGGATAGTGGTGGCTGGGAGAGATGTGGACCACGTCGGCATCGCTGCGGCGCAGGGCTTCCACCGATACGCCCGCCTCGTCCAGGGGCAGAGCCGTCACCTCCGCGCCGGCGGCGCGGTAGATATGGGCGATCTTGCCGTAGCCGGGGTCCTCCACGCCGTAGAGACGATCACGGCCCAGCAGCTGCACCAGCAGGTTGTACAGCACCTCGGTGCCGGCACCCACGATGATCTGCTCGGCAGTGACCTCCATGGCGCGGAACTGCCGCAGGTGGGCGGCGATGGCCTGCCGCAGGGCCCAGGCGCCCTGGGGCGGCGTGGACCGCAGCAGGCCGGTACCCTGCTCCAGAATGGTCTGGCGCATGAGTCGGGCCCAGACGGTAAAGGGAAAGTCCTCGGCGGCGATGGAGTTGGTGGCCAGATCCAGGAACCAGACAGGCTCGCGGGGCGGAGGCGGCTGCTCCGGGGACACAGGGACGGCCGCAGGCGACGGCAGCACGGCGCTGACGAAATAGCCCTTCTTCTCCACACCGGTGAGGTAGCCCTCGGCCATCAGCTGTTCGTAGGCATTCTTTACGGTGATGACGCTGACCTCAAGATGGGCGGCCAGGGCGCGTTTGCTGGGCAGCTTCTCCCCTGCCGCCAGACGACCGGAGAGAATGTCCGCCTTCACCCGGCGGTAGAGCTGCTCATACAGGCTGAGGCCCGCCTGTTTGTCCAGGGTATAGGTGAGCACGGGGCCGTCCCTCCCTTCATCTGGTATTAACAAGTAAAATCAAAATGGATATTTTAATCATACCAGTTGCTACTATAATACAAATCGTCAACGAAAGCAAGGGCTTTTTCAACAGCTACCCTCTCACCCCCCCTGTGGCGGTCCCCGTTTCCATGCGGGGCGGGGGCCGCCTCCTATAGCAGAAAGAAAAAATCCTCGTAAAGGAGAATGTGTTATGTCCGACAAGAAGATCAGAACGATGGTAACGGCGGCGGTGCTGGCGGCACTGTCCTGCGTGGCCACGATGGTGGTGCAGATCCCCTCCCCCATGAACGGCTTTGTGAACCTGGGCGACTGCTTTGTGCTTCTCAGCGGCTGGCTGCTGGGGCCCTGGTGGGGCGCGGCGGCCGGCGGTATCGGCTCCATGCTGGCGGATCTGCTGCTGGGCTACGGCCATTACGCGCCCGGCACGCTCATCATCAAGGGCGCAATGGCACTGGTGGCAGCACTGATCTTTAAGGCCTTTAAGAAGAACACCGCAGGCGCGCTGGTCGGCGGCGTGGCGGCAGAGGTCGTGATGGTGGCCGGGTATTTCGGCTACGCGGCGCTGCTGCTGGGCAAGGGTATCGGCGCGGCGGCCAGCATCCCGGGCAATCTGGTGCAGGGTGCTGTGGGCCTGGTGGCCGGGTTCCTGCTTTTGCAGGTAGCGCGGCGGACGCATCTTGAAGAAAAGGTCTGCGTGTGATATACTTATGGCGGGTCGTCTGACGGCCCGCCATAGTTTACATGGAATGAGGTAGTTGTCATGGCAGGTATCGTGCATGAGGTAGAGAACAGAGATCTGCTGGCGCAGGTGCGGCAGCAGGCCGCGGCGGCGGCACAGGAGCTGGCGGAGGCCGCCCATCTGCATAGGGGCCAGATCGTGGTGGTGGGATGCAGCACCAGCGAGGTGGTGGGCAAGAAGGTGGGCAGCTGGTCCACGCCGGAGGTGGCGGACGCCATTTTCGCGGGGCTGCACAGCGTATTCGGCCCCATGGGTGTGTACATCGCCGCCCAGTGCTGTGAGCACCTGAACCGGGCCATCATCGTGGAGCATGAGGCCGTGCCCACGCTGGATATCGTGAATGTGGTGCCCCAGCCCAAGGCGGGCAGTTCTTTCGCCACGGCCACCTATAAGGCCTGCGCCCACCCGGTGGCGGTAGAGGAGATCAAAGCCGACGCGGGACTGGACATCGGCGGGACGCTGATCGGTATGCACCTGAAGAAGGTGGCGGTGCCGGTGCGTCTGGCGCAGAACCACATCGGCGACGCCATTCTGCTGGCGGCACGGACGCGGCCCAAGTTTATCGGCGGCGACCGGGCGCACTATGACGAGGCGCTGAAGGAAGGCTATCCAGAATTCTGAAAATTCTGCAGCAGCAAACAAAAAGCAGCGCTTTGCGCTGCTTTTTGTTTGTTATGTGATCGGGAACGTGAGCTTCAGCGCCAGGAACACGGCGATCGCCACCGGTACGGCGATGAGGAAGCGCTTACAGTTTTTGCGGGCACGCTGGGACAGCGCCTCGTCCTCCTCGTTTTTCCAGCGGACATAGCTCCAGCCGGCACCCAGAAGGCACAGAACGGGGACGAAATACAGGCCGATCGACGCGACGTAAGGCATAGGTCATCCTCCCTTTTTTTGTGCTTACAGTATACAGGAAACGGGAGGAAAGGTCAAGGAAAAGACTTGCGGGGACAAAAAAGAGACGCCTTCGGGCGTCTCTTTTTTATATTGTGCTGGGTCCGATCACTTGGCGGCCTTGGCAGCCTTGATGGACTCGATCAGCTCGGGAACGACCTTGAACAGATCGCCGACGATACCGTCATCTGCCTGGCCGCCGACCACTACCCCTACCTGCTGTCAGAGACAGACACGGACTATTATAACGAGCTGCGGGGCTTTACAGACTCGGAGCGTGACACCTCCCGCTACCGCAATGCGCTGATCCTCTGGTGCGGCGGCATGGAGGAAGCTGTTACCGTATCCGAACCGTGCAGTGCCGTGGACATCGTGCCCACGCTGAGCAATCTGTTCGGACTGGAATATGACTCCCGTCTGCTGTCCGGCCGGGACGTGCTGGATCAGGACTACGACCCCGCCGATGCCTACGGCAGTATCCCGCTGGTGATCTTGCCCACCGCTGCCGGCAACAGCTGGGCCACCGCCGCCGGCGTGTATGAGTCCTCTACCCGCACCTTCACCGCCAACCCCGGCGTCACGGTGCCGGAGGGCTATGTCAACGCCATCAACGACCGTGTGTCCCTGCAATACTACTACGCGGAGCTGCTGGTGACCTATGACTATTACGCCATTGCCTTGGGAGACCGTGCCCCCAACGCGCCGCAGCTCCCCACCCCCACCCCGGCGGAGGATATGACGCCGGAGGAAACACTGGAGCAGCCGGACTACATAGAACCGGAGACATAAGCAGCGAGCGCCGTCCTGTCGGACGGCGCTCGTTTTCCTATGTACTCAGCGGCTGCCCGCGCCGCCCACCGTTGTCTCCGCACCGGATCTCGCATCTTCCTCGGATACTGGCTTCGCCGCGGCCGCCGCAGATATGGGACGTCCACCGTCCTCACCGCCAACGCCGAACAACTCATACACCATGCGGCGCAGGATATAGCGCCTGTGTTCACGCTCATGCAGTCTCATTCCCGTTGTTATACCCCCATTCCTCCGCCGCCCGGCTGGCGGTGGGCACTCTGCTGTCTGCCATTATAACACCGCACACGGTCGAAGCGCGGCAGAACACGTCTGCTGCCGCTATCTCCGCCACAACAGGCGAAAGCGCCCCATCTGGAGCGCTTTCGTTCTTTCTGTACACCAAATTCGTCAATGCCGACCCACGCGGTCCCAGTCCGCTTCGTTTTCGTACAGAAGACGGGTCCCCTCCAGATACTGGGAGTCCATCGGGTTACTGATAGATACCGCCGCCTTATACTTCTCCAGTGCACGGCGGGATTTCTCCGGCGGCTGCACGGTACCGGCGCCGGCAATACACCCGCCGGGGCAGGCCATGCCCTCCAGCAGATAGCCGTCATACTTGCCCGTCCGAGCGATACGCAGCATCCGCCGGCACTCGTTCAGCCCCTCCGCGGCGGCGGTCTTGACCGCCACCTCCGGGTGCAGGCGGTGGATCACCTCCTCCACCGCCTTGGCCACGCCGCCGCCGGCGGCAAAGCCTACGCCGGGGGCACTGGCCTCGTAGTGGGAGGGCAGATCGGGGATCTGGCTGAAGTCGATGCCCTTGGCTTCGAACATTCCCCTCAGCTCCTCGAAGGTGATGACAAAATCCACATCACTGCGGACACTGCGGCGGCTGGCCTCCAGCTTTTTGGCGGCGCAGGGGCCAATAAAGACGACGCGGCACCCAGGCCGGCGGCGCTTCTGCAACCGCGCCGTCAGCACCATAGGCGTCATGGTCATGGAGATATACGGCGCAAAGCCGGGGAACTCCTTTTTGGCCATCACAGACCATGCCGGACAACAGGAGGTCGCCATAAACGGCTGCTTCTCCGGCACCATACGCAAAAACTCCTCGGCTTCCTCCACCGCGCACAGATCGGCGCCCACGGCCACCTCCTCCAACGCGGCAAAGCCCAGCTGCTGCATGGCGGCCTTGATCTGTCCCGGCGTTACATTGTCTCCGAACTGGCCCCAGAATGCCGGTGCGATCACCGCCACCACCTCGTCGCCCCGACGGATGGCGTGGATCAGCTGGAACAGCTGGCCCTTATCCACGATCGCGCCGAAGGGGCAATTCACCAGACACATACCGCAGCTGACGCACTTGTCATAGTCGATCTTGGCGTGGCCGTACTCATCCTGACCAATGGCATTCATGCCGCAGGCCTCCTGGCAGGGCCGGGTAAACTTGATGATGGCGTGGTAGGAACAGGCATCCCGGCATTTGCCGCACTTGATGCACTTATCCTGGTCGATATACGCCTGTCCGCGTTCGATAGCAATGGCCCCTTTAGGGCAGGCATTCTGGCAATGGCGGGCCAGACAGCCCTGGCAGGCATTCGTGACCTCATAGTGAGTAGGCGTGCAGCCGTTACAGGCGTATTTTATGATGTTCACCAGTGGAGGATCATAGTACTTCTCCGCGATGGCACTCTCCTCCACCCCGTCGCTGAGCAGGCTGTGCTCCGCCACCGGCCGCAGGGGCAGGCCCATAGCCAGCCGTATGCGCTCGCCTACGATAGCCCGTTCCAGAAAGATGGACTCCCGTTGGTTGCCCACCTCACCGGGAACGATCTTGTAGGGCAGCTTTTCCATACGGCGGTAGTCTCCGCCCTCATAGGCCAGCCGCGCCACCTCGGCAAACACTTGCTTACGCATATCCGCGATGGAGCATTTAAAGTTTCTCATAGGTACACTTTTCCTCCGAAACCCCCAATCTTTTGTTACCATTATAACAAATTCATTATGGAAAACAATGTGCAGTTGCGAGAATTTCTATCGCCGCGCGAATGTTTCCTCATGCAACCTGCACAGCCTTCCGCCACAGCCGTTAAGGCGTTGTTAAGATGCCTTTTATCTCCGGTCCCGCAGGGCCTCCTCCAGCTTGTGCAGCGCCTTTTTCTCAATACGGGACACATAGCGCGGGAACTAATGTAAGTGATTTTGTCTTGAAAATCGCGCCGCTCATAACGGCGCAAACCATTGATATGACTGACTTTTACCCGAATTCATCAAGCTCCGCGAAACGAAATTTGATGATAACCTGTTTCTCCTCGGTCAGCTCGATCCGGTCAATGAGGCTGACCAACAGCTCCCGGCTGGCAAAGGCCGAGTCCATGAAGCGCTGCACCAACTCTTTTGCCCGGTCCTCTGCGGGGACGGGGCTTTTCTTTCGCAGCTCCAGCTCCTGCTTCTTTTCTTCCAGAAGGCTTCGCTCCAGCTTGACCCGGCTGTAAATGCGTTCAAAATCCGTTTCCGGCAGCAGACCGCTGAGCCGATCCATATACACCTTGTCAAGATTGGCTGTCAGGCTGTCGATCTTGCCCTTCACGGACTGTAATTCGACCTCCAGAGCATTTTCTTTCTGCGCCTGCTCCACCGCTCGCTGAGCGATGGGGAGCAGTTCAGCGGGATGTAAATAGGCTTCGCAGACTTCCCGTACCTTGGCGATGACCGCGTCGGTGACCGTCTTTTCCTTGATGGAGTGGCAGGTGCAAACACCCGCTTTGGTGAAGCGCTGGTAGGTTCGGCAGACGAAGTACAGTACATCCTCCCCGGCGGCGTTTTTGCGGTTGAGCACCGCCAGCGGATAGCCGCACTCATGGCAGAAGATCATGCCCTTCAGCAGAAAGTCATAGGTGCGACTCCGGGTGTGCTTGCGGCTGTTGACCAGCATCCGCACCTTGCGGAAGGTCTCTGCGTCGATCAGCGGCTCATGTGTTCCTTCCACGACGACCCAGTTCTTCCGCTCTTGATGCAGGCACTTTTTGGATTTATAGCTGATCTTCACGCTGCGGCCCTGCACCATGTTTCCAATATAGGTCTCGTTTTGCAGCATATCGGAAATCCGCTCGCTGCTCCACAGGCCGGTATAGGGGCCGGGATTGGGCACCGGCAGGCCCGCATAGGTGGCCGGGGTAGGAACTCCCTCTGTATTCAGTTGGGCTGCGATCTGACGGCAGCTCATGCCGTCCATCGCCATGCCGAAGATCCGCCGCACCATGGGAGCCACTTCCTCGTCAATGACGATTTTGTTTTTCTCGGTGGGGTGCATTTTGTAGCCATAGACCGGCTTCCCGCCGATGAACTGGCCCTTCCGCTGTTTATCCCGCTTGACCGATTTGATCTTCTTCGAGATGTCTTTGGCATACATGTCGTTCATGATAGCACGAAACGGGGTAATGTCATTGGCACTGGATTCCACGCCGGTGTCGATGCCATCCAGCAAGGAAATGTACCGCACCCGTTTTTCCGGGAAGTACCGCTCCATGTAGTGGCCGGTCATGATGTAGTCTCGTCCCAGACGACTAAGGTCTTTGGTGATGACCATGTTGACCTTCTTGGCCTCAATGTCCGCGATCATTCGCTGGAATGCCGGACGGTCAAAATTTGTGCCGCTGTAACCATCATCAATATAGACATCATAAACAGACAAACGATGCTTCTTTACAAATTCGTCCAAAAGCGATTTCTGGTTGGTGACGCTTTCGGATGGCCCTTCATTTTCATCCTCCTTTGATAATCTGATATATTCTGCCACATGGTAATCCATGGGGTTGCTTATTTCTAAGTACATAGTCTCCTCCTTGAAATAAGCGACCATTCATCATGCCTATCATACATGATTGTCCGGCCCAGATGCAAATTTTTGCAGTTCACGATATAAATACAATCTGAAGGACTCTGACAAGATCGTTTCTATATTCTCTCCGTTTGCAGAATACTGGCATATGATTTTCAGTTCAGCTTGTTTCACACATCAACACCTCCTGCTAATTTAATCTATGAGGATAACTTTTCAAACTTGCTCACTGAATTGGAAAAGCCCACCTTTGCAAAGATGGGTTTTTCCAATTCAGATTTTTCTATCATTACAAAAATAAAACTATTCACACTTGGGCATACACCAATACCGGTAAGGCAATAACGTTCAAGCAAAACAGGCGGCTGGTGGCTGCCAGCCTCACGGGAATCTCACCCCGGCCCATGCTGATGGGTGCGCCGCACGATGCTTTGAGGGCGTCCAATGCGGGAGTATCTTTAAGGGTGCCGATGGTCATGGCCAACAGAGTGCCGCTCTGTTTCGGAACAACGCCTGTTTCGCTCCCTCCCGTGCGGAAGATCATGGCGGGCGCTGTCCTCTGGCTCACACCGGCACGAACGTACCTGTCTGCTTTATGACACGCAAAGTGCGCTTTTCAAGGAGCATGGGGCATATAGGCCCGCAGCCGAGGTCAATACACGATTGACGGCAGCTGCCAGTCTATATAAAACCCACAGCGGCAGCGCAAGGGGGATACGCCGCCGCTGTGGACGGAGGGGGCTAAACCGTGTAGAGCTTACTTGCGGAGAAAAGCGGCTACCATATCAATGAACTGCGCGTTCGTTGGTGGCTGCGACAACGGGTGGCCCGCAATACGCTCAAGTAAGCTGTGGTCAGGTTGTCTCCAGCACGCCTGCACAAGGGTTCGGAGGTTTCTTTCCACGCAGTTGGTGGTAGTATGAAAATACTGTGCCGTTTGGTTATAGAGCCTTTTCGTGATCAGCAGGACATACTCCGGCTTCTCCTGCACCTGTTCCAACATATACACGGCAAAGTGAAACCCAGATAGCTTTCCGGATACACCCAAGAGACGCAGCAAACGTTCAGCGTCCAAAGACACGTTCTTTTCAAGTTCCGAAACGTAGCAAACTAAAGGCACTGATGTTCCCTCCTGTCCTGTGTATTTTGAAAGCCAACACTTATATTAAACTGCGGCGGGCCTCTTGCCGGTGGACACACGCCGTTTTGTTCTTGATATGCTAATTTTACACGATTTATGGCCGTTTGTGTCATAGTTTCGTTCTACAATGGTCTACGTGAATGCGATGTTTTTTGTATGGAATTGTCGATTTTTTGAACTTCTATGATAAAAAGCACCGCCAGCAAAGCAGCGTGATTGCCGCTTTGCTGGCGGTGTTTCTATACAGTTCTTTTGTTTAAGCCTTACTTCCCTATGCTGTGCGATGTGGCATCAGCTTCCGGTGGAGTAGCCTCCGCCTACATCATAGCCCAGATCGCAGGTGTAAACCCAGTTCACCACATCGCCGTTTTGCAGGGCATAGCGGGAACAGCCGTAGTTGGGGAACCATCCGTTGACGCTGTACATCCACCCGGACAGGCTTCCCACATCAAACTCATAGAGGTTGTTGATACCCTCCACGTATGCGCTGTTATACATAGGAGTCCAGCTGGACTCCATATGGATCCCATTTTCGCGGCAGAGCCGTTGGAGCACATCGAACACGCTCTCACCCTCCGTGAATGTCACCGTGGTGGTGGGCAGGATCACGCCGTCAGCAGGCACAAGGGGCTTTTTGCTCTCGTCACACTTATCCCAGTTGTTTAGGATGGTAGCACAGGAGATGGAAAAGGTGCAGGTGGCACTGCCGCCCGCGGAGGATGTTCCTGGTTCCACGGGAATGGGCTTTCCCTCCGGCACAGGATCGGTCTGGTACTTGTCCTTGCCGGTGGCCGGGTCGATCTCCTGCTTAGGCTGCTCCGGCTGCTTGGCAGGCTCGTCCTGCTTGGGCTGCTCCTCCTGCTTCTTCTGTTCCTCCTGTTTCTTCTGCTCTTCCTCTAACTTCTTCTGTTCTTCCAGCTTTTTGGCTTCCTCCTCGGCCTTCTGCTGCTCCTCGGACTTTTTGTCGTCCTCGGTCTTGTCTTCTGCCTTTACCTCAGACTTTTTGTCGTCCGTTTTGGCCGCGTCATCCTTTTTGGTGTCCGCGGTCTGCTCCTGCTTTGTGTTGGGGGTCGTGTCGGCGGCAGGGACTTTCTGCTTGCCGCAGGCGGCGCAGGTCAGCAGCAGGGACAGCGCCAGCGCCAAAAGCCAAATTTTCTTCACTTTCTTCATGCGTTTCATACCTCGTAAACTGTCTCTTATACACATCTGACGCTGCCGACGAATAG
>ENA-OYXR01000938-OYXR01000938.1-human-gut-metagenome-genome-assembly--contig:-NODE-938-length-11474-cov-13.176285_pt1 | contig 11474 bp, 16 predicted proteins | sample MGYA00243241_ERZ653431 | MGnify/ENA primary metagenome ERZ653431 (study PRJEB26926, sample SAMN06165182) | human gut metagenome | biome: ENVO:00009003; feature: ENVO:2100002; material: ENVO:00002003... | reverse complement strand
GAGGCCTGCAAGGCTGCTAAGGCTCACGGCGTGAAGATCAGCTGCGACCTGAACTACCGCGGCAAGCTGTGGACCCGTGACCAGGCTCGTGAGGCTATGACCAAGCTGTGCGAGTACGTTGATGTCTGCATCTCCAACGAAGAGGACGCTAAGGACGTGTTCGGCATCGAGGCTGAGGCTACCGACATCTACGGCGGCAAGCTGAACGCTGAGGGCTACAAGAGCGTCGCCAAGCAGCTGGCTGACAAGTTCCACTTCGAGAAGGTCGCTATCACCCTGCGTGAGAGCCACAACGCTTCCGAGAACGGCTGGAGCGCTATGCTGTACGATGTCGCTTCCAACGAGTACTGCTTCTCCAAGAAGTACGAGCTGAAGATCATCGACCGCGTTGGCGGCGGTGACTCCTTCGGCGGCGGCCTGATCTACGCTCTGCTGAACGGCAAGAGCACTCAGGATGCTGTTGAGTTCGCTGTTGCTGCTTCTGCTCTGAAGCACACCATCGAGGGCGACTACAACATGATGACTGTCTCCGAGGTCGAGAAGCTGGCTGGCGGCGACGGTTCCGGCCGTATCCAGCGCTAAGCAGGAAAGGAGATCCGCTATGGATATCCGTTATTCCTGCAACCAGAAAGACTTCAAGCGCTACACCACCGAGGAGATGCGCGACGAGATGCTCATCACCGGCCTGTACAAGGCGGATGAAGTCGTGGCTGTCTACAGCCATGTGGACCGCATGGTCACGCTGGGCTGTATGCCTGTCCACGAGACGGTCTCCATCGACAAGGGCATCGACGTCTGGGCCAACTTTGGCACCCACTATTTCCTCGAGCGCCGCGAGATCGGTATGTTCAACATCGGTAAGGACTCCACGGGCATCGTGGTGGCCGACGGTGTGAAGTACGAGCTGGGCTATAAGGACTGCCTGTATATCACCCAGGGCACCAAGGAAGTTACTTTTGCTTCTGCAGACCCCGAGCATCCGGCAAAGTTCTATATGGTCTCCGCTCCGGCACATTGCTCTTACGAGACCCGCCTCATCAAGATGGCTGATGCAAATCACCGTCCTCTGGGCAGCGTCGAGACCTGCAATAAGCGCACCATCAATCAATTCATCCACCCCGACGTGCTCAAGACCTGCCAGCTGAGCATGGGCATGACCGAGCTGGAGCCCGGCTCCAACTGGAACACCATGCCCAGCCACACGCATGAGCGCCGGATGGAGATCTACACCTACTTTGAACTGCCCGAGGGGCAGGTGGTGTTCCACATGTGCGGCGAGCCCACGCAGACCCGCCACATCGTGATGCACAACGAGGACGCTGTCATCAGCCCCTCCTGGAGCATCCACAGCGGCGTAGGCACTTCCAATTACACCTTTATCTGGGCAATGGGCGGCGAGAACATGGAGTTTGACGACATGGACAACATCGCTACCACCGACCTGCGCTAAACAAGTACACCATACAACGCCCCGCATCGGGAGACCGATGCGGGGCGTTTTGCTAAATATTTAACTTTGACGGAGGAATACAATGGATTTATCGGCTTTCGATTTGAAGGGCAGGGTCGCCCTCGTCACCGGCGGTGCGCACGGCATCGGCTTCTCCATCGCAGAGGGTATGGCCAAGTGCGGTGCCACCATCTGCTTCAACTGCTCTTCCGAGGCCAGCCTTGAGAAGGGCATGGCTGCTTATAAAGCCGCCGGCATTGACGCTCACGGCTATGCCGCAGACGTCTCCGACGAGGACGCCGTCAACGCGATGGTGGCGAAAATCAAGGCCGAGGTCGGCCCGGTGGACATCCTGGTCAACAATGCCGGCCTGATGAAGCGGGTGCCGATGGTCGAGATGAGCCACGCCGACTTCATGCGGGTCATCGACGTCCATGTGGGCGGTGCGTTCAACTGCTCCAAGGCTGTCCTGCCTGATATGATGGAAAAGCGCGAGGGCAAGATCATCAACATCTGCTCCATGATGAGCGAGCTGGGCCGCGAGACCGTCTCCGCCTACGCCGCCGCAAAGGGCGCCCTCAAGATGCTGACCAAGAACATCGCCTCCGAGTACGGCGAGTACAACATCCAGTGCAACGGCATGGGTCCGGGCTATATCGCCACCGCCCAGACCGCCCCGCTGCGTGAGGTCCAGCCCGACGGCAGCCGTCACCCCTTCGACCAGTTCATCACCGCCAAGACCCCGGCGGGCCGCTGGGGCGACCCGGAAGATATGGTCGGCCCCTGCGTCTTCCTGGCCTCCCACGCCTCCGACTTCGTGAACGGTCAGATTTTGTACGCCGACGGCGGCATCCTCGCCTATATCGGCCGACAGCCTAAGTAAATCAGACAGCAGAAAAGCCCTGCGGCGTGCCGCAGGGCTTTTGTCGTATCATCTTTGAGCACTCAGGCCATATTGCGATGGGACTGTATCCATGAGCCACCGCTGCCGTTTCCGACAGCAGTGTTGTAGACTACGTTTTTCAGCTCCTTGACCATGGATGCCTTGGCGCTCTCGTAGGCCTTTTGTGCATTGTCGGCGAGGGATTGGTCGCGGCCATTCTCCCGCAGGCAGGTGCGCATCTCCGACAGCAGCGCATTGAATTCCTTGTCGCAGGCGCTCTGCATGGAGGTCAGCTTGCCGCCTTTGGAAACAACGATGGAGACTTTCAGGCCGAGGCTGTGCTTTTCGGCGGGGTACTCCATGTACTCATCGTAGGCGTCGCAGATGACAGAATAGAGCTGCGACTGGAACTTCTTCTGCAGCTTTTCCATCTGAAGAAGATACTGTGCAAGCTGTGCGTCACACTCGTTCTGAGGGGTGGGAGCGGAAGAGGAAGACGAGGAAGCAGCCGGATGGGAGGCAGTCGGCTCCTGTGCGGCAGTCTGCCCGGTGGAGGATGCCTCGGATGCCGCCTTGGAGGAAGAAGCTGCACTGGAAGTGTTGTTGTCAGCAGAAGTGCTGGATGCAGAGGCGCTTTCGGCGGCCTCCTCAGAAGCAGCGGCTTCTTCCGAAGCGGCCTTTTCCTCTGCGACGAGCTCGATGACAGAGGCAAATTCACTGTTGCTGGTGTCGGTCAAGAGCTGGTCCCATGCGTCGGCGCTCTCGGATGCGGCTTCGGACGAACTGGATACGTCAGAAGGCTCGGCAGCGATGGGCACAGAGCGGAACATATTGAGTACGGAGACAGCAGGGATCGCAACTGCAACGGCAACACACATCCCGACTGCCGCAGCGACGCGGGAAATCAATTTTTTCTTCATAGAATAACTCCTGTTTCAGAGGATCGGGTCGAAATGACTGATGATAAGGATACCATCCCTGAAAAAGGAAATCAATAGATAAAACGTGAAACTTTTGGATATTTTAGAGGGGATCAAACAAGCGGGAATGCTGTGTTTTGCAGCATTCCCGCTTGTTATCTCAGATAATGATGCCGTCGCAGTGGTCGAGCTCGTGCTGGATGATCTCTGCTGTCCAGCCTGAGAAGGTCTTGATGCGGGGCTGGAACTTTTCGTTCTGCCACTGCACCTTGATGGTCTGCCAGCGTTTGGTCTTTCGGGTGCCGGTGAGGGAGAGACAGCCCTCCTCCGTCTCATACGGCCCGGACTTTTTGAGGATGACCGGGTTGAACATGACGAGATAGCCGTCCTCGCTCTCGAATGCGATGATGCGTTTAGCGACGCCTATCATGTTCGCTGCCATGCCGACGCAGCCGTCTTTGTGGGCGATGAGCGTTTCCAGCAGGTCCTGCGCGATGGGCAGGTCTTCCGGCAGGGCAGGCGCGGCTTTTCGGGCGAGAAAAAGCTCGTCTTTGCAGATGTCACGAATCATATTATTTCAGCTTCTCAAGAATTTCGTCGGCGCTCACACCGCTGGCGAGGAGCTTTTTCAGCACATCCTCGGCTTCGGCCTTCTTGGATGCCTCGGCGGCTTTCTGGGCGGCAGCGGCCTGCCTGGCTTCCAGTTTGGTTACTTCTTTGTCGAGCTTCTTGACAGAGGCCTTTTTGGCTTTCAGGTCGGCGTTCAGCGACTTGACGTCGGTCTTCAGCTCTTCGATGCTGGCAGCCACTTTCAGGATCTCAGCTTCCACGGCGGCTTTCTCTTCCTGCTTTGCTGCGATTTGTGCGGCGAAGTCGGCGGTCACTTTAGTGGTCTTGACTTTATTCTTGTTTCCTTTGGGTCTGGGCATGGCGGGATACCTCCTGATTTTGGTTAGTTTGTGAGATAAGTATATCACACTTTTTATGTGCATTCCAGTCGGCTTTTAAGCAAAAATACAAAACAAAAAACCGCAAAAAGCGCAGATGTTCCTGCAGCTCTTCGCGGTTTTTCCTTTTATCGGAGTGGCGAGACTCGAACTCGCGGCCTCCTGCTCCCAAATATGCCCAAAATCGGATTGAATGGTTGCAAATCGTCTTATTTTATGTTGAATCACCGTCATATTTATTCAAAGCGATTCTCTTTGATTTTGTTTCATTTTGGATGAATAACGCACAAATAACGCACAAAACAGCAGTGCGATAAAGCGGACAGAGGTATTATACAGCGGCTTTTGCCCGCTCTTTTTATGCCCGGCTCTTTTCGCGGATGTTGTCAAAAACAATTTCCATTGCGTCCGACGCTGCCGCGTCTGCTGTGCGGATGAACCCCGCGTAAATATCCGTGGTGGTGGAGGTCTGAGCGTGGCCCAGACGGCCCGAAACCGTTGTGATGGGAACGTGGGCGGCTATCATCAGGCTTGCGTAAGTGTGCCGCAGGCTGTGGAAGTGCACCGCCGGGAGATCATGCGCCCGCAGGAAGTGCGGGAACCATGTTGTCAATCTTTCCAGATCAAAGGGTGTTCCGTCCCAGCTGGTAAACAACAGGTCATTTTGCACCGTCTTTCCGTTCTCCACCTGCACAGTACGCGCCCACATCGACCCAACGCGCAGCCGTTCCGCCTTTTGATAGAGCTGGTACTCCCTCAGCATATCCATACAGTTTGCACCTACCTTGAATGTACGGTTTGACGCTTTGGTTTTTGGTGCGGTGAAGATAAGCCCCTCGTGCGGGATGTATTCCACTGTGCGGTTTACGGAGATGGTGGAAGCATTGAAATCAATATCGGACCAGCGCAGGCCGCAAATCTCGCCCCGGCGCATCCCTGTGAACAAACCAAGCTGCACCATAGCGCTGTACTGTGGCGGAACATCATGCAGCGCAGCCAGCAGCCGCGCGGCGTCGGCCTCTTCCAGATAGGACACTTCAACAGCTTCTCCCTTTGGCGGTTCTGCCCGCTTTACCGGGTTATCCTCCACAATGCCCCATTGCACAGCCTTTGTGAAGACGCTGGACAACATCCGGTGATAGTGCTGCACTGTGTTCCCGTTGAGTTTGCCGCCCTCTTTGGCCTGTTCGGTGAATGCTTTGGAGAAGATCACCCCGGCGGCGCGGGCTACCTTCTCAGCTGAGGCCCGGCTTACCGGCGTTCCGTTGCAAACACAGGTCATTGTGCGCCCACCTACACCCGCAGCCTTTGCGGTCTCTTGCCGCTTACCGCGTGGCAGCTCCTTGAGGAGGGCAGGCGTTGCCAGATATACAGAATCCCGCCGCGCTCCCGCCTCTTCCAAACTGGAATAAAAGGCCATCAGGTGCGAGGGTCTTATCTGGTTTACCCTCATGTGACCCAGCGCCGCAGAGATACGCGGCCTAAGATACCGATATTCTACCCCGGTTTTGGGCTTACACTTTTTGTCGATGTACTCCGAAAACCAGCGGTCTATCAGGTCATCCAGCTTCATATCTGCATCGAGAGCAAGACCGTCATGCACTTCCCGTTCAAACTCATCTGCCCGGCGGCGCACTTCCTTTTCCAGCTTGCGCCCGGTCAAGGTGGGCGGAGGGGTGAAGGTGCGGGACGTTGTGACCTGCTTGCCGTTCCGATCATACCCGGTAGACACCCGGAACAGGTAGGAAGTGGAGCCGTTTTTATTCTTTCGCTTCACGATCTGAGCCATTCTTTTGTGCCTCCTTGTAGCTATCAAAGATTTTCCACAAAAGGCCATCAGCTATAAACTTTAGAGCTGACCGGGAATCAATTTCATAGTTGTGTCCATTTGGCGAATCAACATAAATCGTTTTATGGAGAGAATCAAAATTCCACATTGCATCGAGAAGACTTTCCAGTTCTGCCGAATTTTCATTTTCAGCAAGATAGCTGACAAGTGCGGCGACTTCATGCCCTCCGGTATCTTTTTCGACACAAAGCTGTATTATTGCATCCTCTTTCAAGCCAGTTCTATCAGCGATTGCGCGAACTTCAATATTTGGCGTTTTTACATCTGATAACCCAAGTAGATAATCAGTTGTTACACTGAAAAAACTTGCGATATAACAAATACTTTTTGCATCTGGAATTGTTTCCCCATTCTGCCAGTTACGGACAGTTTGGCGAGTTGTTGAAAATGCTTGTGCCATTTCTTCCATTGTGCATCCTTTTTCATCTGCCAAATCGCGGAAACGTGACGGAAAGGCATCGGTATAACCAAAAGATTTATTTGCTTTCGCCATTGGAACAACCTCCGATTGATAATAAAATATCCATTTTCAGTTTACTTGTTGACTTTACTTTACGTTCTTGTTATTCTTACTCTATCACAAATTTATTTTGCAGTCAATAAGAAAAAGTAAAAATATTTTACGGAGGCATAGAATGGACGACAGCGCAAAAGTTGCCCGTCGGGAATATCAAAGGGCGTGGAGAGCCGCACACAAAGAAAAAGTTTCGGCGTACAATCGCGCGTATTGGGAACGGCGTGCCAAGAGAATGCAAGAAATCGACACGAGCGAACAGCAAAGGACAGGTGAAAGCCATGAGTAATGCCGTGCAATATCCGACTATGGCAACAGTAAAGGACGCTGCCGCCCGGTTCGGAATCTCCGAATACTTCTTGCGGAATCTCTGCCGCGCTGGTAAGGTTCGCTTTGTCTGTGTCGGCAACCGCTGGTTGATCAACATGGACAGCATCGCCGCCTACTTCAACGAAGGTGACGATCCGGCGGAGCTGGAAAGCCGTCACGGGTAAAGCAGAATGGGACGTAAGAGCAAAGGAGAGTTGCCCCGCTGGCTCACCGCGTCACCAGATCAAAAAGAAAAACGCTTTGTGCAGGTTGGCAACACGCTGCTGTTTGATAGGCGTTTTACTGCTTTATCCGTGGGGGCCAGATATTTCTACATTCTCGCGGCAAATGAATCAGGCGGGCAGCGCTCTTTTCAGTTTCCGGCATCAAAAATGGAGGTGCTAGGAATCCCACAAAGAACCGGTCGAAATTATATCAAGGAGCTGGAAAGCGCCGGGTTTATCGAGTGTGTGAAGAACGGTAAATGCGCCCGGCAACCAAATGACTACCAGTTTTCTTTTCGATGGTTAGAGCCGCCGTAGATTTTCGGGAGGATATGGCAATATATAGTATATGTGTGCAAAATCTGCATAGTGTGTCAAAATGAAAAACAACGTAGCATCGTTATCACACTATGCAAAAATTGCACAGTGTCCCACATGAAAACAGCCTTGCACTATGCAAAATCTGCATACATAAAGGCCCTACACTATGCAAAATCTGCACAGCCAAAATAATAAAGCCGCCCGGTGAACATCAGACACCGAGCGGCCAGACAGGAGGGAGAACACAATGCGAATCTATGACATTCTGCCCGTAGGGGAAGAAAACGCCATCCCCGGCGAGGAGATAGAACGACGGTTAGGCATCACGCGGCGAGAGCGCCGGGCAATGGCAGCGCAGGAGCTGGAAAACGGCCTCTTTGTGCTGTACACCACCACGCGCCCCGGTGGGTACTTCCGCCCGGCGGAGGGAAAAAAAGGCCGTCAAGAGCTGGCCCGGTTCTATCATCGGGAACAGGCGCGGGGACTTGCCAGCCTCAGAAAGTTGGCGGCAGTCGGTGCAGCGCTGGCCCAGTGCGGCGATCAGACCACGCTTGACCCGCCGGGAGACGGCACACGATGAACCAGCGGCAGCGGGCTTTTTGTGAAGCCTACCTTCTCAGCGGCAACGCCACCGAGGCCGCAATAAAAGCCGGGTACAGCCCCAAAAGCGCCCGGAGCATCGGGCAGCGGTTGTTGACTTATGTTGACATCCGGGAGTATCTGGCCCAGCGTAACGCCCAGATCATCACCGAGAACACGGCCACTCTTGAGGAGATATACAGCTTTTGGACAGCCACAATGAGAGATCAGGCATCAAAACCGGCTGATCGCCTGAAAGCCTCCGAACTTCTTTCAAAGGCGCTGATAGTAGAACGTACCCGGAAAGAAAACAGCGATCAGAGCGGTGCAGGGCATGAGTTTGACGGCTGGAGTGATGAGGAGTTGCGCGGCGCTGTTCACCTTATGGAAGACCTGAGCGATGAAGAATTTAACGCCATCATGGACGCGTATAACCGAAAAAAGAGGCGATAATCTGAAGAAAGCGGAATTGAATGCGCTTGCTGTCCGTGCCAGAGACGGCAGCGAGGAAACGCTTTTGGACTTATGGAACGCGGTGAAAGGCTTTGTCAAGAAAAAGGCCGTTTACTATGCGAAGAACCACACAGCCGGCATGACGACCGCCGAAGACCTTGTGCAAGCCGGCTTTTTCGCCGTCTATGACACCGTGCAGGCATTCGACGAGACGAGAGAGAAATCTTTCCTGACCCTGCTGAAATACTTCCTACAAAAGCGCTTTGCAGAGGAAGCAGGGGTGCGCACCAGCCGCCGGGACGGCCTACAATATGCCGACAGCACCGCAGAGGCCCTATACTCGAACGAGGATAGTATCACCCTTGAGGACACGTTAGAGGACGCAGGCGCAGCCGCAGAGCTGGAAAGCGTGGAGTACAGAGACCTTGTCCTTTACGCCCGGCGGGTCATTCTGGCCGCGCTGGACGGCTTGCCCGACGGCTACCGCGTCCTGTTGGCCGAGCATTATTTCCACAACGTCCCTCTGGTTGCTGCTGCCTTACTTGCTGGCTACAGTAGCCGGGCATCTGCCAGCGAAGCGCACCGGCGGGCCTTACGGCATCTGAGGACATACAGCAAGTACAAGGGCGAGTTGCGGGCCTGCCTTGATGCTTTCGAGGAAGTGACCCCGTATCTGAGCGCCGCCGGGAACACCGGCGCAGGCTCATACATCCGCACCGGCATCAGCTCCACCGAGGGAGCAGCCATCGCCGGAATTTAAGGCCGGGCAAACAAAAAAGAACCAGCGGCTTGCCCTCACAAAGCACCGCTGGTTCTCATCTCATGCCCGGAACGACGCGAAGAAGTTTCGCCATCATGATACACCATGCTAGCGGACCCCTTGCAAAAAAAGGAATGTGCAATAATATTTTATCATGTCATCAACAAATTTTCAAGCACATTTTTTCATCGTCCGCAGACAATCCGCGTGACCGTCCGGCGGACAGCCCCCACAAAACAGGTTCAAGGGATGCAATCCGGCATTCCTGAAGATACAACTCAACCGCAAAGGAGAATAAAAACATGAACGTATTCACCGAAATCAGTACCCGCGAACTGGAAAACACCCTCAAGGGCAAGGCTGTCCGCCACATCGTCAACGATGCAGGGGAAGGGCTGTGCTTGTTCTTTGAGGGCTGGACGGACAACACCGGCTCAAACCACGGTGACGCTATCCACATCAGCCCGGTCATTGATGCAGCTGGCAAGCCGCAGCTTGTTGTGCAGTATGTCCCGGAAGAGGAACGGCCCGAAGACAGCGAAACCAGCAACAACGGCGTTGTGGGTGAGTAACCTACTCGCCGCATGACCCACGAAGCCCCCACGGCCTCAGAAACAGAGGCGTGAGGGCTTTCCTTTATGTCTGCATCAACTTTCCCACCGGGCAGTATGTCGCCTGTTCTAGGCGCTTGCCAGACGTTGCGAGAGTATGCACAGGCAAAACAAAAAGGAGGCCGCAGCGTTACGACCTCCATACTGTACCCGCCCGGCGGGTCATTCGTCTTCCCATTCATCGACCCGCCGACCATGCGCCCACGCCTCGCGGGCCTGATTTAAGCTCATGTGGTTGGCACAGTCTTCTTCATCCGGGTTTTCGAGCTGGCAAAGATCATCTTCCCAGTTGCACACCGGGCAAATATCAAAGTCCCCGGCATACTCAAACGTGTACTTACCGCAGACCGGGCAGATATAGCTTTCTCCAACTTTCACGATTCTCATACAATGCCGCCTCCTTGCCGGTGGGGTGCGTCTGGCTCACTCCATAGTGATAGCAAAAGGCCGCTGCATCTCTGCAACGGCCTCTTTCTGTTCGAGAATCAGGCGGGGTGACGTTTCCCGCATCTCCTAACAATGGGCGGCAGCTGCCTGTTCTGCCCTCTGGTTCTCTTTGCAAGTCTATTATACCAGAACACGAAAAAATGTCAATTCATGTTGGTTCGTTTAGTATCGTTTCAATGTGCCTTTTTCGATGAAGTTTAGAACGCGGTTTGTATTCAGGCGGTAGACCGACCGGGCAAAGAGCTGACCCCGCGCAGAAACGCGGACGGCGACCTTGACATAGACGCTGTTAACCTGCACTTCCTTGACGTATTCAATCGAGCCGTCCTTTGCGTTCAGGGCCACATAGTCCGGCGCGGCCAGAATCAGCGGGATATATTCCCCATAGAGGGCAAAATCCGCCGGGTGGCGGCTAACCATGTGGGCTATATTAGATTCACCGAGTAGAATACTCTGCCCCTCTGTCATGGACAGCCCCAGAAGATCAATTACGCGCTGGCACAGTACGCCTACCTGTTTGGCGTGGTCTGGCATCGTTCAACATCCTTCCCAGCCTTACAGCCCTTTGATACTTTCCAGCAGCGCGGCCCGCCGGGCCTCTGTCTCGTCGTCCTCTTTCGTGTTGGTGTTCCGCATCTCGTGGGAAGCGTCGGCGATCTGAGCCGCCGCTGCTGCTTTCAGAACGTCCATTGCACCGCGCATCTCGTTTGATACTCCATCCGCCGGTGATGGGGTGTCGGTCTGGCTTACACCCTCACGGCTTGCGGTGGGGTGTGTCTGGCTCACTTCATCCCCGGCGGAGTGCTGGCATTGCTCCAAATAGGCTTTCACGGCCTGCTGCAAGACCGCATTGGACGTTGTCCCCTGTGCAGCACAAGCGGCCTTGAACTGTTCCGCCGTTTCCCGTTTGACCTTGCAGGCCAGAACGACCATGTTTTCTTTGTCCCATTTGGCATTAGCTCTTTTTCTTGCCTCAGTAACCATTGCTTTCCCTCCTGTTCTGTAAACAGTATATCATAAAAGCAGAACGGTTTACAGTACAAATATACACAGAAATACACTGTAAACCTTGTTGAATCTGTCAATAGACTTGTACGGTAAACAGTACTATAATAGAATCACAGCAAGGGAGCACGACCGGAAGGCAAGGGGCGAAGGATGTACCGGGAGCGCAAGAGCAGAACGCCAGCTAAGACAGTAACCCACT
>ENA-OYXR01000931-OYXR01000931.1-human-gut-metagenome-genome-assembly--contig:-NODE-931-length-11541-cov-7.045011_pt1 | contig 11541 bp, 9 predicted proteins | sample MGYA00243241_ERZ653431 | MGnify/ENA primary metagenome ERZ653431 (study PRJEB26926, sample SAMN06165182) | human gut metagenome | biome: ENVO:00009003; feature: ENVO:2100002; material: ENVO:00002003... | reverse complement strand
TACCCGCGAAGCCCACAAAGACATGATGGGTGTGACATTAAAAACCGATGCTCTGATAAGAGCCAGCAGATAAACGACCACCCGCTGCGCTGGCAGCGGGTGCTTTGCTTTCTCGCGTCCCAGCATCGCCAATACGCCGTGTTTTCGTCCTGGAGTGGGATGGAGCTTGCCTGCGGTTTTAACGTCTGAAACGTCGCACAGCTGGCTAACACGCTGGCATCTGTGCTTGGAGTGCGTATTCGACATAACCAACAAAAACGCCGGTCGAAATTCTACACTTTGCCGAGGACAAAAAAGAGCCGCTTTCCCGAAAAATTCTCGGAAAAGCGGCTCAAAACGCCGTGGGTAAAGGTACAGGTCCATCGAATTTGCCTGACACGGCAGTTGGCATCTTTTTGTCACGCTTGAAAAAATGGGCGCAAAAAAGCCCGGAAGCCGTTGAAACTTCTGGGCTTTTCGCAGCGGCATCTATTTGGGTGCAGCTTGATGGTGGAGACTGGCGGACTCGAACCGTCGACCTCTTGCGTGTGAAGCAAGCGCTCTAACCAGCTGAGCTAAGCCTCCATTGCTGGACTATTATAGCAGATGGAAGGGGGAAAAGTCAACCTTGGATTTTGTTTTCTTCCTGCCAAAGCGACGGAGCGGCGGCGAGGAGCTGCGTTTTGGTGTTCTGATCGGGGTGCTCCAGCGCATATACTAGCAGCAGGTGCAGCATCCGGCCCACGTCTTTGCCGCAAAGCGTGGGAAAATCCGCGCCGGTGACGGCGAGCTGGCGCAGCGTGACGCAGTCGCCGCGCGTCTCGATCTGCCGGACAATATCTGTGCGCTGCATGTCCGCCTGCAGATGCGCCGTTTCCCAGCCGTGTTCCGCGATCAGGCGCTTCCATTCCGCCTCCGTCCGGCCCTCGCGCCATGTCTGCGCCGTCAACTCAATCAAACGGCAGAGCTTCGCGGGCAGGCGGAACGCCGCCGGGTCGAACGCCGGACAGCGCAGCTTTGCGGCTGTCCATCTGGCCTCCGGCGTTTTTGGCAGGGCGGAAAGCCCGGAAAAATCGGCATTTTCCGCCCGTATGCAGGCGCCCAGGAGTCCTTCGGCCAGCATACGGCCAAAATATTCGGGCCGGTCGGACAGAAGCGTCTTCTCCGCCTCCTCCCGCACCCGCTCGCGGGAGAGCGACGCGCAGAGCGGCGCGCAGCGTCGGATCGCCGCCTGCGTCTGCGCGTCCAGCGAAAAGCCGAGCTGCGCGGCAAAGCGGTACGCGCGCAGCATCCGAAGCGCATCCTCCCGGAAGCGCGTTTCCGGCTCGCCGACGCAGCGGATGGCGCGGCGGGAAAGGTCCTCCCGGCCCCCAAACAGGTCTGTAATTGCGCCGTGCTCGTCCATCGCCATGGCGTTGATCGTAAAATCACGGCGGGCCAGATCCTCCGCGAGACTGCGCACAAAGCGCACCCCATCGGGGTGGCGGCCATCGTGATATGCGCCGTCAAGCCGGTAGGTCGTGACCTCGGCGCTGACGCCGTCCAGAAGGACGGTCACGGTGCCGTGCCGGATGCCGGTGGGGACGCAGTGCGGAAACAGGCGCAGCACGTCCTCCGGCAGCGCCTGCGAGGCGATGTCCCAGTCGTGGATGGGCCGGTCCAGCAGCGTGTCGCGCACGCAGCCGCCGACGTACCGGGCCTCAAACCCAGCGTCCTCCAGTGTTTTGATGATCGCATCCGGCCTCATAGCGTGTCCTCCCGGCAAAAATCCGAAATTCTTCTTGTTTTATTGCCGTCTTCCGTATATAATATAATGCTGTCAGTTTTCATTATACGCGCCCTCCCGCGCGTGCGCAATCCAAATTTTTCGGAGGAACCTTGCATGGAATACCCTTCCTGCCAACATATCGAGCAATATCTGGTCCCCGGCAAGCGCTGCCATCTGGTCGGAATCGGCGGCGTGTCGATGCGGCCGCTGGGGCTTGTCCTGCGGCGCATGGGGATGGAGATCTCCGGCTCCGACATGAACGCGTCCGTTTCGACGGACGAGCTGATCGCCAAGGGCATTCAGGTCTCCATTGGTCACCGGGCCGAGAATATCGAGGGGGCAGACTGCCTCATCCGCACGGCTGCCGCGCACAACGACAACCCCGAGATCGCCGCTGCCCGCGCCAGGGGCATCCCCATTTTCGAGCGGGCGCAGGCCTGGGGCTATATCATGCGGGCCTACAAAAACGCCATCTGCGTTTCCGGCACGCACGGCAAGACCACGACGACCTCAATGCTGACGCACATTTTCATGCAGGCCAACCGCGATCCCACGATCATGATCGGCGGCTTCCTGCCGCTGCTCGGCGCGGGGCACCGCGTCGGCAAGGGCGACACGATCATTCTCGAAAGCTGCGAATACTGCAATTCGTTCCTGAACTTCTTCCCGACCGCTGCGGTCATTCTCGACGTGGACGCCGATCATCTGGACTTTTTCAAGGATCTTCAGGACGTGGAGCGGTCGTTCCGGAAATTTGCCTCCCTCGTCCCGGCAGATGGTCTGATCGTCGCCAACGGCGACGACAAAAACACCCGCGACACGCTGGCCGGGATGCCGTATCTATCATTCGGCTTCGATGCGAAAAACGACGTGTACGGGAAGAACTTCTCTGAAGATTTCAGCGGATTTGACGTTTTCTGCGGCGGGCAGCCGTATGCGCACCTGCATCTGGGCGTCATTGGCCGTCACAACGCGCTGAACGCGCTGGCCGCCTGCGCGGTGGCATGGAAATTCGGCATTTCCGGCGAAACCGCAGCCGCGGCGCTCGCAGAGTTCCACGGCGCGGGCCGCAGGCTCGAATACAAGGGCAGCTTCCACGGCGCAGACGTCTACGACGACTATGCCCACCATCCCAACGAGCTCCACGCGCTTTTGCAGGCTGTCCGGCTGATGCATTACCGGCGTGTGATCTGCGCGTTCCAGCCGCACACGTATTCGCGTACGAAGGCGCTGTTCCAGAGCTTTGTCGACGAGCTGCGCACGGCCGACCAGGTCGTTCTGGCCGATATTTACGCCGCGCGTGAACAGAACACCGTCGGTGTCAGCTCGCAGGAGCTGGCCGCGGAGATCCCCGGCGCGGTCTACTGTCCGAGCCTACAGGGCGTGACGGCCTATCTGCGCGAGAATGCGCAGCCGGGCGATATCATCCTGACCGTCGGCGCAGGCGATATCTACAAGGCCGGAGAGGCGCTTTTTACAGAATAACGGAACTTTTCTCAAAAACCGGCGTCTGAACTCCCAGACGCTGGTTTTTTGATTGACAGCCTGTTCCAGTATCCTGTATAATAAAGTCGAAGAAACAAGAATAAAGGAGGATTCTTATGGTCTCAAGCATTTACAAAAAAACATTTTCCGTTTTGATGAAGCGCCCCTTCCGGCTTTGGGGCATATCCCTGCTTGCAGAGTTCCTGTGTCTGGTGGCCTACGCCGGGTTCATCGGCGTTCCGGCTGCCGCGTTCTGCGCTGCGCTTCTGCTGTCGGCTTCCATGTCGATGATCTTCCTCAACAGCTACCGCACGGGACTTGAGCCGAAAACGTCCTATCTGTTCGCCTCATTCAAAAAGGACCGGATCCTTCGCGTTCTGGGCGGCATGGCGTGGATGCAGCTCTGGATCTTCCTGTGGTCGCTCATTCCGATCGTCGGGATCGTGTTCGGCATCATCCGTATGTATGAATACCGCTTCGTGCCCTACATCCTTATGACGCGCGACGACGTCAAGCCCACCGACGCCATCAAGATCTCCAAGCAGGAGACGACGGGCTACAAGGGCAAGATGTTCGGCGCGGATATCCTGCTCGGCGCAGTCTATTTGGGCGCATTTCTCGTTTTTACCCTGCTGGGGGAAATCCCGTATCTCGGCGTGCTGTTCCGCATCCTGTGGGTCCTGATCGCCATCGCATACGGCCTGCTTGCGCCGCTGTTCAGCGGGATCATGCAGGCGGCGTTCTATGTGGAAATTCAGAACCGCCGCGCGGCAGGCTCCTGGCACCCCGCTGCGCCCGCACGGCCCGACTGGCCCACTCCGCCGGTGCAGCCTGTGCAGCCGTCCGCTCCCGTTCAGCCCGAGCGGCCCATCCCGCCCACACAGCCCGTGCAGTCCGCTGCTCCCGAACAGCCTGTATGCCCTGTCCCGCCTGTTGTGCAGCCTTCGTTTACCGAAGCTGTGACGCAGCCCGCTTCGCAGGGAGCGCCGGTCGTCTTCTCCCCGGAGCCTGAACCGCAGCAGCCGCCGGAGGAGCCGGTCCAGACGCAGCCGTCTGACCTCCGCTGCCCGCGCTGCGGCGCAGCCGTCAAAATTCCCGGCGCCATGTTCTGCACCATATGTGGGGAGCGGCTGAAATGAGCATCGTTCTGTTTATTCTGGCGCTTGCCGCTGCATTTATCGGAACAATTTTCGCCTTCCGCGCCATCAGCCGCATTCACAGCGGCGAAAGCTATACCTACGAAGCCGCAGCCTGTGCTGTCTGCGTGACGCTGATCGTGCTTGCGCTGATGCTTCGGTAAGAAATTCTGCGTGCCATCGTCTCCCGGCAGACCGGCAGGGGGCTGCCTCAAACAGGATCAGTATAAAAATCAGCGTTTGGATTTGCTGTCCCCTGACAGGGGTAACAATGGCGGCGGGGGTTACCCGGCTGGTGCTTCAGGCACCAGCCGGGTTTTTCATTGGCGTATAGCTGGGAATGGTTCAGGATACCTTTGGGATCTCTTTGTGCTGTTCGGGTTCGGCCGTTTGTCTGTTCTCCATGCAGCCAATGTCGGCATAGTGAATTTCCACAGTCTGTGGTGCGTGTTTGGACCGTTTTACTTCCTTTTCATTCCCGTTCCGCGCAGAATTTGAAGAACACGCGCAGTCCCCGGATGCGCGAATTCAGAGAAGTGATTTTCTTGCCTGCGTCCAGCTCCGAGACAATGAAGTTTTCAAAAACGTCCTGACTGACTGCATCGACATACTGAACCGGCACACACGCATGAAAGTACTTCAAATCCTCCGCATAATAGCGCATGGTTTGAGAGCTCAAATTCTTTAGGGTGTATCTGAAAACTCATGATGTGACCGGCAGCGAGGGATTTTTGCGTTGCGCAAGACATTTTTTCGCAGGAATACTGACGTATTTCAAGGAAAAATGACGCGGCGCACCGCAAAAAGGCCCGCTGTCCGGGTGCGTTGGGAGTTTTCAGATATACCCTAGTTTACAGTGTTTCGTGAACAGTTGTTCCGCTTCTGAAAAGGACGTTCGGTTGACCTGTTTTGCGTTCAAAATTGTGGTTCTGCGCATAAAAAATCCTCCATTTTCACAGCAAAAATCTGGCGTCAAAATGGGGATAAAAATCTGGTATCGCGATTTTCAAACGCGGAAAAAACCGAATTTTTGATAAAGAAAAACTCCTCAAATTCCGAAGAATCTGAGGAGTTGGTGCGCGAGGCGGGACTTGAACCCGCACGTCCGGAGTGGACACTAGAACCTGAATCTAGCGAGTCTGCCAATTCCACCACTCGCGCGTTTGCAGTCTTTCAACTGCTCGGATATATTACCACAGATATTCCTGCTTGTCAAGCGGAAGGTGCAGAAAAGTTGCGAAAAACATACCGGCGAATCGCCGGTATGACAGGGCGGCGCAGGGGCGTTTTAAAAATCATGCAGATCCCTGCGATCACGGCGCAGAGGGGGATATAGAGCAGGAAGTGCAGGATTGCGTCCTTTTATTGTAGCCGAACATATGCGGCCCTACGATGCCCTTCAGCTCGGGATAAAAATGCGGGAAGAAGTTTGAATGGCAGAGCAGGAACCAGTCGAAAAAGAGAATATTGTAGAGCTCCATGCAATAGAGCATGATAAGATACCGGCCAAAGCAGCCGCCACACGGAATTCTGGACGCCCGAACCGCTTGAAGCAACGGAAAATTGATAAAAGAAAAACCTTGAAAACAGATGTTTTCAAGGTTTTTCTGGCGCGGAAGGAGAGATTTGAACTCTCGCGCGCTTTTTAGACGCCTACTCCCTTAGCAGGGGAGCCCCTTCGGCCACTTGGGTACTTCCGCAGGTCGGTTGAGCCGATATGAAGGAAAGAAAATGGCGGAGAGAGTGGGATTCGAACCCACGGCACATTGCTGTGTCACTGGTTTTCAAGACCAGCTCCTTAAACCGCTCGGACATCTCTCCGAATGCCGGCCTCCAAAGCCGTGAATCATCTTATCATATCCAGGCAGGTTTGTCAATTCCTTTTGCAGAAACCGATGAATATTTTAGGAAGAAACCTTGATGTTCCCATGGGAAAGTGCTATACTAATTCAATAAAATAATGCAACTGGAAGGTGTTCCTGTATGACAAAAATTGATATTTATTCCGGTTTCCTCGGCGCTGGCAAGACGACGCTCATCAAAAAAATGATCAAGGAAGCCTATCACGGCCAGAAGCTCGTCCTCATTGAGAACGAATTCGGCGAAATTGGCATTGATGGCGGCTTTCTGCAGGAGGCGGGCATCCAGATCACGGAGATGAACTCCGGCTGCATCTGCTGCTCGCTGGTGGGCGATTTCGGCCGCGCGCTCAAGAAGGTCATTGCGGAGTATGCGCCCGACCGCATCTTGATCGAGCCGTCCGGCGTCGGCAAGCTGTCCGACGTCATCGGCGCCGTGCGCAAGGTCACGTCCGACGACGTGCAGCTCGGCAATTTCGTGACCGTGGCGGACGCGACGAAGTGCAAGATGTATATGAAGAACTTCGGCGAGTTCTACAATAACCAGATCGAGACGGCCAACACCATCATCCTCAGCCGCACCGACGGCATGACGGAGGAAAAGCTCGACCAGTGCGTCAACATGATCCGCGAACACAACAAGGATGCCGTGATCGTTACGACCCCGTGGCCGGAGCTGACCGGCGAGCAGCTGATGGAGGCGATGGAGCAGCGCAGCACCATCGCCATCGAGCTTGCAAAGCTCGAAGAGGAGGCGCACCACCATCATCATGACCATGACGAGGACGACGAGTGCGACGATCCGGACTGCGCCTGCCACCATCATCACCACGACGAGGATGACGACGAGCACGAGCACCATCACCATCATCACCATGATGACGACGATGACGATGAATGCGATGACCCGGACTGCGCCTGCCACCACCATCACGATGACGACGATGACGACGAGCATGAGCACCATCATCACCATCACCACCACGGCCATGACGCCGACGAGGTCTTCATCAGCTGGGGCGAGGAAACGCACAAGAAATTCACAAAGGCCGAGATCGAGCGCATCCTGAAGGCGCTTGAGGACGCGGAGACCTACGGCATCATCCTGCGCGCGAAGGGCTATGTGGCGAACGCGGAGGGCGAGAAGTGGATCCACTTCGACTATGTCCCCGGTGAGCCGGATATCCGCGACGGCGGCGCGATGGTCACGGGCCGCATCTGCGTGATCGGCTCGAAGCTGAACGAAGAGGCTGTTGCGAAGCTCTTCGGCGTGGAAAAGCAGTAAGGAGTTTTCTCTATGGCTATGCCTGATATCCCCATGTACGTCTTTACCGGCTTTCTGGAGTCCGGCAAGACGAAGTTCATTCAGGAAACGCTCGAGGATGAGCGCTTCAACACCGGCGAGCGGACGCTTCTGCTGGTTTTCGAGGAGGGCGAGGAGGAATACGACGTCTCGACCTACCCCCACAAGGAGGTCTACGAGCAGGTTCTGGACTATGAAGACCTCAGCCCGGAGCTGCTGACCGGCCTGCAGAAGAAATACCGGGCCGAGCGTGTGGTCGTGGAGCTCAACGGGATGCATCTTGCTGCGGATTTCTACCTCAAGACCCCCGACCACTGGAAGATCGCGCAGGAGGTCATGTTTGCCGACGCGACGACCTTCCTCAGCTACAACGCCAATATGCGCCAGCTCGTCGTGGACAAGCTGGCAGGCGCGGAGATGCTGGTTCTCAACCGCATGGCCCCCGGCACGGACGTCATGCCGTACCACAAGATCGCCCGCGCCGTGAACCGGAAGATCGACATTCTCTATGAATACACCGACGGCTCGACGCACTATGACGATATCGAAGACCCGCTGCCGTTCGACCTGAACGCGCCCGTGGTCGAGATCAGGGACGAGGATTATGCCCTGTTCTACCGCGATATCACCGAGGAGCCAAAGAAGTACGCGGGCAAGACCGTGAAATTCAAGGGTCAGGTCGCGCGCCTGCGCCGGGAAAAAGAGGGGATGTTTGCCCCCGGCCGGTTCGTCATGACCTGCTGCGAGGCGGATATCACGTTCATGGGCCTGCCGTGCAGATTCGCGGCGGCTTCGGGCCTGACGGCCAGAAGCTGGGTCTGGGTGACGGCCACGGTCGAGGTCAAATACCATACGCTCTACAAGGGCGTCGGACCCATTCTGACGGCTGTGAACGTACAGCCCGCCGAGCCTGCCGAGCAGAACGTCGCAACGTTCTGATACGATTCATATTCGATCCTTTGTGTACCAAAGCAGCCGGCAGAGACTTGTCTGCCGGCTGCTTTCTGTTTTGGCAGAATGACTCTTGCCGGAAGGCTGGAAATCAGGTATAATACAGAAAAAGACGCCCCGCCGGGAGGCGGGGGGAACGGAGGCGTTTGCATATGCAGACAAGCTATCGCTTTTCCGCGCCGGGCCGCACGGAGATCAGCGGCAACCATACCGACCATCAGCACGGCTGCGTGCTGGCTGCGGCTGTCGATCTGGAAACGACGGCGGAGGTCACGCTGCGGCCCGATTCCATCATCCGCGTTGCGTCCGAGGGCTATGCCCCGGTCGAGATCGATCTGAATGATCTGTCCGTCCACGCGGAAGAAAAAAATACGACCGCCGCGCTCGTGCGCGGCGTTGCTGCGGCGTTTGCGCAGCGCGGCTGTAAGCTGCACGGCTTTGACGCGGCTGTCCGCTCGACCGTCCTGCCCGGCTCCGGTCTGTCGTCCTCCGCCGCATTCGAGGTTCTGATCGGCACGATCTGCAACGAGCTGTTTTTCGATAAAAAATGCTCCGCCATCGAGATCGCGCAGATCGGCCAGTATGCCGAGAACGTCTATTTCGGCAAGCCCTGCGGCCTCATGGATCAGATGGCCTCCAGCGTCGGCGGGCTGGTCTTCATCGATTTTGCCGACCCGGCGCACCCCGCCGTCCGGCAGGCGGCATTCGATTTTGCGCACTGCGGCTACACGCTCTGCACGCTCGATTCCGGCGCGGATCACGCAGATCTGACGGACGAATACGCCGCCATCCCCGAGGAAATGCGCCGCGTAGCCCGCGTGTTCGGCAAGGAGGTGCTGCGCGAGGTGGACGAGGCGGAATTCTACGCAAAGCTCAAGGCGGCCCGCGAGGCGGCGGGCGACCGCGCCGTTTTGCGCGCGATGCATTTCTTTGACGAAAACCGCCGGGTGCAGCAGCAGGTGCAGGCGCTGGAACGGGACGATTTTGAGGGCTTCCTTGCGGGCGTGCGCGATTCAGGGCGCTCGTCGTGGATGCTGCTGCAGAACGTGATTCCTGCCGGGAGCCGGGAGCACCAGCAGATGGCCCTTGCGCTGGCTGCCTGTGAAAAGCAGCTTGCCGGGCGCGGCGCCTGCCGCATTCACGGCGGCGGCTTTGCCGGCTGCGTGCAGGCGCTCATTCCCTCGGAATACTTCCCGAAATACAAATCCGAAATGGAGGCGGCCTTCGGCCTCGGCTCCTGCCGTGCGCTGAAGCTGGGTTAAGGCATGAATTTCTTCGACTCACTTTCATCGATAAAGCTCGGCGATGTGTCGCTCAGTTCCGTTTTCTCGGCGCTGATAGTCTATGTTCTCTGCTATATTGCGATAAAAATTCTGTGCAAGGCGTTTGAGAAGATCCTTGACTCAAGCCGCCACATCGACGCGAGCCTCAAGTCGTTTTTCCGCAGCGCGATAAAGGCCGTGCTGTGGACGATCGCGGTCATAATCATTGCCGGAACGCTCGGCATCCCGGTGACAAGTCTTGTGGCCGTGCTGTCGGTGGCCGGCGTTGCGCTTTCGCTTGCATTGCAGGGGCTTTTGTCAAACCTCTTTTCCGGCATAACGCTGCTGACCACGCATCCGTTCAAGGTCGGCGACTATGTTGAGATAAGCGGCCAGAGCGGCACCGTAAAAAGCATCGGCCTGTTTTACACCGGCCTTGCCACGGTCGATAACCGCATGATATATGCCCCCAACGGCAGCGTGACCTCGGGGCAAATAGTAAACTACTCTGCCGAGGATCTCAGGCGCGTTATCATATCCGTCACCGCGTCCTACGACAGCGCGACGGAGGATGTGCGCGCAGCCTGCCTCGACGCGATAGGCATGATCGGCAAGGCGCTCAGCGATCCCCCTCCGTTTGCCGCCATTTCAAGCTACAGCAGCAGCTCGATAGAGTACACCGTGCGAACATGGTGCAAAACCGAGGACTATTGGGATGTGTATTTCGCGCTGAACGAAAATCTGCGCACATGCTTTGAAAAGCACGGCGTTGAAATGTGCTATGACCATCTGAACGTTCACCTTGTCAGCGACAAATAACATCAATCAAAATAACGCAGGCGTTTGAAACGCCTGCGTTATTATTTTATAAGCTCCATAAGCTCGCCCCAAAGCTCAACTATGCGAAAGCGCAGCTCATAGCCGTTAGCTTCGGTGATAAGCGCGCGCTCAGGCTCGCTCATTGCATCCAGCGCTCTGTTCTGCTCGGTGGCCGAAACGCACAGCGGCGGAAACACGACGCACCACCAGTTGTGCCCCTGCCCCTCGCCGATGATAACGCGCAGCGAGCTGTACTGCCCTGCCGGAAGCGAAAAGCTTTCGTACTCGCGCGTGGGATAATACTCGCTGCCGAGCGTTACGCGCACCGTGCGCCCCTCGGCACATTTTTCCGCTGCGGCGCGGATATTCGGACGCTCGGCGCTTATAATGCTTTTCGCCTGTGCCGGGCTTTCGGCGCTGTCCAGCACCGGCGTGAGATACTCCAGCACACTGTCGCGCACGCGCATTTTCAGTTCCTGCTCTGCGGCTTCGTCCGAGGCCGCAATAACGTGCAACCGCACGAGCGACGAACTTATATCCTGCTGCCGCCCCTGCGCCCACGCGCAGACGCAAAGCGTTACGCAAAGCGCACACAGCGCCGCAGTTTCCCAGACCTTAAGCTTATATTCCTTCATGAAAAAACCGCCTTTACTATGTATTCCACTCATAGTATCGGCGGTAATATTTTGTTTTAAACCTCTATGCGCGGCATAATTTTTGCCATTGCCGTGCTGCGCCATTCGCGGCGCAGAGCGTCAAACGTTTTCCGCGCAGCGGCGGCGTCGTCATACAGGCCGAACACCGCAGAGCCGGTGCCGGTCATGACGGCTCCGAGAGCGCCGCCGTCGAGCATTGCGCTTTTTATCCCGGCGATCTCGTTATGTCGCCGGTCGGGTACATCCTCAAACACGTTGTACATTCTCCGCGCGATCTTCGGCAGATCACCGTCTTTGAGAAGCTCAATAATACCCTGTGTGTC
>ENA-OYXR01000918-OYXR01000918.1-human-gut-metagenome-genome-assembly--contig:-NODE-918-length-11688-cov-8.478896_pt1 | contig 11688 bp, 9 predicted proteins | sample MGYA00243241_ERZ653431 | MGnify/ENA primary metagenome ERZ653431 (study PRJEB26926, sample SAMN06165182) | human gut metagenome | biome: ENVO:00009003; feature: ENVO:2100002; material: ENVO:00002003... | reverse complement strand
CAACAACTTTTTTTGAAATCTTTTTCGTCTTGGAAAACTTTGTTTTCCGTGACAGATATTTATACTAACATATCTGTCAGACTTTGTCAACAACTTTTTTTGAAATCTTTTCAAGTTTCTTTCGAGCTGTTGTGTTGTCTCGGCGCTGCCTCAACAACGAATCTGAGTATATCACCCTGTACCCCACTTGTCAACATTATTTTGCATATTTTTCAAACAATTTTGCAAAAGCAGTAAAAAAGCCCATAATCATGGGCTTTTTTGTCATTTTGGATCTTATTGTCTTTTCTCTTTTTCTCATAATTTACAGTATATATGCCTATAAAAGTTGAATTGTATATTCATTTGATGTATTTTTGAGACGAAGAGAAATGTTTTGTATCCCATTTGCCATATCTTCATTTACTTCCAGTAGCAGGACCAATCCCTGTGTCTCACCGGGAGCCATGGTTTCCACATACGTAGACATGTCATTGGGCAGCATTGTGGTCAATGCATTTCCACGTGTGCCGTCATTTACAGTAATGATGTATCTGGATGCGGTACTCAGGAAATCAACATTTTCCTCCTGGTCTGTTCCGTTGGTCAGTTCAAAGTTCAATATCAGAAGCTTTTTCCCGGTGGATGCATCCAACGCAAAATAATCCTCTGTAGATCCGTCCTCCGGATAAGAGTCTGCTATCTGGTAATCTCTGTATGTCAAGGTCACTCCCTCCGCAAGTCCGAAGAAATCCTCCAGACTGGTGGTAATATCCTCCTGTGCGGTAGGTGCCTGGGCTTCTGAAGCAGTCGATTCCGCAGGCTTCTCTTCCGTCTGTGCATTCTCCTGTCTTCCGGTTTCCTTGGCCGCGTCTTTTTCCAGTTTTGCAATGACGATTTCCGGGTCCACGAGACGGCTCCGGTGATTCGCATCATATTTTAAGAGAGTTACCGCCGCATATTCTCCGACTCTTTGTGATTCCGCTTCTGTCAGATCCGGAATTTCATTTCCGCAGGCTGTCATGCCAAGCGCCATTACACACAATAACGCTCCGCATACAATCCTCTTTTTGTTTCCTGTCATTCTTCTATCCTTCCCTGTCTGTTTTTCCATTGTTTCCTGTATTTTTCTCAAGTACGATATAAATCCCGGCAATCGCCAGTGCGATCACACCCACTGCAAAGAAAAGGACCGTTTTCTGCAATACCGGTGCTCCCCAGTAATCATATAATGCTATTTTACCACAAGTGCACAAAGAAAGCACTAGTCCATATATTCTTACCGGCTTATCTTTTTTCAAAAAGCCCAGTGTTACACTTACCAGCGCAATCAGCATGATCAGAACACTATTGATCACGGGAACATTGGTCTTAACGATCAGTGCCATATAGGTCAGAAAGATCACAATGATCAGTTCTCTGTGTTTAAACTTCTTATAGTATCTCTCCTGCAATGTCAGTACCAGATAAGCCAGTACAAACACAAACATGCACAGATAAGTAAGATAAGAGTTCCGGTACACCGGATTTGCCAGAGCGATCAACGCTCCGATCTGCCCCACCATTACAAATACATTAAATACCAGGATGTTTTTCCCGCGCATATATTTCACATTATTAAACAGCAATATACTTACAAACAGGATCCCCGCAAAAGCCGGCAGCTTTAGCATCGGCATCAAATTGGCCGCTGCAAAAAATGCCAGGGAAAAAGTAAGCAGGAGCTCCTGTATCGTTGTCCATCCATAGACCAGGAACATACTGAGGATGGTTCCCGCAAGGAGCAGGTATGCATACGGTATTTCCTTTCCGTTTGCCAGAAGTTCAATACAGTACAGTGATGTAACGATCACATCCAGTGCCCTCAGTCCGCCTTCCGCAAAACGGGTCAGGATCTTCGTCAGTAAAAGCAACGCTGTCAGGCATATGAGTATCGGCCAGTTACTTTCTATTACAGAAAAGGCACATACCGCAACAAAACTGAAAAAGTAACAGGGCAGCCATTTTTTCCACGTTCCACGTATGGCAATTCCCGCAAGAACCGCGACTACAAACGCCATTCCCGTCAGGGCGATGATTCCGATATACGCATCGTTCTCCGCTCTTCCCCAATAATTGTTCATCGCCGTACCGGTTGTAATTCCGGCTACCAGAAGAAATGCTATATAGATTGCCAGCAAGCCGTTTTCATTCACTGCATGGCCCGCCTGTTTTTCTTTTAGTATGTAATTGTTCTGCACTACCAGGATCAGATGTGCGATCAGGAAAAAGGTTCCAAATGCAGCTGCTGTCACCCAGACCGGCATTCCCTGTGTACTGATCACACAGGATACCGTTACCGGGAAAAGGATCGTAGTGCTGACAAGTTGTATCAACTGCGAAGCCGTATGATATCTTCTTACCGGCACACAGATGCTCAGTACACTCAGTAACAGAATCAATGCCAGCACCAGCAGGCCTTCCGGCTCCGAAAGCAATGAAGAACCGAAAAGCGGATACGCACAAAGCCAGCATGCTGCGATTCCCAGCATTCTGTGTATCAGGGAATCCCTTTTTCTGCTCAGTAAAACCGTGCCCACTGTGATCACTGCAATGATCACCGCTGCAGGAAGCATACCGAAATTATGTAGGGAAATCGTATTGATCATGGTCGACAGATATAACGCCGCTATGCCGATAGCCGAAAAGATCCGGGCCAGTTTCGGAAGCTTTCTGTGGATCAGTAATTCTGCGATCAATACCACTCCCAGGGAAACTGCATATAAAGAAATACCTTTGATCCAGCCGTTCATAAAATACATACCAAGCAATACCAGTGCGGTCAGAATAAAGATTCCGCCAACCACCGACAATGCAATGGTTGCGACCAGATATTCCGCATTCTGCTTCTTCTGTGCCGGAGCCTGCGTCACCGGTGCCTGCACCTGTTGCATGGTAAACTGCCCCACTGGCTGTGTCTGTGATTGCCCGGCTGTCTGCTGTTCTCCGGCGGCTGCCTCCTGTGGTACACTCTGCTGCGGCACAGATGACTCCGCTCCGGTTTCTCTGCCTCTGTTTGCATTGATCTGCTGTCTCTGGTACCAGAATTCCACGCTTTTATCCAGTTCTGCCTGTAGCTGTTCTACATATTCCGGCTGTCTCTGTATTCTTGGAAGTAATTGCTGTAAATACCTGGTAAATATCGGATCATTGGACTGCATCAGGTATTCTCTTGCCTGTTGTTCCAGTCTCTTTGCTCGTTCCTGTTGTGTATTGGTCTCCATCTTTTATCCTTCCCTCATTGTAATTTCTGTGATCTTATGACACTATATACTCTCTGTATCTGTCCATATCCTGTCTATGGCAGTCCGCATGGATCAGAATACCGTCCTCCCTATACTCTCTGGAAAGTATCTGCGCCTGTTCCATCAGATAGGAAGCCACATTTCCTGCACTGTACGGGATCAGAAATACGCACTCTGCATTATCCGCATAGACTTTCTGTTCAACAGCCTCTGCCAGTTCACGGATACCGATATTAAGTCCTGCCGCCAGATACCAGTTGCCCTGTCTCTTTTGCGGCAGTGGTTCCATCTCACATTTGTCTGCCTTATTATACACTATGATCTGCGGAATGTCACCTGCTCCCAGTTCTTTTAAGGTATCAGCAGTTACCTGCATCTGCTGTCTGCAATTTTCATCGCTGAAATCCACCACCTGGATCAGCAGATCCGCATACCTGACCTCATCCAGCGTGGAACGGAATGCTTTTACCAGTCCGTGGGGCAGCTTGTTGATAAATCCAACCGTATCCGTCAGGAAAAAGGGCTTATTATGTCCGGTATCCACACTGCGGACACTGGTCTCCAGTGTAGCAAACAGCATATCCTTTTCCATGACCGTTTTATCCGGCAATTCGCCGAACTGCTCTACCATACGGTTCAGAATTGTAGACTTTCCCGCATTGGTATATCCTACCAGAGCCACCTGCGGGATGCGGGACTGCTGCCTCTTTTTCCGCTGCACCTCTCTGGTACGTCCCACATCTTCCAGTTCCTTTTTCAGTTCTGTGATACGATGCTCGATCTTACGCCTGTCCAGTTCCAGCTTTTTCTCACCGGTGCCTTTATTACTCATGCTGCCACTGGCACCGCCCTGTCTGCTCAGTGCATCATACATTCCTACCAGTCTCGGCAGCATATATTGCAGTCTGGCTGTCTCCACTTGTAATTTTGCCTCTCTTGTCTGGGCCCGGATGGCAAATATATCCAGGATCAGATTAGTCCGGTCGATGATCGGCAGTTCCAGTTCATTTCCCAGATTTCTTACCTGTGAAGGTGTCAGAGAATTATCAAAAACAATCTCCTGTGCCCCGCATTCTTCTGCCAGCCTGCGCACCTCTGTCACTTTTCCGGTGCCGATATATAACGCTTTATTGACATGATCCAGCCGTTGTACAATCTGACCGGCCACTTCTTTTTCCGCAGCTTCCGCCAGACTTGCCAGTTCCTCCATGGAACGCTCAAAATCCGGTTCTTCACCGACATCCACACCGACTAACAGTACCTTTACCGGTGCCTCCTGTATCTGTTCTTCCCTCATATAAAAATATATCCTTTATATTTACTATTTTGTCTCTAACTCAAACCAGAATTCCACGCCGTTGTTGTAATTGTTCACACCGAATTGCTGGTTCATGGATTCCATGATGGCCTTCACGATAGACAATCCCACACCGCTACCTCCGTATTCTCTGGTTCTTGCCTTATCCACCTTGTAGAACTTCTCCCAGATATGGTGGATAGAGTCCTCCGGGATCGGTTTGCCTGTATTGAATACAGATACCCGTACTTTGCCGTCCTTTTGTTCCATTTTCACTTCGATGATCTTATCATCTTCACAATGATTGACCGCATTGGAGAAAAAGTTCATGAACACTTCTTCTATTTTAAATTCATCCGCCCATGCATAGATCGGCGGATACTCTTCCATCCGCACAGTGATCTCATGCTGTTTTGTCAGAATTGCCGCTGACTGGATATAATTTTTCACCAGCGCCGTAAGGTCGAACCGCTCCATGGCCACCACATCATTACCAAATTCCAGCTGGTTCAGGGTCAGAAGCTTTTTCACCATGTTGTTCATCTTCGCTGCTTCGTCCACGATGACATCACAATAGAACTGCCTGCTCTCGGGATCGTCATTGATCTCCTCCTGCAGCCCTTCCGCATAACCCTGAATCAGCGCAATGGGGGTCTTGAGTTCGTGGGATACATTGGCCAGAAATTCCTTGCGCATTTCGTCAATGGCTTCTTTTTTCTCCACGTCCCGTTGCAATTCATTGTTCGCTGTCTTCAGTTCCGAAATGGTTTTCTCCAGGGAATCGGACAACTTATTGATATTCTCTCCCAACAGATCGATCTCATTATGTGCCTTCCCCTGATATTTTGCCTCAAAATCCAGCTGTACCATCCGTTTCGAAATATTATTCAGTTCCAGGATCGGCTTGGTCACACTTCTGGAGACGAACCAGATAATAATACCACCCGCCATTGCTCCCAGACATCCTGCAAGGGCATAGAAGCGGTTGGCGATCTTTGCACTCTCCTGAATACTGGAAAGAGGTGTCTGCATAATAAAAGAAATGCCGGTATTCAGTCTTCCGTAGATTTCCAGATATTCCTTGTCCTCCTGTCCGGTTCTCTTGATCACATAATCATCGCCGTTCTCGATCACCCTCTGGTCATTGAAAGGTATGCTGAGTCCAAATACATAACCGATCAGGCGGTTTTCCAGTCTCTCACCGCCGTTGATGGACACATATTTCATATTGGAATTCACATCCATAACGCATACCGTCATGTTGTAGCTTCTGCACACATCATCCAGTTCTCTGGCAAATTCTTCCGTGTCATAGCTGTCGCTCTCCGCTGCCTGCTTGATGGTTCCGTAAGCATCATGAATAACATCCAGTTTGCTCTGCATATAGACTTTTCCCAGAAATAAATAGTTGATCATCAGGCACAGCAGGATCGTACCGATCATCAGGCCGATAAAGATCCAGGCAAACTGTCCCCTGATAGAATGTACTTTTCTCTTTTGTTGTTTATTCCGCTGTTTCATCCATTTTGTACCCCATGCCCCATATGGTCTTTATGAGATTGCCTTCCTCGCCCAGTTTGCTGCGCAGTTTTTTCACATGTGTGTCTATGGTACGGGCATCCCCAAAATAATCATAGTTCCACACATTGTTCAGGATCTTTTCTCTGGACAGGGCAATGCCTTTATTTTCCATAAAATAGGTCAGGAGTTCAAATTCCTTGTAACTTAGATCCACATCTTTTCCATCAATGATCACGCGGTGTGCCGCCTTATCCACGGTAATGCCGCCGCAGGTCAGAGCCTCTTCCTGTCCCAGCTGATTTGTTCTGCGCAGGATTGCTTCCACTCGGGCCACCAGAATCTTGGGACTGAAGGGCTTGGAAATATACTCGTCCACTCCCAGCTGAAATCCCTGCAGTTCGTCTCTCTCATCTCCGCGGGCTGTCAGCATGATGATCGGTACTTTGGAGTTCACCCGGATCTCCCGGCACACCTGCCACCCGTCCATCTTCGGCATCATCACATCCAGAATGATCAATGCGATATCTTTTTCTTTATAAAAAATATCCAGTGCTTCCTCACCGTCACCGGCTTCCAGCACATCAAAATTGCTCTTCACCAGGAAATCCCGGACCAGCTTACGCATTCTGCTCTCATCATCTACTACCAGTACTTTCAGTCTGTCCATACACCCTCTCCCTCCTATCTTGAGATAGTAACTATTCAGCCCCATTCGCAAAATCACCTCTTCGAGGCTTTCCTGAATACTTACACTATAACGTGTAAATATGTCAATTTTGTGAAACTTCGGTCTCTATATGTAATTCTCTTTCCTTTTCCCGTACCGTCTGCTCCCTCTGGGTCAGTTCCTGCTCCCAGGTGGCATATTTGTTCTGCAGATTTCTTTCATAATTCAGGACATTGGGCTGATCGGAATTCAGCGTGATGATAAACATTGCAATAATTGCAATGACCATCACAATATTCATAATAAGAGACAGCCGGAACGTCGTATTTTTATTTTCTTCCGGTGCCGGTTTGATTCTTCTTCTGGCAGGAGACGTTTTTTCCCTGGTGTCCGCAAAGTTCGTCCACAGAGGGATCGGCGGAATCTCTTCTCCCAACAGATCCTGCTCTGCTTTCAGTTCTCCCTGCAATTCCCTGAGGTATTCCAAACCTACCGGAGTGCGGAACACCCTGTCATCCAATGCTTTTTTATAAATAACCAGTACGGACTCCAGATTTGTCCGATCGATCCGCTTATCCAGATAAGCAATCTTCTGTCTCTCCTGCTCTGCCAGTCTGGCATCTTTCTCTGAATAGAATGCAAATCCGGACACTACATGATCCGTCCGGTTTTGCTGCTCCTGTTCTTTCTGTACATCCATTACTGGTTTTCCTCCGCGCTTCCTGCTGCAGCATTCTGCAATAAAATATGTTCTCCCTGTACCAGCGGGTAATGGACAGGACGATCACTGTCCAGATTCTCCCGGTACATATCTACTGCAGTAATCTGATGATTTTCATAGGTCGTATAATAGTAAATTCCTCTGTCTGCATTGCAGCAGGAAGTGTAGATAGTGATCTCATACTCCCCTTTGTCCAGCTGACAGCATCCTCTGGTCTGATCCACGTTCCCCAGAATATGGAAAAACTGGCTGACGCTCTCCGACTCAGACAATCCGGACAGGGAATTCATCTTCGTGAATGCCACCCGTACAAAACGGGATGCAGAAGACAGATCCCCGGGCAGTCCCATGGCTCCCATGCCTCTGCTGTACGGCTTCAGCTTCAGATCTGCGGAAAAACGGTTTGTCGGTGATTCGGAAGACAGGGACATATAATCGTTCAAACGAAACATCTGGATTGGAAACGGGGGATTGTTCGTCAATACTCCCACCGGGTTGTCATAGATCTTCAGTCCCTCCTGCACAGACTCGATCGTAATGGCCTCTTCCTTGTCTGCCAGAATCCAGTGCAGTGGAGAAACCGGATATTTTTCATTAAAGGGCGTATCCACCAGATTGATATGGGATAACAATACTCTGGCTTCCTGCACATTGGCACACTGCCCCAGAATCCAGGGGATGAACTCAAACTGGGCGATGTTGTCCTTACCTGTCTGCACTTTGCTGTATACTGCATTTCCCGGGAAATTCAGTCCAGCCATGCCGAGTCCTTTCTCATTCACTGCATCATAGTACAAAGGATAATCCCCTGCCATATGAGCAATGCCGATCATGGCATAATGCTCCGTCAGGGCATTCTGATGCCGTAGCGGAAAAGGATAATTGCGTGGTGTTACCGTTACCTCTTCCCCATAGTTAAATTCATAATCAAAAGTTCTGCCGAAATAAAAATCCTGTGATCTATAAGTTGCCGCTGTACACATAACATATACTCCTTTGTTCTGATTCAAATAGATATAGAAACTAGTCTTAGTCTATAGCATTTGCAGAATGTTTGCAAGTATACGAAAACTGTTGACGCAAATCATATTCTTATCTTTACTAAGCAAATAATAAGGAGCTTCGAGGCTGTTATCAATATCTCGAAGGTCCTTTTCTGCTATATCTAATTCACTTGCCGATTAAGGATTACACCGCTTACAGGGCATATATCCCATATTGATGATATCTTCTCTGTTGCCGGTATATATCTCTTTGTTTTTCTCCTTCATCTGATCTACGCTGGAGCAGGACGGATAGTGGAATTTCATGGTGTTGGTATTCAGCACGTAGGTAGTTTCCTGTGATCCCTGTGGCACTGACGGTTCCGGTGTGATCTGCACCGTAGTGTCTGTCTGGGGTTGTTGTGTCGGTGTTTCTATCACAATGGGTGCTGCCGCTTCCTGGGATGCCGCGTTGCTCTCTGCCCAGTTATCCCCGGTAGCATAATCAATACCGATCCCCGGCTGCACATTGTAGGCAAATACACAGAATTGGATTCCCTCTCCGGCATCTTCTACGGAATACGCTTCCATGAGGACTCCATCTGCCAGAAGGTTATCACCGTCAAAAATAGGTGTGACACGGTACAGGACATGATTCCCTGTATTTTTGATATAATCGCAGACTTTCGTCTCAAAGGGAAGCATTCCCTGTGTATTCAGATATCTGGTTCCGGTGATCAGGTTCTGCGGGTTGGCGTTTTCCGCTGCCAGCATGTAAGCGATCAGGTGGCAGCGATTGTATAGGTATTTTCCGTCCACGTTATCGTATTTCACCAGATGCCAGCCGGTAGGCTTCACAGCTCCGATCTCCCCTCTCGGTTCTGTCGGCATCAGGTCCTGTCCTACGTTGGCATATGCCACGCCACAGCGCCCCAGGCTGTCCAGCTCGCTGTATGTCTCGAAGGACTGTGTAGTCAGATCTGCCTCTGTGAAATAAGGTTTGTTGTCATTGACTTCTGTATAAGGCGTGCCGGAGTATGCCGGAATCTCCCAAATGGAAAATGCTGACGTGCCCTCTCCTGTCGAAGCATCTGTTGCAGATGTGACCTGCTGCGATTCTTGTGTATCCGAAGCGTTTTCCTGTGGCTGTCCGGATTCAGGTTCCGATGCTGCAGTCTCCGATGCTTCCAGCAATTCGTAGGGGATCGTGGCCGGCTGCTCTATCGTATAGGTATTATCCTGCGGCGTGACGGTGCTTTCCGCACAGCCGGTAAATGTCAATAGCAGTACCAGCCATAGTGACAATTGTGTTATCAAACGTTTCTGAGATCTGTTGTGTTTCATTTTCATAGCTTGTCAATTACTCCCTTGTAAAACTCTTTGGAAATTATACCACATTTTTCTTCATCCGACCCGTGAATTATACTGAGTTTTGTTGACTTTTTCAGCAGATTTTGGTATATTACAGTCAAAAGAGATAGCCTTCCCTGAAGATCGTTCCGGATATTTGGTTGAGGCAACATGAAATGCAATCGAGTAGGAGGCGGTGATTAACCGCCGTCCTCTCACACCACCGTGCGTCAGACTGTCTAACGAAACCATTTTGAGGTAGCAAAATCTACGGTCTGACAAACGGATTTTCATATTTTCTTCATTCTACTAAATGAAGGACTGCCCTAAAGTTCTTTTCGATGCTTTTTTCTTTTCGATTATTCAAATCTGTTGACCAATTCTTGAATTGAGAACATACTTAATAATCGCTTAAAATTATAAGCGATAAACATGGATGCTGCTTCAGCATCGACATTTTCTTTTTGGCGTCTAAGAAAGAAGCTATATCCTAAAGTGCGTTTGATTGTTCCAAACGGATGCTCTACAATGCATCGTCTCTGTTTATAAACATCATTGTTTTCCAATGTTGATTTGCGAACATCAGCAAGGATATTTTCATGTTCCCAACGCTGAAGCGTCCTTCCGGTTTTGGATGATGTACAACTATTCTGATATTTACATGTAGAACAGGATGCACACTTATATTTTTTATATCTCAACCCATTTTTTGATGTGTTTTCAAAAAAAGATAACCTCTCACCTGCCGGGCAGATATATGTATCATCTTCCGAGTTGTAGGTGAATTTTTCTTTACGAAATTCATTATTCTTTGTACTATTATTGGCTTTTGATTTTTTGATATATACAGTCATGCCGTCATCGATACAGTTTTTAATTTCAGTCGCATTATAATATCCGGTATCAGCGATAACTGTACACTCCTCGATGTCTAAGAGTTCTTTCGCATTCTTAGCCATGACATGAAGCTGATTTTGGTCATTGATATCATTTGTTGTAGATATATCTACGATAAAATGATTTTTTGAATCAACTACAGATTGTACATTGTAACAAATATCCAAAGAGCCATTATTTTTCATTCGCCGGGAATCAGGATCTGTAAGGCTCTTTTGCTCTAATCCATTTTCTGCAAGTTCTGTCTTTTGGCATAAGTATTCTTCTTTCAGTTTCTGATAGGTTTCCAGCTTGGCTTTATATTCAGAATCGACCGTATTCTCTTTTTCGATGGCCATAAGATACGAATTTATTTTTTCATCAGTATAAGCAATCTTTTTATCTAAACCGCTTTGGGTGATACAATTGTGCTTGCTATTTTGAGCACGAATTTTAGTGCCATCAATTGCTATCAGCTTTCCATCGATCAAGCCCCATCCTTTAAGAAGAAGTGTCAATTGCTGCAACGTATTATGAAAAGCTTTTCTGTTTTCTTTTACGAACCCAGAAATAGTTCCATGATCTGGTGTTATTGCATTGATCAGCCACATGAGTTCAATGTTTCGTTTACACTCCATTTCCAGAGCTCTGCTCGATCGAATTTTATTCAAGTAGCCATAAACATGCAGTTTCAACAAATCAGAACGACGATATGGCGATTGCCCTCTATTAGTCCCTCTGTATTCTGTAAAACCCAGTTCGAGTAGATCTAATGAATTAACATAGGAATCAATTGCGCGGACTGAATTATCTTTATCAATCAAATCATCTAACGATGCTGTAATCATTCTGGATTGATTTCTATCTATTCCAACAATATATGCCATAATTAAGCCCCCAATTCCTATATCTTGTAACTTAATTATATCATAAATACCAATCGTTAGACAGTCTGGCGTACCGTTCGGTACACGGCGGTTTCAATAGTTGACGTGCATGGACTGGTACGC